>Ga0209636_10000530_pt1 | contig 37649 bp, 36 predicted proteins | sample DeeMarSWOR152_54_FD_187464 | JGI IMG/M metagenome (GOLD analysis project Ga0209636, IMG submission 187464) | Marine sediment microbial communities from White Oak River estuary, North Carolina - WOR-1-52-54 (SPAdes) (version 2) | ecosystem: Environmental > Aquatic > Marine > Intertidal zone >... | reverse complement strand
ATGCGCAGATAGGCTCTGTTTCTGTCGGCGACGCTGTTCAGATTAGAGATGCTCAGGCGTTTGCGTTTAGAGGCGAGAAACAACTGCGGATCGGACGAAAAGGAACGCTCAATGTAAAGCAAGAAAACGCCATTACAGCCTGAAAAGCAATTTCCTTCAATTCCCTTTGCTTTAGATTTTTCCTTGCATCACAATAACCGTTCTTCAAAATCCCAATGAATTTTAAACATAAGCTTTCACACGCTCCGACACTGGAAAGCCACCATGGAATACCACAAAACAAAAGACCCATTCTATGTTAAGCAGTTCCTCGGCCACAAAAGCATACAAAACACGGAACTTTACATTAACATTGAACACACGCTTTTCGACCCTGGAAGCGATAACTTCACCGTCAAAGTAACTGAGAAACCCGAAGAAGTCAAAGCACTGCTTGAAGTAGGCTTCGAATTCGTTTGCCAAAAGGACAACTTAATATTTCTGAGAAAACCTAAATGAACAGGACTCTCGGAAAAAAAGCACCGAGGTCAATAAATAGTGGCCGAGGTGAGGTATCTCGGTTCGTTTTTAGGCATTTTTCCCATGTCCCACGTAACCTTTTTCCCTTTTTTGATTAAATTCTAATCCCAAATCCCTGATATTTCCTTTTCACAATTGACATTTCTTTTTATTCTTGGCTGCTGAATCTTTTCATGCATTCTGGGCAGATTTTTTGCTTGAATGCTCTTTCTTTTCGAGTTTGAAAGAATTTTTTGCAGACACGGCATTTGATATGAATGACAGGGTTAGGGTTAAGTAGGTTCAACCTTCTCTCTATCTCAGCTTTGATTTCAGAACCATGCTCCTTCTTCAAGGATTCAGCCAATAATCCTCTAGCAATATTCAAGCTTTTGTTTCCGAAAAACTTCGTGAAAGCACACGGCATCTTCCCATCAAAACCTATTCTCATTGGCAACATGCTAACAAAGTTTTCTGGATAACTTTTAGACTTGTCCAAGTCTACAACAGCGAACCGCAAATGGTTCCAAACATGATAGCCTCTACCATAATCTCCCTTGAAGATTATCAACTCAAAAGTCAAATCAATAATCCCTAAAATAAAGAGAACAATCAAGTTAATCAACATATCTACTCAAGTTTACCGATTTCCACGTTATAGAAAAAGTAAATTGGAAAAACCTTTACTGTGCCAAGTTATAATAATCACATGGGGAGGAATAGCGGTTTGTCTGCGCAAACAGGTGGTGTACCCGTTCTAATTTTGAGGGAAGGATCGGGAAGAACTAGGGGAAGGGATGCCCAACGCAACAACATTATGGCGGCAAGGACAATAGCGGAAGCCGTCAAAAGCGCATTAGGCCCTAAAGGTATGGATAAGATGTTGGTGGATAGTTCTGGCGATGTAACCATTACCAGTGATGGAAGAACAATCCTTGACAAGATGGATATTGAACATCCAGCTGCCAAGATGATGGTCGAAGTAGCCAAGACCCAAGACGCGGAAGTGGGAGATGGAACCACCACGGCAGTCATTTTGGCCAGCGAACTCTTAGGAAAGGCTGAAGACTTGATAAACAAGGGTGTTCATCCCACCGTAATTGTCGAGGGATACAGTAAGGCAGCTGATAAAGCTCTTGAAACTCTTGAAAAGATTGCGATTCCAGTTAAGCCTTCAGGAAAGGAGTTCTTGAAGAAGGTTGCTGCAACCTCAATGGCCAGTAAGCTGGTAGCTGAGAACAAGGAGCAGCTTGCTGAGATAGCCGTTGAAGCCGTTTTAAGCGTGGCCAGAAAAGTTGGAGAAGGCTATTTGATAGACTTGGACGATATTATGGTGGAGAAGAAGCCCGGTGAATCCCTTACTGAAACCAAACTCATTGAAGGTTTAGTTCTGGATAAAGAAGTTGTGCATTCAGGCATGCCCAAACGGGTGGAAAAGGCAAAGATAGCATTGTTAGAAAGCGCACTTGAAGTTAAAAAGACCGAGTTTGATGCTAAAATTAATATTGAAAGCCCAGAACAGATTGGATATTTTCTACGCGAAGAGGAGAACATGCTCAAACAAATGGTTGAAAAGATAGTTGCCTCAGGCGCTAACGTTGTGTTCTGCCAGAAAGGCATAGACGACATGACACAGCACTTCTTGGCTAGGAAAGGAATCTCAGCCGTGCAACGGGCCAAGGAATTGGATATAGAGAAACTCGGAAAGGCAACAGGTGGAAAAGTTGTCACTAATCTGGAAGGACTCTCAGAAAGCGATTTAGGCTTTGCGGGACTTGTTGAGGAGAGAAAGATCGGCGATGATAAGATGACTTTCATCGAAGGATGCAAGAACCCGCGCTCAGTAGCTATTCTCATACGAGGTGCAGATAAACGCTTTCTTGATGAAGCTGAACGATCAGTCCATGATGCGTTAAGCGTAGTCCGAGATGTTGTTCAAGAGCCCAAGATTGTTGCGGGAGGAGGAGCTCCAGAAATGGAAATGGCTAGAGCACTTAGAGGCTATGCTGAAACTCTACCAGGCAGAGAGCAACTTGCAGCTCGGAGTTTCGGCGAGGCTATGGAAATTGTGCCGTTGACGTTGGGTGAAAATGCAGGTCTGGATCCTGTAGATCTTCTATTAGAGCTTAGAACCAGACATGAGAAGGGGGAAAAATGGTCAGGCGTCGACGTCTTCGAAGGCAAAATCAAAGACATGAGAAACTTGGAAGTCTACGAACCCGTAGCTGTCAAGAAACAGACAATCAAGTCTGCTACCGAAGCTGCCACAATGATACTGAGGATTGATGATGTCATCGCCTCTGGAAAGATGAAAGCTCCGTCTATGCCTCCTGGTGGAATGCCAGGTGGCGGCTACGGCGGTATGCCACCAGAGTATTAGGGCGCATTTCAATAGCAAGGCTAGATAGAGTGTAGTAATTCTGACAAAAACAGCTTGTATTGTAGCGTCTATTATTTGTTCGATACTAGCCACTTTCTCTTCTTGCTTAGGAAAAAAACGCCTATGACGAATATTCCTAGCAATCCTAAGAATACTGGAAAAACGTTAGCGTCCAAGTTTCCAATCAGCAAAACTGCCGCTATTACTATCAAAATTATTCCCACCAATAGCGCAATTTTTTGGAACATAATACTTCACATGTTGATTACCCCGCGTACGCTATATAGGCTTTCTCTTGAACGTCTATCTCTATGCCATAATTGGAGAGAATGGCGGGAAAGTAAGCTTAACTTTCACTAATTTCGCACTTTAGTGGTGTGAAAATCTTGGTTTGATCACCTGTACGAAAAGGCGGAGCTTGACAAGTGGGTTCCTAAAGTGCAAGAGGCTGCTAAAAATGTGAAGAAAGTTTATGGATATTTCAACAATCATTTTCACGGCTATGCTCCGGAGAATTGCTTGTATTTGATTGAAAAGCTGGGTTTGCTGTCAGAAGAGCAGAAACGGGCAAAAGAAAAAGGGGCGAGTAAACAATCACAGCTTGGCTCTTTTTTCAAGTAAGAATGCCATCAGGGTTCATTGTAAATTAAGATATGATGCCCTGGTCAAACAATAGTCGATATTACTGCTATCCTGAGCATTGATAATATCACTTCTTCGGCTGGTCTCTTAAGCTAGCGCGCATTTTCGCAAATTGACTAAGGCGTTGTTCTTGTCCATGCATCTGGATTTGTGTACTTGAATGCCGGTGCTATGTCTTCTGTCTGTTTTTCTCTTCCCACAAGGATCCTTTTCATTTTTGACAAGAGTTTCCTGTGAGTCTCTTCGTCTCTAATAATGATGTTAAGAATGTCCTTTAGGTCTTTTACATCTAAATTGTAAATTTCGCTTATTTCTCTTGCCATGTATCGAAGGGCCTTCAGTTGAACTAGACAATAGTACTTATCGGCAACGGTGCTCTCTAGAATCATAAGTTTATGTATCAACGAAGATAGGTGCTCTTTGGGTATTCTTTCTTTTTCGTCAATCTCTCTTACAAGATGCTCAATTGCCGTCCAGGATGCACCAAAAAAAGTTCCTTTTCGCGATTTTTCGGTATCTTTTTTGCCTTAGCAATGCTTTTGCTTATTCCTTTGAGGATTACTGAATGCTTCTGACTGTCGTATGCTATGTGAAGCAGCAAAGAATTGATTAGCGGGAGATCCACTTTGTCGGCGAGATTCTTGTAAAGTAAATATGCTCTTTCTTCTAAAATGCAAGCGCAGTACAGAAAGTCTGCAACATCACTTTCCTGCTTAATCTTCGCCATTTCTAGGCTTCCTTGTGATTAATATAATCGCAAAGTGATAAACAATTTATGAATTCAAAATCCAGTCGCATAGTCGCGTAAGAGAGCTGAGAATATCAAGTTTATCCTTGTCAAATTGACATACTTCGAAGATTTTCTCATCCAAACAGAGTTGATTCCAATGCTAGGTGTTTTTGAATAGAAAAAACAAGCTCGCGAGGCACTAGCGAACTCATCAGTATAGAGCGCGCACACACATGTTTCTAACGTACCAAGGAACAACACATAGTCATGAACACTCCAATAACTACGCAAACTGCCTACTGCGTTGGAGATGCCACAAGCAATAAAAACATAAAATGAGTCATTTCATCTATGAGAAGGAGGTAGGTACATGCGGAAGAAAGGAGAAACAGGAGAACGAGATCGGACAAAACCTCAGCCTCGGAAGAAGAAGGAAAGAGAAGAGGCGCGCAAGAAGAAAAAGCTTGCCAGACTTGAAAGACAGAAATCCAGATAGGCTTAGATAGATATATCTTAGCGCGCATACACGCGGTTCCACTTTCTTATTTTTTGTCGCGGAAGAATCCCCGAACAACCCTTTCTGGTTCTTAGAGACCGTGGGTTTCCAAAATAATGTCCAGTTATTTGTCCCCAAAAGGATTTGTTGTCCATGTTCGCTTCATTCGTGGTTCGATACCATAAATTCAGAAAAGGTTTAGTGCAGCCAACGCTTTACCATTTTTGGGGGGTGCTCACGATTGTTTGAGGAAGAGGATGTTGAAGACGACGAAGGTTGGGACGAAGAAGGAGACGACTGGTAGGAACAGCTACCCTTCTTCCCGTTAGTTGAAAAAGAATTGGACTTTTGCTTATTGTTTATTCGAACTATTTCTTTTTAGTGTGCTTTGTAGGAAGCGAAACCTGCTTTCTCTGTTTCCTTTTCATTTCCTTCTCTCTTTGAAGCTGTTTATGCTTTTCCAGACCTGCAACTTTTTCTTTCTTGCTCTTAGGCATTCAATCACTAAATTGCATTTCAACATTGTTGAAACTTTATATAACCACTGCTATCATATGCAATGGTGAGAGGGATATTCACGGAGGAGAGGGAGACAAAAGAAGCTGAAGCAGATTTTTGTCGGTGCCCGTTTTGTACATGCCGTTTCATGTCTATTCAGGACCTTGAAACGCATATGGCGACTTTCGGCAGTAATAAAGAGGTGCATTCTGAAAATTTCAGAAGAACTCATGGCAGAATAGAATATGGCTGGACCAACTTTCCATAATGGAACATGTGGGTCCTTGCAACCTAAAGTATAAGAAGAAAACGAAAAATTGCTAAAAGCGTTCTAATTTTTAAGCTTTTTGAAGCCAAAAAAATGGGATGTCTTGATCTCTTATTTGATGAATGTTTTCGCAAGGTTTCCTACGCTTTTGTAAGCGTTATTTCCATGGTTGAGACCATTCGTGACCTGTTTTCGCCTTCTCTCGCTGGTAGCTCCTCTGTCCCTATCGCGATTTTGCTTATGGTTATGTCTTTAATGAATCGCCTTCTGGTTATTTCAGCTGCGTCAACCGCAGTGGTTATTGCGCGTCCTCTGGCTTTCAAGGTTAGCTCTTTAGCCTCGTTCGAGGACAGACCTGTAATAATAGCTAGAACATAGTCCATTGGCGTTTTACTTCCGATGAAAACAATTCCCGATTTATCCGACATTGTACATCACTCCTTTTATGGTTGCTGTAACGTGTAATATTGCTGCTTTTTTCGTGTCCATCAACATTAGAACGCTACTGTCCTATGATTAGTGTGCACTCACTTATAAACCGACTAAAGAAGAGAGCGCCATTTTTCGCGGTTTTCGCGAATCATCCTGAAAAGGGTTATTTTGCAGTTTCTACAACGAAGAATAAAGAAAGGATGTTCGCGCGCTAGAGCTTCCTTGTGTTGGTTAAGGAGGATACTTCTGAAGTTACGATAACCCATGAAATAGCTCATGCCTACCTGAAGCATCCAGCGTACAGGTATTTACGTTGAGCAAGCAGAGAAAATTGAAGAAGAAGCGAGAGCACTATTCAGAAAATGCTTAGTAATTGCTACATCGCCCTCATAATTGTTTGAATTTTCCACCACACATAGGCATTTTGCCATATGTGACTATATTTTAGAAGGTGCCACACCTATTAAATAAATTGGGTAAGGAATTATCTCTTGAAATTCCTGCAAGTCCCGTTTCACCTGCTCAAATTTGGGTTCCTTATATGTTGGAACGATGAAAACTAGTACATCCAATTTTCCTTTGATATAACCCCATTGGCATCTGAACAGGGACCTGTGAACTGCATCAATCAATGATCCTTCAATCTCAATGCCCGTCTTCTCTTTGAAAGCATCAATCCTATAGTTTGTCGCTGGAAACAGAGACACCTCAATATCCCATCGGTTTTTATGAAAAAAGTATTGCAGTTGGTTATGGTCTTCCTCGGATGAAAGACTAGTAGAAGAAGCAGCCTTTAGAATAAACGAAAGCTGACCCTTTCCATGCAAAATCTCTTCAGCCCCCCTAAAACTGTAAACCTCCAAACTCACAGACTCCGCATAATCTCTGATTCTCTTGGTTTGCACAGTTCTTGAAATGGGAAAAGCCATCGATTTTCTTAAACGGTACTTACCCCTTCCAATTCTTTCTAAAACCCTGTCCTTTTTGGAGTAAAAAGAAGAGGTGCTCTCTGGACATAAATCAGCCATAATTGTGCCAATAGTATTCAACTTCCATTTATTGGGATATTTGTAATTGACATACCTACTCACTTCTGATATAGTTCCAGAACCACCCAGAGAAGTAAGTGCTTCAACAACAGCCACTTTCAGATTAGTAGCCTTGACCACTTCAAAACCATCCAACCATACATCTTAGTTCTAAGTAGAAATAATTTTCCCATAACGGTTCATTCAAATTCCTTTCATTCCATTCCAACTTCACAAACAGTCCCAAGAACCCGTATGGTTTATCTGATAGGAAGCTAGTTACATAGAAAACTTGCTATTTTAAACAGTAACTAGGTGATGAATGCATGAAAAATATTGCTCTTGTGGCACATGACAACAAAAAGAAAGATTTGATGGAATGGTGTGATTTCAACAAAGGAACATTATCCAAGTACAACCTATATGCAACTGGCGGTACAGGAATCAAAATTATTGAGAAAACATCTTTGGAGATTAAGCTGCTTAAGGATGATGCACACGGAGGAGACATGGAGATTGGAGCTATGATTGCCAACAAAAAACTAGACTATCTTGTATTCTTCTGGGACCCCTTAGAATCTCTACCTCATGATGTCGATGTTAAAGCTCTTCTCAGAATGGCTGTCTTATACAATATACCAACGGCTTGCAACAGGGCAACAGCGGACTTGATAATTTCCAGCCCCATGTTCAACACGCAGTCCTGATGCAACTACTAGGCTGGAATACTCCTCTTTATTCTTTCACATTCCAAGAAGAATTAATAATCCCCGTATCTTTTCCAGATATTGTAGGGACATTTACTCCAACAGCAACTATTGCCCTTATAAATACAGTCTCTGCATTCAGGATTGCTAAAAATCCTACTCTTACTCACAAAGACGCCAATAAACCAATATACGCATGACTAGCATTTCAAGGTTGCCCAACAAAAGTCTATCGCAAGGAGAAAGAATCTGCTTAGCGCGGGTGCATGTTATATGCCTTAGCATTATAATGAGGGTTCTTAGTCCCGCAGGCTCCACAGAATTTCTGCGTTATGTCTGTAGCCTCTTTTATGATCTGGAATGCGCGTGTGTCTTCGTAAGGAAAGAGTTTTCCACGTTTTGGCGCATAATTACGTAGGTACTCCTCTATGAGCCACCCGAAGGGAACAAGCTGGTCCCAATATTCGGTATTGAACAAGCCTCTTTGAAGCGGTATAGCAAAATCATCTCTTACCGCGATCTGTGGACCATACTTCTTTATCACTTTATGGCTTCTTTTTACCACAACCATCCCAGTTATCAGAATGTAACGGTCAGAAACCCTTAGGTTTCCAACCTGAAGACCAGGATGCCTGTTTCCAGTCGGAAAGGCGCGGTTTTCCCCCCTATTCCACTTAAAAATCGGGCCACCAACAACCTCACTGATTCGACCAGCACTACAAAAGCAAGAGGCCATCATCGCCCTATCTCTTGAAATGAGAGGATATTGACCCTGATAGGAAGGGTTAAGACTAGTGATTAAGTGAAATATTTCCCCCGGGGGCGGATAATCTTTTATCTGAGTTACTGTTCTTTTTTTCATTACTATATTTTTTATTATAATTTAATTTTATAAACTTTATTGTTAAATGCACAAAAAACATTTTTTGTCAAAAATTAAAAAATAAATGATTAAATATTTGTTTCATTTGACACTTTTTGTGCTGTGTTCGCACAGCATAACCATAAGCGTAATGTGGACCGTGAAAACTTGGCGATTTAGGCTCACGGTTTCACGTATTCACGTTAAGGCTGTGGTTTCCACAGGCATAAGGGTTAAGCTGTTGCGCCTGTGGTGTGGTGTCGTAAAACCCTAAGATGAGCCGAAACGACACCGTGCATAGGTAAAGGCTGTGAAAAACAGCTTGAAGCAGAATAAAGCCTTTAAAATTTGGTTGCTATTGCGGTAATGGCTTCTCTAAACCTCAACGCCCGATATGTGAGGGATAACTGTGCCTTTTATAGCTAGATGCAAGGACTGTGGGCATATCGTTGATGCGAGAACTCGCTTTATGCTTGAAACGGTGCTTATGACGGAACACAACATCAAGAGCCACAAGCAGGAACTTGACAACCCAAAAAATCCTCTTGACCTCTCGAATTGGACTGTTTCCATAATCAGCGAAAGCCAATTCAACTTTCTGCAACAAATGAAGAAGACCACAGCGTACTGGCAAGTGATTAGAATGTCGGCTAAACGTCTGAAAGTGCTTCTCGCATCTCAACCTTCCCTTTTTTGTGACGGGTAGCGAGGGGAGATTAGGTCATTCCTGTAATCCAACGAGCAGTGCAAGACGGGTTAGCTTCCACTACAAAAAGAAGTGACGTACTTTTGAAAAAACCAGCACAGACGGCAACAACCGTTCAGGCTGAAGTGCCAGCGATTCCCGTAGAGCAGGAACTCACCCTCCTAAGAGGTTTCCGTGACCTCGTAGGTCAGAGATGGGGAGTTTTTGTAGGTCGCAGGCTGAAACAGCAAGAGCTAACTGAAAAGACCGAAGCAGAGAGAAAAGCTGTAAATGACGTTCGCAAGGAAATCACGAAGAACATTCCAGACTGGATTGCTAAGGGCGACAAGGCATCTTACGATGCCAAGATGGCAGACCTCAAAACTGCCAGCGAAGCCCATTCCGAAGCCAAAAAGGCAACAGGCATACCACCAGTCATAAAATCGCTTGCTCAAGGTCAACGCTACCTCGACAACGAGGCAATACCAAATGCTCTATCAGAGTTGGGCACACCAGTTCAGCCAGCCTTCAGTTTAGCCGAATGGTTGAAGAACCGCCTCGAAGAACAGAAGAAAGCTAAGAAAGCTAAGAAGTAAGGCTCGCCCAACTCACCTGCTTCTTGCAATCACCCCCTTTTTTATGCTAGAGCTGAAAGGTAATTCCTTCAGCGGCATGGAAAGGCTACCCGTCTGAGTCGAACACTCCGACAGGGTTGGCGGAAGGCTTATTGGAGAAGCGGAAATTTTCAGGCTTCTCCAGAAACCAAGCTCTGCCTATATTCCTCTCACGCTAAAACAGGTGCCTAGCCAGAGATAGCGCAAAGAGAGTTGAGGGCGAAAGAGGGAGGCGAAAGAGGGAGAGTTGGAATTTGACCGTTTCCCCTTAGGTCACTTTCCAGCTCTCTCTTTTTTTATTTTTCTTTCCGATTACAATTCTTATCGGAGATGTGAGGCTGGAAAAGAAGCCTGAAAAGATAGCGACGGCGTTTTCTGCGATGACTCACAAAGGACTATACAGAGAGAGGACCGCCGCACGCCTAGGGAACGTGCAACGCCCTTATGATGCTCTCTGTTTAGGGAAAACCGCTTAGCACGAAGCCGACTCCATCACACGCCTAAAGGCTGGAGTCGTGGCTGAGGCTCTTTTTGAGGTGATTGGTGGGGTAGCCTGTGAAGGAAGAGTGTAGGGTGAATAATACACAAGACAGAAGCCTCGTTACGTCAAGCTTTATTGCGACTGTCCGACCACCCCCAATTAATCTCGGCAGCCGTTCTCACCTGTGAGTGGGCTTGATGCACCCAAGCGGGAAAGGTGACTCTCCCGATTAGGAAACGGGGCGTGGCAGCAGAAGACGCTACCAGTGACTTTCTTTTTGGGGTGCAATATGAAAACTCTGTTTTGCAATGGTTTTGAAACAAGCCACACTAAAGAAGTCTTCATTCTACTCTTCCATTTCGCGGCTCCTGATGGAAAGGAAGAGACAGTTTACATAGTCCTAAGCCCTAGTGGTGCAGCAACTCTCCACGAGATTTTAGGTAAGGAAATCGAGAGTTACGTTCAGAAACACGGTAATATAGTTGTGGCGAACTGGGAGAAAAAGGAGCCTAACAGCAACAGCAACGCAGCATACCTATCCTAAACCCTTCCCTTTTTTTTCTAAATTGGGGTGCAACTCGTGACATCTAATTTGCAAGTGTTACTGAATAGAGCGGTACCGCTAAAGCCGAAGTTGAAGGTTAAGAAGCGAAATCTCAAGCCTGGTCCAGAGTTAATGGCTCTTTTAGGTCGTATGGATAACAGAGCTTGGCGTGAACAGATGCTTGTCTTCATAGCTGCGTACATCAGAGAATCCGCCGAAGAGTTACTTTTCATTCGTCATCTACGTTCCTGCGAGGAATGCCGGTTGATAGCGCAATTAGACGTGGAGAGATACTTGGGCACCCGCAGCGTATGGTTTCTAAACATCCAGAACGATGTCGCCCAAGACTGGAACGAAGACGAGGACTACGCGGCTGATCCCGACTTTAAAGACTGCCCGCGAGTTGAGGACTATAAGATAGGGTCTTACTGGAACGGCAGCTCGCCTGACACGCTCAGGTTCATAGATGACAGGCTGAAGTGGGCCGACAAGGTTATCCGAAAGAAGATGCTGCTGGCATGCCAGTACTACAAGAAGGTGAAGGCTTGGGACCTGAACGGTGAGCCGCCGTCCGAGCCAGAACTAGCCTACTCGCTCTACTAACCTCTTTTTTTTGGGGTGCTTTTAGTGCCATGGAAACTAAAAACTCCAACAATCGACGTTGAAGTAAAATACAAGAAAGCCCCGAACAAACTGCTTAGTCCACCACCGATAATACGCATGCGAACAGAAGACGGAAGCGTAGTCGAGCAGGCCCGCGTAGTAGCCGACAGAAAATTCGTGCGGAAAGGCAAAACCTTAGCCACAGAGACGAGGTTTATAGACCCTGAAACCCAGCAGCCAGTGCCAAGCAGCGAAGTAACCGAAATCCTCGAACGCTACCAGTACAAAAACTTCGATGAGAACGGCGCCGAAGTCAAGAGCGAAGACATTCTACATTTTGCTGTGCAGCCAGACGGAAGCGAACAACAGGTTAGGCCATACTCGAGGTCGAAGGTGCTTGACATTCCAGAGGAAAACTGGGTGCCGTCAACCGTTATAGACGACTTCCTGATAGACGGAATCTACGAATTGTTTAGCGACGAGAAAGACGTTATCCAGCAGCTCTACGAAGAAGCTGAGAAGCGACTGAAAAAAGACCAAATCGGCATCGTAACTTGGAGCTGGGGAGGCTTCAAATCGCTTTATGCATTTGTTGTTCCCGTGGTCAGAGAGGGCCAGTTCGTTTGGCTAGTGAAGTTCACCGAGAACCAGCCTGAACTTCAGCACTTAGAGGATATCCCTGCTAAGCCAAAGATTCCGATACGGGAAGTGCCTACGCTGAAGACGCTCCCACCAGTGCAGGCCTTGGTCGTAGAAGTCAAGAGAAAGAAGGCAGCTACGCAGTAAGTTCGTGGGTTCAAATCCCACCCTTTTTTTCTATCGGGGTGAATTATTGCCAAAAACGCTAGTTATGCTGTGCTATGAAGGCGACCTATCCGACCTCAACCGGCACGGGTGGGTATGCGAAGAGAAGTACGACGGCACAAGGGTCAAAGACGTGAAGAAAAATGGTAAAGTCACGCTGATAAATCGCAAGGGAATCAACTACACAAGTCGGCTGCCTGAAAGCGTTGCAGCGCTCAAGAAGATTGAAGGAGACTTCGTCATCGACACCGAGGCAGTGTACATTAACCCGTTAGGGCAGGTGGAATTCACGCCCTGCCAACGCCGGTGCTCAACGTCTGATCTAGGGCAGGTTTACTGGAAGCGGCTAAAGTGGCCCATCACCCAGATGGCTTTTGACATGATGGAGCTGAACGGTGAAGACATCACGCATTATCCATACTTAGAGCGGAAGAAGCTGCTTAAAGAGTTGCTAGAAGGTTCAGGCTGTCTACCAGAAATACACTACGCGCCTTATACTTACAATTTAAAAGAAGCGTGGGCAGATGTTCTTACTCGCGGAAATGAGGGGCTCATTCTCAAAGATCCAAACTCGGCCTACGAGTATGAACGGTCGTACAGGTGGCTTAAACTGAAGAACTGGAAGCACCAGACAGTCGACGTGGCAGGATACACAGCGGGCTCAGGCGCAAGATCCGCAACGTTTGGCGCCCTCGTGCTAACTAAAAACGGCAAGTTCGTGGGCTGCGTGGGCAGCGGCTTCAATGACTGGGAACTCCGACAGATCAAAGGCAAACTTGATGCGGCACCGCGGCGGATTCCGAGATCATTCGACATAGACGAGCCCTGGACCGCTATAGACATCGAACTGCAGGTTATTGTAAAATATTACAAGCATACGGAGAACGGGGTCATGCGATTCCCCGTATTCGAAGATGTAGCTGTTCAGTGAGAGGACGTCTAACTTTCTCTTTTTTTCTTTCTGGGGTGAAAATCTGGATAATGACAAATACACGATAGAAGAATACGGACCATTTTCTTTAGAAGCCTACGCCAAAACGGGCGGCAGGAGCACCTGCAAGGCTGACGTAACACCACACCTATTCAATGAAGGCGACCTAGTGCGTATCACTAATCCGACATGGGAAACAACTTACCAGGTCGGGTCTAAAGGGGCAGTTCTTAAAGTCTGGTGGGTTAGCTGGAATGGATATGAATGGATGTATTGTCTCGCTAAAGTAATTCCACGCAAGAGAAACCGTTCAAAACGTGAGCCTTTCGTAGAAATTATTAGTCATCATTGGGTTCATGAGTACGAGTTGGAGAAGGAAGCATCGCAACCTCAACAAACGAAGTTGGTAGACTTGCCGCCGAGACCTCAGTATTATGGTGGTTCAACCAATCGAAGGCGCACTCCATCTTACTGGGATCCCGCTCAGCAGCCGTTATTCAATGAATAAACCCTTTTTTCTAATTGGGGTGCAGAAATGAATAATCTTGAAATAGCACATCTCAAACGCGTCTGTGACAAGTACGGCATAGACTACTACGAAATAGACAGTTCCCTAACTTATTGGGAGAACAAGAAACACTTAATGGGTATTGTTAAGATGCTTAGGCTATCGCTGGACTGCTTTGAACTGGCTAGGATGGAGTCACTGCAGGAGCAATACTTGAAGGAACATTTTCTCAGCTACTTTGTAATGTGCCAACTGAATAATGAGGCGACGCCCGCTGAAGTGGGTAAACTTCCAGACCCGCCAAAGTTTTCCCTTGTAGAATTCGTTAAACGGCAGGGATAATTATGGAAGCTGATAGATGGAAGGAACTGGTTCTCATGTTTCGAGAACGACTTCATCTCGCCTTCGAAGATTGGCTAAAAAAGAATGCTGACATCATAGGAGACAGATGGTATAATAACTCAATGAAACAGATTAGAGAAGTGGACGACAGCACGGCCATAGCGGTCATAGGCACTGCAATGTGGATATTCAATATGATAGCTCAATTTGGAGTCATGGCGGGTATAGGTCCAAGCACCGTGAACTTGCAGGGGCTCGCCCCAGAATTGGATGAGAAGTCCACAAAGAGACTATTGCTTATAATTTCTGCGACCATGAATCTTCAGTACTTGCCGAAGGAGATAGCGTTAAAGTCGTATCCGATAATAACAGCCAAGAAGTTTTCGCTGCAGGCCTTTGTTGAACTGCCCGAGAGCGAAAGACAGTAAATACAATAACCCTTTTTTTAATTTCCTCTATTTTTCTGGGGTGTAATTTACGAGTGACGATTTACTCGCATTAATGAACAGAGTACAGAAAAGAGAAATAGCCCAAAGATACAGTAAAACACCAGCGCTGGAAATACTGTACGAAATGTTCCATGAAATTAACCGCAGATACTACGGATATCGGAGAAGTTGGGAGATGTTAATTGAAGTTCTTGCACACCATCTGGGCATAATTAATAATCCTTGGCTCTACTCAAAACCCGACATGGATGTCGAACAGCGCATAGACAAGCTGAATCCGCTGCGCAGGTCCGCATTTCAGATCGAGTGGCCAAAGTATGACCTGCTGGCAATGTTGCTCGGCATACCACCACCAAAGAATTTCCAACCTAAAATAAAGCATCCAGAGCCGAGACATCCGCATCACGTAATCTACTACGACCACCGCTACAGGCTACACTGGAGACAGCAGCACATGCCTAAAGGTGAAGTTCGCAAACTCTTATGTCAGTTCACGGAAGAAGGCCTATTAGAACAGTATGTTATGGCAGCCAGGAAGGACCCATGGGACCATTTAGGCGAGATCTACATTGAGCAGATGCTTGGCGGACGACGCCACGGCGGACTAGGGCAGTGTTTGACGCCGAAGGCAATAGTTGACTTCATGATTAAAATGGTAGGTATTGTTAGCGACAAGCCAGTAACAAAGCCTCAAACTGTGATTGACCCAGCTGGATCTGGCACAGGGCGATTCCTCATAGAAGCATCCAACATGGCGCCAGAAAAGCCGCTGATTCTCTTCGGAATTGAAATCGATGTGACGATGTACCATGCAAGTCTTGTGAACATGGCTCTTTTCAGCCATCACCCATACAGTATAATATGCGCTGATGCATTAATGATCGATGATATATATACCACCACCGACAGCCCAATCTGGAACTTGGGCAATCTATGGTCGCCTCCAGATATGTCTTGGTTCTACTGGAAGCCACCGCCACCACCACAGCCGTTTTCTCTCAAAGGCTTTATCGAAATGCAACAACAAGCAGAGGTGAAGCAGAATGAATAAGATCACCTACTATGGAAGCGAGAAGGAAATAGCCGAAGCTATAAACGTACTGAAGAAATATGAACGGCGCCACAAGAAGGGACCAAGACTCATAAACATGAAGGAAGCTAAAGCGCGGTTGATCATTCAAGACCTGATAGACAAGAACAATCTAACAGCAGGAATACTTATTAACGGTAACAATGTATGGAGCATGACCCGTATCCTCACGAACCTGGAATGCATAAAGAAGACAGGCCTCCTCTACAGCATAGACAATGGTGAACACGCAGTTCTAAGTCAATACTTCTACCAATTTCTTATTATTTGTGGAAGCACAGCACATGGTGACGTTAACGGGTGGGTCCAATTCTACCCTACTATTGAACATCTCAAGCGATTCTTTAAGCGTAATGAATTTGGAAAACGAGTCAGCGAGTCGATACCTGTACAATGGACCGATGTTAAGCGTATAGTCGACATGATTGAAGCGCGGCTTTTCCCGCTGGAATCCTACGTAAAATCGCAGCAGGAGAAAAAATAACCTTCCCTCTTTTTTCTGGGGTGATTAAAAGGGGCTTATACTTTAAAGGCCAAGTAGTTCAAGAAGAAACTGTTCTTGCTCATCTACTTGGTAGAGGCGTAACGCCTCAACGTGGAATCAACTACACCTGCAAGCACGTTGGACACCGCGTATGGATATGGACGAATTTACAGACTGGTAAAACGATCGTAACGGGAGACGAAGGAAACGGTTGGTGCGTTGAACTTTCCAAGAAAACAACAGACCTGATAAGCGCGTTAGTACAATTAGCCACAAAATAATTCCCTTTTTTTCTATTTGGAACCTAATAGGTGGGTCATGGCTCTTTTTCTAAGGGGTGAAGAACCTGACAAAACAAGAAACGATAAGGCTAAATCCAGAGATAAGCAGTTGGCGAACCAACCAATCTGAAGATCCGCAGCTGACCAAGTCCCTCAAAGAGAAAGGACAACTTCACAACATGGTTGCCCGTCGACTACCAGACGGCAAAATCGATGTGTTCATAGGAAGCAGACGGTTTAACCACCTTTTGAAGTTAGGTGTGAAGCCTGTTATTCTAAGAACGAGGCATATTTTACCAAGAGAGGACTTAAGAAGCGAACAGTGCTACACAAGTTATACAATCATTTGGTCAAAGTAAAAGGGTTAGAGCTAACTGAACGAATAGAAGAAAAGGAAGCTAACTGCTTTTCAAGATTCTTTTTAAACTAATCGCTATTTTATGGTAGGTACGCAAAACACATTCACTTGGTTCCAAATTTCACATACACAATTAATTTAAAAACCAATGAAACATATCTAAATCTGGAGGCGCAGTCGGTAAGTATGAAAGTTCTCGATATTTTCTGTGGCGCTGGTGGCCTCGCGGATGGATTCAAGAGAGCGGGTTTTGAGGTTGATGGAGTTGATATATCCGAGCATGCTGGCAAAACCTATTTATTGAACAAAGTTGGGTCGTTTCTTAAAGCAGACTTGTCTTGCGAAATTATCGACGGTGATTATGAAATTATAATTGGCGGACCGCCGTGCAAACCATGGTCTTCAGTAAATATTAGAAAAAGAGGTAAAATGCACCCAGACTATCATTTGTTAGCCAAGTACTTCGAACACATAAGCTATCATTCCCCAAAGTTTTTCCTGCTCGAGAATGTTCCTCCTCTAGCTAATGATCATACTTATAAAGCTAACATCAAGCAACTGAAAAGTGTGGGCTACTCGGTAATTGGCAAGAAGATAATTTATAGTGATTTTGGTGCCCCAATTCGTCGTCATCGGTTTATCGTATTTGGTGCTAGAAATGGAGATGCTGGGCTTTTTTTCGAGAAACTTTCAGAACAAAAAAAGGCTGCTAAAATAGTTAAAGATGTAATTTGGGATCTAAGGGACAAGAAGAAAGATGAAGCTAATGATCATGTGTGGCCTGAACTTAAAACTATAGATAAATACAAGGAGTATTATAAAACTGGTAAGTATGGCTGGTACGTATTGGATTGGAATCAACCAGCTCCTTCTTTTGGGAATATCATGAAAACCTACATCCTGCATCCTGATTCGTTTAATGGTAGAACACCTCGCCCCATTTCAGTTAAAGAAGCAGCGTTAATTATGGGTTTCGATGAAAATTTTTGCTTCCCTACGGGGTTGGGCCTCGGCTCAAGATACCAGATGATAGTGGATGCAGTGAGTCCAACTTTTTCATGCATCGCGGCAAATGTAATTAAGGAAATGATAGATGAAGAGTGTTTTTCCTAAAATGAGCAAGCTAGCCAGTGCTGGGATTTTTGCTAAGAAACTACTGAAATGGTGGCAGAATAACAAGCGAGAATTTCCTTGGAGGAAAACACATAATTCATATAAAATCTTGATAAGTGAAATTTTGCTTCATAGAACAAGAGCAAACCAAGTCATACCTGTGTATCTTGAATTTTTGGAGAGATTTCCAACAGTTGCAGCTATCTCTGAAGCTAGCATTGAAGATGTAAAGAAAATACTTTATCCGCTCGGACTCAGTTGGAGAGCAGAGTTCTTACACAAGATGGCTCTGGAAATAATGGAGAAATATGAAGGCAAGATTCCTTTCAAAACGAAGGAACTTGAAGCTCTTCCCGGAGTGGGACAATATATTGCTGCGGCTGTCAGATGCTTTTGTCATGGGTATCCAGAGGTATTACTTGATACCAACACTGTAAGAATCATAGGGAGGTTTTTTGGAATCGAAAAAACCGATAGTTCTAGGCGCAATAGACAGTTTCGAGAACTCTATGAACCTCTAATCGATCAGAAGCGTCCTAGAGAGTTCAACTATGCCATGATTGACTTGGGAGCACTAATATGCAAACCCAATAATCCTATTTGTAGTATCTGCCCACTTGGCAAGAAGTGTAAATATAGAATCAAAGAAGCCAGAGAGAAAATATTTCTAGAAAACTCTTAAGAAACTTTAGACATAACTAATCAATATGCCAGCTAGAAACCTTATGGTTATTGCTCTCCGCAAGGAACTTTTGGGTCCCCGTGGAGGGTCCTTCGAGTATATTGATGGTGATCCTAGGAGTGAATATTTAGTTGGAGTACTTGAACCTAAGGATTATATTAGAGGAGCATTTGCTTTCTATGGTCGGTCGGACATACAGACTATAGAAGCTGGAGTTGGAGAAGATGATGATGTATCTTCTGAAGTCGAACCAGCTGAACTTGGTTTGCAGCTAGACCCTCGCGCATTACCAAAGACGATGGGGATATCATTTATGGTTGATGGAAATGCATCTCCTTTCATTGCCTTATGTGCAACATGGGCGAGATATCTGAAATCTGAACAGGGATGGACACGAAGACCGAGCAAATTCCTGAAGCATAATATCGATGTAAGAGAAAACGGGAGTCTCTATGAAAATGAGGGCATCAGAATTTCTCTAACCACTGCTAGAACTCCGCAGGGGCATTACCATGTCTCAATATATTTCATTAATGAGACCCCTCTGCCAGAGGGAGGTTATCCCCGTACTGAGGATCATATTTTTCAACCTCAGCTCAGGATAGTAGTTGAAGAAGGGGCTCGACTCTCCTCTATCATAGGTGAGGAAGAAGAAGATCCTGAAGAGTCAAATCTGTCTCTACTTTATAGAAAACGAGCTGCTATGGCACGGGGACATTTATGTGGTGCAACTTGGAAAAGTGTTGATCCTGAACGCCCGCCTAAACAATCGAATGACCTGAATCTGAAGGATAACCCATTCATTTGGACAGATGGAGAAATAATCGAAGAACCTGATAGAAGCTTATTTGCAAATCCCGACGCACGAACTGAATATCTACCATGTTATCCCATCGAACAGGTTAAGATGGAACCACCAGAGGAAGCAAGTTTGGAGGAGCTTAAAGCGGAGGTTCTCTCTGATATTTGGGATGTAAAAAACATCACAGTTTTACTTGATCCCATTCTAGAGGCCTACAGCTTGTGGATCGAAAAGCAGACAAATTTGGCTTCAAACTTGGAAAAAAGGTATAGAGAAGCAGCAGGACGTCACCTTGATCTCTGCCGAACTTCTGAACACCGAATCAGAGAGGGACTCGACCTTCTTAAAAGTGGCGACGATGTCAGGTTAGCTTTCTGTTTCATGAATAAAGTAATGAACACCCAGTCAATCTGGAAAACTGGACAACCTCTAGTCTGGCGACTTTTTCAGATAGCATTCATACTCCAATGCATACCCAGTATCGCCCAAGATGACCACTCGGACCGACTAATGTGCGATCTTCTTTGGTTTCCCACAGGCGGTGGAAAGACTGAGGCTTACTTAGGGTTAAGTATTTTCGCCTTGGCTTTAAGAAGAAGGCGTGGTAGAAGTGATGAAACGAACGGAGCTGGTACAGGTGTCCTTTCTAGATACACGCTTAGATTGCTCACTATCCAGCAGTTCCGAAGAGCTTTGTCTGCAATAACTGCGTGTGATTATCTAAGAGTCAAGAATTGGAGACCAAAGGGTTATCCTGAAAATGAAAAAGAACTTTGGGGGAAGTCACGATTTTCAATTGGCTTATGGGTTGGTCAAGATGTAACTCCAAACCGTTTAATAGATCACAAAGGTTGGGACCGTTTTCAAAACCGTCCTGTTCGTTATCCTGGCGCTGTCAGCAGATTGATGGGATTTCAAGTTTATCGTGGAACAGGAGTAAAAATTAAGAGGATGGGCGAAAACGAGCCAGCACAGATAATGAATTGTCCAGCATGTGATAGTATTCTAGCTATCCCTAAAAAGCAAAGTCTGCCACCAAAAGAATATCAGATTCATTTCATTATAAAGTCATCTGTTCGACCGAGCCCTAAGAAAAGTACGATGGAAGGATTGGGCTTTTCCGTTTCAGATTTAGATGTTACCAATCTTCCTAACTCTGGGTACTACGTTTTATCACTACGATTCTCATGTTCACATAAATTAGGAGCTGATCACATCGATAAGTGGTGGCATGACCATATCTTTCCTGCATTAGGCTCCAAATGTAAAAAGATGTTTGCACGCGCGAGTTGTCCTGGCTATTTTCTTAGACGATGGGACATCCAGCAGGAACCTGTCGACTTCGAAATCCATTGTCCCAACCCAAAATGCGAACTTAATAAAGTTGAATGGTTTGAATATGTACCCGCATCAAAAGGCAAGCAACTCAGCCCAATTTTGCCCCCTTTTCAAATACCTCATAAGAAGGGAATCGGTTATGGTGTCCCGATTTCAGGATATGTAGTAGATGACCAATTATATCATCGTTGTCCTTCATTGGTTATTTCGACAGTAGATAAATTTGCAAGACTTCCATTCGAACCTCGAGCGGCTGCGTTATTTGGCAATGTAACAAAATTTGATAGTTGTTGGGGGTTTTATCGTGATACAGCTCCTCCTGATAGAGGAGATCTACACAGAGGAGAAATTTACTCTGTGCCTAGGTTTGAGCCGCCCGAGCTTATTATCCAAGATGAACTTCACCTGATAGAAGGGCCTCTAGGTTCTATGGTAGGGATTTACGAAACAGCTATAGAAAACCTTGCAGGGAAACTGAAGAATGGCAATTGGATTCGTCCAAAATATGTCGCTTCAAGTGCCACCATCCGTCATGCCGCATCGCAAGTTTCGGCTATATTTGATCGGAAACTATTTGTATTTCCACCACCAGGAATCTCAATAGACGATAACTTTTTCTCGAGTACAGAAGAAGCACATCCTTTGGACAGCCAATCTCCCGGTAGACTCTATGTTGGCGTTTGTGCTCCAGGTCATGGTCCTCATACCCCAACAATAAGGATATGGACTGCGCTTCTTAAGAAAGCGTACGAATTAAGGCTATCATATGGATCAGATAACATAGAGGCTGATCAATTCTGGACAATAATAGGTTACTTTAACGCAATAAGAGAACTTGCTGCTGCATTGGGACTTTACAGGGCCGACATGAGAGAAAGACTTCGACAAATTAACGGGCAAGTCAGACCGCTTGAAGTTTACTTAGAACTTTCAAGTAGAATGGAGTCAGCTGAAATCCCAATAACACTCAAACAGCTTTCTAGTTTTCCTGATAATAATGTTGATGCGGTTTTTTCAACATCGATGTTTGGAACAGGTGTTGATGTAGATAGATTGGGATTAATGGTTGTTCATGGTCAACCGAAAACCACAGCTAACTATATCCAAGCCACCGGACGTGTAGGCAGAAAGCTGGGAGGACTTGTAGTGACTTTTCTAAGAGCCCCTCGACCACGTGATCTCGACCATTATGAGTTCTTTGTTGGATACCACCGATGCTTATCAAAATATGTTGAGCCAATTACCGTCCATCCCTTTTCTCCCAGAGCACGGGAAAGAGCTTTTGGTCCGTTGGCAGTCACACTGCTTAGAAATGCAGAAGCCATAGGTGGTGAAACCGTCAGCCCAGAATGGGTTCCTGAAGATTTGTATGTCAAAACTGGAGGAGTAGTTACAACCAGCGGTTCTCGAACAATGAGAACTCGGCGGAAATCCTCTGAGGTTCTGGCGATAATTGATGCGCTTGAAAAGAGAAGTCAAAATCAACCACGTGGTTGCAGGCCATCTTCAAATATATGCCATAACGAAATTGCTTCTGAATTAGACAAATGGCAAGCCGCAGCAAAGAGTAGTCTTTCGCTAGTTTACTATGAATCAACTATGATTCGGAAACCTCAAAATCCTGTAGTTCTTGGCGATCCACAACATGAAAGTGGCGGTCTTCCAGTAGTATTTAGGAATACACCTCAATCTCTTCGAGAGGTAGAATCTACCACGACGTTCGAGGGATGAAAGATGAGCGGTCAAGCGATGAGGCCATCACAGTTTGTACTTACTCATGGAGTTGGGAGTGTACTTGAAGCACCAAATGGACCGCGAATAATCTTGAGCTTCAAAGACTGGGGGCGTATATTTGGAACACCTCAGACCTCAATGTTGCTTGGTCAATATGAGATAGGTGATCCTAATGTCAGTACTCTTTTAGGAGGGGGTAAAATTTTCAGACTGCCTACAAATTCTGATTTACAGATCCCTGATGAACAGATCCTTTTTCGGACTGGAAGTTTTCCTCGCTGGGCTCTATGCCAAAATCACACGATATTATATGAACTTACTTCTCGTGGAACAACCAGATGTCCATTTTGTGATCCTCGCAAAGAAGCGCGACATGAAGCCATAAGATTCGTAAGGGCTTGTCCAAGAGGGCATTTGGATGACGTCAACTGGAAGGGAATTGTTCATAGACGCAATCCAACATGTGATGGAAGGCTTTTTAATTGGATTGAGAGAGGCAGTACACTCAGGGATATTGTGATAAGATGCCGAAAATGTGGTTCTGATGCAACTCTACAAGATATTTACAATGGAACTTGGAGCTGCTCGGGAAGATTCCCCGAAAGTGGTTACGAAGAAGTGTGCAATGAACAAGCATATGTTGTTCTAAGGAATGCAAGCAATCTCAGAATCCCTGAGGTTGTTTCAGCCTTAACGATCCCGCCAAGAACAACACCACTTCATCGACTTCTTGGAAATCCTAGAATATTTTCTATTATTGCCTCTGAGAGTGCTTGGACTAAGGAAAAGCTGCTTGAAAAACTTAGAACAGCAGCAAAGCATATTCCTGCGATTAACCCGATTACAATTAAAACTATAGAAACTTCCTCAGAAGATGAAATCTTATCTGCTATTGCCGATGTTCTGGAACCCCCAGAACAAGATTTGACTATAGTTGATGTAAAAAACAAAGAGTTCAAAGCGCTGCAAGATGCAGCTGTTAATGGGGCTCCCCCACGACCGTATCCCGAACCCCAAGATTTTGAGGTTGATAAAAACGCTGTCATTAAAACAGTTCTTTCAGCGAACTTGGATCTACGGGTTACACCAGTAAAGCGCCTTAGAGTAGTGAATGCTCAAAAAGGATATAGACGCCCAATAAGGGGACCTACCTCAACGGTTGTTGAAACTTTCTATATGGATGGACAAGATCGTTGGTATGTAGGCACTGAACTGCAAGGCGAAGGCATTTTCATTGATCTAGCTCCAGATAAAGTTCTTGATTTAACCAGTGTAGAAAGTGCGCAAACATGGTGGGCAGAGTTTAGAAAAAGTAAAAACTTCTTATTTAATCCGAATTTTGTGTGGTGGCACACCTTTTCACATAGGCTAATCAAAGCTCTTTCAATTGACTCTGGATACTCATCGGCTTCGATTAGAGAGAGAGTGTATATCGCAATAGACGAAAAGAGCGGCAACGCGTATGGTGGCATCCTTCTCTATACCTCTCAATATGGAGGAGATGGAAGTCTTGGTGGTCTTATAGCGCTGGTTCCAAAATTTGATATGATTATTTCAGCTGCCCGTCGGAATCTACACTCTTGTTCCAATGATCCTCTTTGTGCTGAACAAAGACTTAGAAGCGGGAGACTTAACGCAGCAGCTTGCTATGCTTGCCTCCTAGTCTCTGAAACATCATGTGAATTTGGAAACTCCTATCTTGATAGAAATCTGCTTAGAGAAACTGTACCATGAACAAAACTAAGGTCAACAATATAACAATCGTTGTTACAGGATTAGCTTGGATGGGACATGGTATTCGCTCAATTGATTCTACTATAGAAGATATATTGACAAAAGCAACTGATGAGGTTCAAGTAGCAGCATATATGATTACTAAAGGCGCAAAGGGCTTTATACAACTCCTTTCGGATTGTTTGAATAGAGGAGTTAGGGTTACACTCATTTTAAACAGGTTCGGAGAGCAGCCTAAAGAAACTCAAACAGCAATAACTCAATTAGCTCAGCAGTTTCCGCATTTTAGGCTCTTCGAATTCAATCCTAAAGACAAAATGGAAGATTTACACGCAAAGCTAATTGTAGTTGACCGATCAATAGCGTTGGTTGGATCATCAAATCTCTCTTGGAAGGGATTAACTTTGAATCATGAGCTGGCTTTGCTAATTGAAGGCCCAGCAGCAACAAAAGTCGGTAATCTTATAGACATCTTAGCAAAAGACACAAGAACTACACCTGCAATGCTCTGAACAAAAAATATTAAACATTAAATGATTTAGCGCTCTCTTCTAGCCTTTCTCAATTTTCGTTCATAATCTTCCAAGTACCGCAAGATAGCTTGGTCTTCTCTACCTAGGATGTCAATAGCTGGTTCTTTGATTGAAGGTTGAACTATTTCTCTCTTCGATTGAATCTCCTGAATCTCTTTTTCGGGTTTAATCTCGGGAATCTCTGGAGTCTTCCTAAGGAACCTAGAAATCTGCATTTGCCTTATGGCAATTTTCAACGATGGTAGAAGAATTTCCAGAAAAATCCCGTTGCCTTTAAGATAGTCGCTTTCCCTCGAACGTAGAACTTCTCTGTCAGACTTTGTGGGGATCATATCTACTATTTTTAGAAGATTCACAGTTGTGATGTCATCTTTCAGAAGACGATAGGTCAACCCTGTGCTCAGCAATGAAACGTATACGGCTGGGTGCATATAGAAAACATCATTTTGATCAGTGACAATTACTGGGCGCAGATAATTTAATGCCAATGAAAATTGATCTGGCATGCTGTCTGCAATTGTTTTGTCAAGAATCGCTTTGCGCAGAAGTAAACTCAGGACATGTTCTGTCTCTTTTTTTAAATTTTTAAGAGTCCCCACATGGGACATAGTCGCATTATTCTGAAATCTTTGTGATACAACAATTCCTATTACTGACATAATCAACTCTAGGTTTGAAATCTCATAGAGAGCCACAGAGGTAAGGGTTGGAAACCGTCTTTCCCTTTTTCGGAATTCGCTAACTATTCCATTTACAAGAAATCGTCCACGATTTCGCTCCTCTGCTAATACGTCTGCAACTCCTTTAGTTAGTACAACATTTTCCATTTTTTCTAAAAAGTAACCACTTTCGTTTTTTCTTAAACCCCACAGAGTTAGCATTTCTACAGAAACTCGTTTCTCTAACCCCAAGTCCATTTGTTTGACGTATATTCGCTCAGGTATGTAGAGGCTTTTTGAAGCTTTTAATACCAAATGAACGGTTGAATCATCATTTATTATAATCGTGGAATCTGAGAACCCTCTTTCTGGAAAGCACCAAAAGCCAAAAGTGAAATATCGCTTGAAACATTCACAACCCGCACCTTGATATATGGTCAAATCAGCCCCTTGTTTTAAGACAAAATTCATGCTTGAGAGTTCTGGTAGTGGTCTACGTTCACATGCCATTTTCCAAAATACATAGTCTTCTTCTGGTATTGGTTCAGCTCTTGGTGAAAATAAGTTTTTAGCCCGCTCCCCCCATAATCGGAGCAAGGTATACTTGTCAAGATTCACTGCGTATGTTGGAATGAGACCGAGTTGTGTACAGAATTTGGCGTCTTCAAATCCAACCCAATATTTCTCAGAGCGTCGGAATCTTGAAAGAGGATGCGAAAGCATGAAGTATTGAGAACCCTCCAGCTTAAGTCTATATGCAATTGATGTACCAGCTTTTCTGCTTTCTATCCACTGTGGCTTTAGAACACTATCATTCTTCTGATAGGTTCTTCTACATGATGCTCTGTAGACGCAATCTTTCGCTAAGCCAATGTCAAAGCTGCCTAGGAGATATAGAATATGTCGCTCTTGGAAGGAAGCTGAACTGATTTTTCACACCCCGAAAGATGCGAGCATAGAACGCAGCAAGATCGATACTGATATTGTTAATACATAACGCTCAAAAAAAGGTTGCGGCTTTTTGACAGGTTTGTCTAAATTCTTAAGGGGTAAATTTAGGGGTCAATTTTGCCCCTCGTAGTTTCTACCTTAGTGATCTGATCGCCTATCCAGCAGTTTTTTGTATTTTTGAGGGTTTTTTGCCCGCCAAATATAACTTCTGACAATTTCCTCGCTTAATTTCATTTTTTCGGAGATTTCTTTGACGCTGACGCCTTTTTGCGTAAACCTCTGCAATCTTGCCCTTTTTCTTGTGTTTTGTTTTTTGCTTTTGGTTTTCTGCTGAAACAGGCTCTTTTGTATTTTCTTTATTCTGTAAATGCATCCCTCCTTTTGTTTTGAGCACGGGCGGGGATGCAAAGGAGTATTTAAGGTGCGCCTTCAGATTTGCAGAGTTCTGCAACACAGTGAATAGACTTTAATAAACGGATATTGCAAAAGAAGTACGATGAAAACTATACACAGGATAATATTCGAAAATGCTAGCAATATGAAAGAGGTACCTGACTGCTCGGTAGACTTGATGGTTACCTCGCCGCCGTATCCGATGATTGAAATGTGGGATGATATTTTTTCTAAACAGAATCCTACGATTGACGCCACATTGGCGAGTGAAGACGGCAAAACTGCTTTCGAACTAATGAATAAAGAATTGGACAAGGTATGGAAGGAAGTATATCGCGTTCTAAAAGAAGGAGGGTTCGCCTGTATTAACATTGGAGATGCTACTCGAAAAATTGGAGATGAATTTAAGCTATATTCTAACCATTCAAGGGTTCTTCAGTATTGCCTTGGATTAGGATTTAGCTCTCTCCCTGAGATACTGTGGAGGAAGCAGACAAACGCTCCAAACAAGTTTATGGGTTCAGGGATGTTGCCTGCTGGGGCTTATGTTACCTTGGAACATGAGTTTATCCTAATCTTGAGAAAGGGCAACAAACGGAAATTCATGAATCAGGAAGAGAAAAAACGTAGGCAAGAGAGTGCGTTCTTTTGGGAAGAGAGAAATTTATGGTTTTCTGACGTGTGGGAAGACTTGAAAGGAACAAGACAAAACAACATAAACAAAAATATTCGAGACCGAAGTGGAGCTTATCCTTTCGAGCTGGCTTATCGGCTGATAAACATGTTTTCGCTAAGGAAGGATACTGTTTTAGACCCTTTCTTAGGAACCGGAACGACAACAATGGCTTCAATCGCAACTGGAAGAAATAGCGTGGGATTTGAGATAGACCCAAATTTTGAGGGGCATATTTTTTCAAGACTTGAGAATATTGTGGCTTTTTCAAATGAGCTAATTCAAAACAGAATAGAGAATCATCTGAAATTCGTCCAGAAAAGAACAAAAGTCAGAGGAAGATTGAGATACGATAGCACGTATTACGGTTTTCCTGTTATGACAAGTCAGGAGAAGGAAATTATTTTTGACGAACTAAACAAGATTAGGATAAGAGGCAACACGATAGAAGCTGAATACAGAGATGAACCAACAGTATATTATAAAAGCGGCAGGTTAGAGCGGAAAGACATGCCTTCATTAGGCAAGTGGACTCGAACGATTTAGAAATTGTATTCTACAATAATTCCATCTTTCTTTTTATCGTAGAAAATCATTTTCGCCTCAATATTTTCCTGTAACATACTTTTTGTTTTATAAGTTACCGGTTTAATTGAAACGGGCACATCTCCGATATATCCGTCAATTCCCTTTGATTCTTCTTCAGGAGTGGAGGACCTGTAATTTACTCTTTTCCTCTTCGAAATTGTTTTGAGAATACTCTCTTGGAAACAGAAGCCAATAAACGTCTTAGTGATTACCAAATCTTCAACCCAAGCTCTAACCATTTTTTTATCAATCAAAGAAAATGCGGAATCGAGATTCTTGATCATTAGAAATATTTTCTCGGTAGCCTGATCTATGGCATTTGGCATACGTTCTGAATACCAATTAACCCACTCTTCATAGGTGTCTTTAGGAAACTGCTGGATGAGTTCCGACATCTTACCAACGACTCTGGGTCGAGTTCCTTGTGCATTTTGATTCGCCAAATTCATTATCTGTGTAGTGTATTTTGGGAATTCAACAGTTTTTCCAACTACATCCTGAGCGATCTTGCTATTTCTAATTTTTATTTTCATAGTTTAAAATCTGTGAATGTTGCTTATAAGCGAAAAATGCATAGAAATCTTGAAGCTCAACCTGATCTGAAAATCGGAGTAAAAGAAATGTCTAAAGAAAGTAAACTGAAGCCCGAAATACAAAGGGAGATTCTCAAAATATACTATCAGAAGTGGAGAGATTTCTCCAGATTTTTTGCTGCGGGAACTATTGAGCTGAAAGGAGTTGACAAGGATAGCATAATTGCCAATGCTGAGTACTTGGTTAAGAAAGGAAAAATTGAGAGCCCTCAAAGAGCGAGTTTCTTGACTGAAATAACAGTTTATGGTATTGACAGCATTGAAGATAAGAAAATTTCTGATGATGTTGCAATAAGAAAAAAGATATTGGAGACACTTAGCGAAGAATTCGAAAGGGGTTCACGAAGATCAGTTCAGTTAGGAACAATTGTTGATAAATCGGGCTTCTCAAAAGTTGAAATTCAAAGAAATCTTTGGTATCTTGAACGCAAAGGATTTGCTGGTGTCCGCTGGGGATTAGGTGGTTGGGCTAGCGCAGAGATAACAGGATTGGGAATTGAGGCTTTAAAAGAGCCTAGCTTATTAGAAAAGGAAACAAAATTCATGTCAAACGCTTACAGCATTTTGTATCAATTAGAGAACCAACTTAGAATATTTATTGAGAAAAAATTATGCGAAGAGTATAAAGAAGAATTCTGGCAAAAAGGCATCCCCCTTCGTGTAAGAAGAAATGCGGAACAGAGAAAGGAGAGGGAACCAAACTCGCCTTTATCACTATTGTATTACACAGAGTTCAGTGATTTAAGAAAAATAATGCAGAAAGATGAAAACTGGCATACTATTTTCAAAAAGCACTTTACAACTCTTGAACAGATAATCTCAAGATTAGATGAGTTGGAGAATATTAGGCACACAATTGCGCATACAAGATTGCTTTCAAATGACGACTTTGAAAAACTGGAGTTATTCTATCGAGAAATAATGAAAATGATATGGCAAGTTAAGTGAAAGAAGAGTATTTTGGTTAAGTTGAAGATAATTTGAAGCGACAAGATAGCAACAAGTTCGTAAATCAATCTCACAAAACACCAGTTATCCCAAAAAATGAGGGATTTAGCTTGGAACGATTTCCAAGCTTATTTAGAGAAAATATCGCCCTATCAGCCAAAGTCCTTGCAATAGAATCCCGACCCCCTAGAAAGACTGCAGAAGTATTTCTCGTCCAATTGGGGTCAAATTGACGAAAGTGTAGTAGAGCAAATGAAAAACTTTGCGATTGCCAAATCAGTGCTTGAAGAAAAAAGAATCTATTATGGAATAATAGACGGAAAAGATACCTTGCGAATTATCACCGCATACTCAGAGTGTTTTTAGCTATCAGATTCTGGATAATAGAGATCTGGCTTATTCCTTGAAGGCAGTTAATAAAGTCTGGGATGTTATTCTCTATATTCAAGTTTTGCTCGAAATTATTGAAGAAAATTTGGACATCTTTTGCATCTTTGTCATATATTGCCAAGTAAATTTTCTCATTTTCCTTGATTAGACGTTTCAGGTCTTTTTCGAGTTTAGGAAAATATTTTCTAGGTAACCCAAACCAACAATAGTTCATTCTTATGAGAATTTCAACAAAGTGATACCCTCTTCGATGTCTCTTATTCAGGTACACATAACTAGGGTTAGGGTTTGCCGATACTTGCTTAGTCTTTGTCGTGAACGGTGGGATTTTGTTAACATCAAAATGCACTGTTCTACCTAATATGCTAGGAAGTTGTTTCAGATTTGTAATGCAGAAGAACGCGTAGAAATAAGCTTTGGACTTGAAAAAATTTTGTCTACGTAAGAGAGTATTATGTTGTTTTCTCTTGAGAATGAAATGGAGGCGGGTATGGGGCTTTCTCTTGAACTAAAAGTGCTTTAGCATTCCTTTTCATTGCTTTTTTAAGTGCATAAATAACGTCCGCACCTTCGCGATCGCCCAGCTGAAGCAGCTGGTGGAGGGGAGCAAAACGAGTTTTGCCTATGTTAACGTGAAGGGTCTTGCAGCCGAATGAACATCCAGCTTCTCAAGGCAACAGACTTCAACGAAAAGCTATCACTGCATAGACAGGCAAGAACTAAGAAACCAGAACAGCAAGCACACACTTCATAGAGGGCTATGCTTGATTTAACCCCTGTCGCTACCGACATCAGAATCTTCCATCCAAAAGGGGTTTCTCCATGAGGGTGGGGGAACCCCCCTCCTATGTAGAATGCGTTTGTTCAAACCACCTCGTACTGAGCGGTGGCTTGATGATGTCTCGTTCAACTTGCTCCTCGTTCCTTAGAGAGAACATATATAGCCCTCTCCTTTCTGAACATTTGAAATGAACGAACATTTGAACAAGGTGACTTCGGAACATTTGTATATGTGAGGTTTCTTGAACATACGTGGGGTTTATGTTGAGGAAAATAGCCAAAAGCGATGAACAAAAAGCACTGCAACTTTGGATTGAAGGACACGCTTACAGGTCAATATGTGACAGGCTTAGAATAAGCTTGGGCGCCATAAACCGTATAGTGGATGATGCAAGGAAGAGAGCGCCAGACATAGACGAGTTGAGGAAGCTAAATGTTACGCTGAAGAGGGGCGAATCAAGCGTCTACGATGCGGTTAGGGGCGCAAAGCTCCTCGACATGCTGAACGAACGCGGTGTCGGCCTCGACAGGCTACACTCCTACATCGAGCTCTCCGACAAGATATCGTCTGAGCGTGGGGTGGAGGCTGAAAAGTTCGTGGACTCGGCCTCGAAGCTAATGAACCTAGAGGGGGAGACTGGAAAAACCTGCGTAGAGATAGTCAAGGATTTCGAGGGGAAGGTCTCTGAAGTCAAGAGGCTGGATGGGGAAAAGGGTGAACTCCAGAAAGAGGTCCAAGGGCTTAAGGGGGAGTTAACCAAAACCGAAAAGAATCTTTCCTCAAAGGTTCAAGAGTTGAAAAGCGTTATAGAGACCGAGGAAAGCCTCAAAAGGCTGGGATTGGAAAAGCTCGCTCACCTAGCAAAATTCGTGGAAGGCTACGAGGCCTTGGGCTTCAGCGCCCAACAGGTTCAAAAGCTGGTTGTGTGGCGCCAATCCCTGGCAGAGATGGGAATAGACCCCGATAAGCTCGGAGAGTTTATCAAAAAGAAGGGATCCTTGGAGAAGCAGATTTCAGAACTCGAGAAGGAGCACAGGAGGGTGGGGGGCATCGTCAAAAAGTTGGGGGACGAGCACAGGCGCCTCTTTAAGGAAACAACCTCGCTCCAAGCTGAGGTCTTGAAGCTTTCCAGGCTGAGCATGGTTGTGAAGTTGGGGAAGATAGTAATCCCATGCAGGGTCTGCAGGAGGGAGAGCGTCTTCGTGAAGCTACACACCGCAAGCGAGTACAGGGCCATGATGAGCAGCGGAGGCGTCTTGCAATATAGATGTTTCAACTGTGGACAATGGGCCGTATACACGCCTTGGGACATCCTAACACAAGTGGGGTTGCTGGCCGCACCAGAACAGCTCAAAGCCCAAATTCCACATGCTAAAGACTAAGGCAAACAGTGAACCATTCTCCAAGACGGAAAGTGACTTCTAACCTCTTTTCTCAAGCATTCTCTCGAACTCGTATAGTTCCTTGTTTTTCTCCGCCACCTCGGCTAAGACCTCCTCGCCTTTGCTGGGTTTCGTCCAGACGGCATCCAGCACTTCACGCACTTCAACTTCATCCTTGGCTACCCTGCATATTTTCTGAACTGTAACGCTGCTTTCGTGTTGTCGCAGCTTTTCGTTGAAGTCTGTTGCCTTGAGAAGCTGTATGTTCATCCGGGCAGCGTAGGACGCTAAGCTTATGGTGCTTTCGTCTTTAAGCCTAACACTTTCTTTGGGATTGAAGGCGCCTGCGGCGAAGACACCCACCATTCCCTGCTTAACCTGTCTTCCTTCTGGGGTGTCGACGCCGAACTCCTTGCTCCACCGCAAGACATTGAAGAAGTCGTCTACATCCCGCTTGTTGACCAATCCCCACTTGCATGACAGCACGTAGGTTATGGAGGGGGCGAAGAGTCCAGGCGTGACCTCCCACACGCGGTCTACCTCAGCACTCATCCTTCTGCCTCCCACACTCTTAATGAGGTGCAAGGTGATGCGACGTGGGTCCATCCCTTTTGTTCGGTGGTTTTGGGTTCTGAAGTGGGCTCCAGTCGTGAACCTGTCGATGAACCACTCGGTTACAGCCTCCCAGTTGTGGCCGATGCGGTTGTCCCTGCCCTTAGTCATGCGTATGTAGTTCTCTTTCATAGCTAATGCCGCATGTAGTTCCGCCTCCTCCACGGACGCATGGTAATAGTATCGGTAAGCGTCAAAAATCTTCATCTCCTTGAGGTCAGGGTAAAGTTGCAATGCTCTGGTGACAGCCCGTTGAGCTTCATGCTTTGTGCAGCCGAGTTTGTTGCGCAGATAAACAAAGCCCACAAGCCTTCTCAGCTTAGAGTGCTCGATTATCATGTCCCTAACGAGGTGAACCCTCTCCATGAATGAGCTTGTTGCCACCTTACCATCAAGGGCTTTGTCCGTCTTCTGGATAGCCTCCTCGATGGCTTCTTCCCTAGGCTTGCTTGAATCCAGCCGCGTGATAAGGTAGCCTTCCTTGAAGGGCGTCTGCCTCTCATCCGTCTTGTAGCCTCTCACGTAAACAACGCCCTTCTGCTCAAACCGTCGGACGTTGGACATCACATCCCGAATCTTCAATCCGTGCTCCTTTAGGGCTTCAGAGATCTCAGTGGAGAAGAAGGCCCTATCCCTATGGCTATTAAGGAAGTTAAGAATCCTCTGAGCTTTACTTAGCTTTCCCCCACCTCTCACATCCAAAAACTCTTTGCTATACTTCACAAACTCATGTCCGTCTATCAGCAGTGAGTCTATGCCCTCAGGCTTCAGCACGTAGAGGTGGTAGGACCTAGTCGTGATGCTGACTCCGCCTCTTCCCTTAAAAATCCTCTCAGACTCATAAAGCGGCTCCTTAGTGCGCAGAACAAGACCCTTCTCCCAACAAATAAAAAGCGAATTGTAGGCGGCGCTTTTGCTGAGCCCAGTAACCTTAACAATCTGTCTTAGGCTCCTTGGCTTATGGTCGCCCAACGCCGCCAAGATAAGCCTCCTAGATTTGCCCATACGACCGCTTCCATCAGAAGCATGGCAAAACCGAGAATTTAAACCTTGTTATGAAATAGAAGGCACATGGAAGAATTGAGGACTATTAAAAGAAACCCTTTCCTCAAAACATCCTCAAAAAATCCACAAAAAGCCTTAGAGAAGTAGTGCGGTCGCCGGGATTTGAACCCGGGTCGTCAGCGTGGGAGGCTGATGTCCTAGCCAAACTAGACTACGACCGCCATGATTTTCCAAATTAGAGCTTGATTGTGGTGCTTTTAGGTCACCAGAGCCATCAGTTAGATTTTTAGTCTGTGTGCTTTGAGATAAATCTTTTTAATTCCTTTTAGATAAGGACCTAAAAACCATTGTGTAAGAAAGGAAAGGTTAGTTTTGTATTTGTTGCTTCAGAGGCAGAGTTATTTAAGATGACTCAGCTTGGTTGCGAAAGGAAATAGAAAAACTTAAGCTTTCTATGGAGTTATGTTGGCATAGACGAGAGTTGTTAGATATGGACAATAAAGGCAATAGTGCCCTTGTCTTGGTTATAGCGCTAATTTTCATATTGGCAGGTATTTTTGTAGCAGTTTTAACCTTGAGCGGAACATTTGAAAAAGCTGGTTTCGAGTTTCTTTCAGCATTCAACATGTATATTTTCGGAATAATAATTGCTATCGTATTAGTAGTTATTGGCTTCTTGCTTCTCTATTTCGGGATGCAAGGTAGCTAAAAGAGTAAAAAATATTGATGCGTCCTTGTGCTAGGTCGATCAGCTCTGAGAGCAAACCCGATTCTCTCTCCATAAACGGCACAGCTTACAGCAAAATTGTTATCTCTTACCAACCCAAAAAAGAGAATAACTAAACAGGAGAAAACAAGCCTCATGCCCAAAAACTTCACCTACGCCGACGCAGGCGTGAACCGAGAACAACGTGCAGAATCCAAAAAAGCACTGAAAAAACTACAGGAAACCTACAAGTACAGCCATTATGGCCCAGTAATGCGTTTGCCGTATGGAAACATCTTCCCAATCAACAAAAACACCTATTTGGACCTAGTCATCGAAGGCGTAGGCACCAAGGTCCTAGTGGCACAATTAGCTGGGAAATACGATACAGTAGGCGTTGATGCCGTAGCCATGGCCGTCAATGACGTGATACGCTCAGGCGCTACACCACTTGCCATAGCGGATAACATCCACGCCCAAACCTCCGACCCTGCCCTTGTAAAAGATTGGCTTGAAGGGATCGCCAGAGGTGCCGCGGAAGCAGGCTGTCCAGTTACAGGCGGGGAGATAGGTGACGTAGCAGAAATAATACAAGGCCTCGCACAAGGCAAAGGCTTCGACATGATAGTCGCAGCCATAGGCCAAGTCACCAAACAAGAAATAATCACGGGCAAAAACATCAAGCCAGACGACCCGATAATAGGTCTCCGCAGTAGCGGGCTTCACAGCAATGGCATAAGCCTCGCAAGAAAAATCCTCTTCAACCATTGGGGCGGAAAATACAAGCCAGACGCTATCCCACATGAACTCGACAGGGAAATAGCCCACGAAGTTTTGGAGCCCACCAAAATCTACGTGAAACCTCTCCTAAAAACAGCCCAAACAGTAAAAGTTAAAGCAGCCGTGCACATAACAGGCGACGCGTACTTAAAATTCACCAATCTAACTCGCTTTTCGCCCAGCATAGGCTTCGAATTCAACAACTTCAAACCCCAACCCATTTTCAGCCTAATCCAGAAAACCGCGCTGGAACTCGGCTACAGCATAAAGGATGAGGAGATGTTCAAAACGTTCAACATGGGATGGGGCTTCGCAGTAATAGTGGACAAAACAGACAAAGATAAAGCAATAACTGCCCTAGAAAAGACTAGAGCTGAACCAGAACAGATAGGAAAAGTGACCAACAAAGAAAAAGTAGAGATACATCACAAAAACAAGAAAATGATCTTGACATAGCACTTTGCAATTTTAGTGATGAAAGCGTTTAAATCCCCTGCGCTCGACATTTAGTCCATGAAATACCGCGCGAAAATAGAAGTCAGCCTAAAACCGGGCCACAGCGACCCCGAAGGCGAAACAGCGGCACGCTTACTAAAAGAACTTGGCTATGCGGTTAGTGCCGTGAATGTGAGCAAAGTGTACAACATCCTTCTTGAAGCCCAAACGCCAAGAGAAGTCAAAGCGAAAGCTGAAGAAATGTGCAAAAAACTTCTGGCAAACCCAACCAAAGACAACTACACGATCACCATCGAGGAGCAAAAATGAACGCGAGCCTCTACGTCCGCGGGAAAACCGCCTTCTCGCTGTACGAAATAGCCTTATCTGAAGCCTCAGAGGCGCAGCTTTTAGAGATAAGCCGCGAACTCGGGTTAGGTTTAAGTCTGCAAGAGATGAAGGCTGTCCAAGTTTATTTCAAGAAAAAGGGAAGAAACCCTACGGACGTGGAGCTCCAAACAATAGCTCAAACATGGTCAGAGCACTGCTACCACAAAACCTTCAAAGGCAAAATACGCATAGGCAAAATGGAAATTAACAGTCTCTTCAAAACGTACATCGCAAAAGCCACAAAAGAAATCAACCCTCGCTGGTGTTTCTCCGTCTTCGAAGACAACGCAGGCATAATCCGCTTCGATAAAGGTTACGGAATAGCAACTAAAGTTGAAACACATAATCATCCCTCAGCCGTGGAACCCTTCGGCGGCGCAGCCACAGGCGTAGGCGGAGTAATCCGTGACGTTCTCGGCGTGTGGGCAGACCCCATCGCGTGCACCGACGTTTTAGGCTTCGGACCCTTAAACTACGATTACAACAAGCTTCCAGCAGGCGTGAAACACCCAAAATACGTTTACATGGGGGTAACAGCGGGCATAGGCGCTTACGGAAATAACATGGGCATCCCTACCGTGAACGGCGCCATATACTTTGACGACAGTTACACTGGAAACGTCACAGTCTACTGCGGATGTATAGGGCTACTGCCGCTTAAAAAGTTCCGAAGAAACGCCAAACCAGGCCACATAATCCTACTGGCAGGCGGAAAAACAGGCCGCGACGGCATCCACGGCGTAACCTTCGCTTCCGCCGAGCTAACAGAAAAATCAGAAGAAGTGTCCAGACCCGCCGTGCAAATCGCAGACCCCATCGAAGAGGAAAAACTGAAACGCGCCATAATTGAAATCCGAGACCGAGAACTCGCTTCGGCAATAACGGACTTGGGCGGCGGAGGATTATCCTCAGCCGTCGGCGAAACCGCCAAACGGTTCAGTTGCGGCGCAACAGTGGAACTGGAAACGGTGCCCTTGAAATATCACGGCTTGGCACCTTGGGAAATCTACATTTCAGAATCCCAAGAAAGAATGCTCCTCACCGTTCCGCCTGAAAACCTTGGAAGAGTCTTGGAAGTTTTCGAAAAGGAGGATGTGGAAGCCACAGCCATAGGAAAACTCACAAGAGAGCAACGCTTACAGCTTAGTTATCAAGGCAAAAAAGTAGCAGACATGAGCATGTCCTTTCTTTTTGAGCCGCCAAAAAGCATGAAAACCGCAACATACGAAAACATAGAGTTTGAAGAGCCCACGTTTCCAGAACCAGAAGACCTTAAGGAAACACTTTTGCAGTTGTTGTCCGCGCCCAACATCGCCAGCAAAGAAAGCGTAGTGCGCACTTACGACCACGAGGTGAAAGGAAACACCACGCTGAAACCCCTACAAGGCGAGTACGGCGGACCGAATGATGCAGCGGTGATAAAGCCTCTCGAAGCCTCTTGGAAGGGCATAGTAATTTCATGCGGCATGAACCCGAACTACGGGAAAATCGACGCCTATTGGATGGCAGCCTCAGCCATAGACGAAGCAGTAAGAAATAACGTTGCGGTTGGGGGTCGCCGAATAGCGCTTCTCGACAATTTCACATGGGGCAACCCTGAAAAACCAGAAAGGTTAGGCTCCCTCGTAAGAGCATGCCAAGCGTGCTATGACTTCGCCACCGCCTTCAAAACACCCTTCATTTCGGGAAAGGACAGCCTTTACAACGAGTCA
>Ga0209636_10000529_pt1 | contig 37684 bp, 44 predicted proteins | sample DeeMarSWOR152_54_FD_187464 | JGI IMG/M metagenome (GOLD analysis project Ga0209636, IMG submission 187464) | Marine sediment microbial communities from White Oak River estuary, North Carolina - WOR-1-52-54 (SPAdes) (version 2) | ecosystem: Environmental > Aquatic > Marine > Intertidal zone >... | reverse complement strand
CGGAATTTGAAAATCAGTTCGCATATTACAAACCTACAAACCCAATTGATCAGAAATATCTTGCAATGAGCGTAACGCAATTTCAAAAAATCTTTCTTTCGATATTCCTACCTTTTCACAATACAATATATTCTCCCGACTGCAGTTACGTGCAAAATCTTTTTCTTTGAATCTTTTGCTTATGTTTTCTGGCTCCAAATCAGCCAGTTTTTTGGACGGTATTATAAGAGCTGCGGCCACAATCAAGCCAGAAACGGCGTCCGCCGCAATAAGCGCATATTCCATCTTTGTTTCTGGCTCAACCCTGGTATGCTCCGGGTTGTGCGCTTTTATAGCGTGCAAAATTTCTTCTGGAATTTCATCAGGCGCTTCCTCGTTCAAAATCTCTATGCTTCGCGTGCCGTGCCGCGTCGGGTCTTTGTAAGTCTCGTCAAAATCAGCGTCATGCAAAAGCCCGGCCATGTCCCATAGTTCTTCGTCCTCCCCAATCTCTTTGGCCAACCCCTTCATTATAGATTCTACTGCTAAAATATGCTTGAAAAGGTTCTGTCGTGTGACATGCTTCTGCACTATTTCTAAAGCTCTCTCGCGCGACAACATATTTTAAACTTATCGAGAAAGAGGTATTTAATATTTTAGTGTTATCTCGTTTTCTGCTTCTTTTTAGTTTCTTTTTTAGACTGTTTTGATAACGTCGTTTGACGCTTGAGACTCTTTTTAATACCTATTGTTATTGCCAAGAAGATTAGAATAAAAAAGACGACAAATAGAATTTGACCAATTATACCGCTAATTATGAACCACATAATTATTATTCTAATTCTTCTGCTTTAAATCCAAAAATTTCTCTACCGATTTTTTCAAAGAGATACGCGTCACCTGCCTGGTACCCTCTCGAAGTTAAGAACCCCATATATGTGTCAGACTCGTAATCTATGATATGCGCATTGAAAGACAATCCTTCGAATCCCGACTGCCTCTCTCTAACTTCAACGTCTAAAAGATAGTGATTCTTAAACGCAAACGATCTTATCCTGTTCAAATCCTTCAAAATATCCAAAGCATAGGATATGTTTGCACGGTCTGTTTTATTTAGCCCCCTTCTTCTAACCCTCAACAAATCGGTTAAATGAATGACCCTTCCTTCTTTTTTATAATAAACTAAATCCTCGCAACCCAAATAAAGTTTGAAATAATTGGTTGCTGGTATCAGAGACTGGGCCTTTATATCATCTGCTGTTGTTTCTTCATCCAACATTTCGTCTTTTATTACTCTGACTTTATCCTGTTCTCTCTGTTTAAATTCTTCGGTCTGCTGCCATAATTCGTATGCCATAAAGTTTTCTATAACGTGGTCTCCTATCCTATAAGGGCGGGCTTCTAATGATTTTGTTATAAAATGATGGTTCTTGCCTTCGTTTACATGTCTTTCTATGTCCATTTTGGCTGTAAGAAATAAATCGACTGCTTCGTACTGAACAGGATCTTTAGAAATATCTAAATTAAGATTTTTCCTTTTCCAAGGTCCTTCTGTCGCTTCAAAAGACATGGTTTTAGTTTAAAAAAATAACAATTTAAATCATTATGTATCTAAGAAAGCTTTAAAAGTAAATAGTGTTTCTCACTTGTGCCTCTCACTGGCCCCCATTTCTGCGAGCATCATTCTCTTTTCATTTATTTCTACTAGTTTGGCTCGGTTTGCTGCTATTTCCTGCTCAATCTCTCTATATCGGTTAGTTCCACGGCGTATATTCTCTTTTATAACTTGATCCCTCAAGTCATTTATTCTCTTTTGTGCCTTTTTCTCTTCCTTTTCCAATCTACTTAGCGCGTCCCGTTCCCCTCTCATCTCTGGTGCGAATAAAGCAGCAACTATTCCCTCGCCTACAGCAAGAAACGCTATCAATAGTCCGCCAGAAAAGGCATACTGTCCTAAGAACATTAATAATATCGCATCGAATGCCAAGACGACCCCCATGGGTACGGATGCTGCAGCAACAATAGCAGCAATACCAATAGCTATAGTCGATTCGAATGCTCCTTTTAGAAAATGATATGTAACAAAGAATATTGCAATCAATGGGATTGCTGAATACCATATGAAGTACTGGTAAGACAAAAGCTGCGGTGGGAACCCAAACGCCTCCAATAAATTACATGCAGATGGTGGTAAGTCACAAGATGCGTCTTTAAGATACGTAGTAACTACAGTAGCTTTATCTACAACACCCATTAGTGTAACAACGAAAGATATTGCAAATAGAGCAACACCAAAAATACGAAATGCGAGAAAGACGTTGTGTATGGTATTTAAACTAACCATAATTATATTTAATCTCTTAGATTTAAAAAGGTTTTTGATAATAGTTTGTGAGGTAATAAAAGGCGGATTTATAATTAGAAACGCAAAAATTAATAAATACTGAGTAAAAAACACATATCTAAGCCTCAGTAGCTCAGTGGTAGAGCAACTGCCTTGTAGCTAATCGCAAGCGAGCAGTAGGTCGTGGGTTCAACCCCCACCTGAGGCTCTTAATTTACGAACTCTTTTTATCACTTTTATTTATTCTGGTCCTATTAGTAATTAGGTGGTAGGATGTTCGAATATGGTGGTGTAAAAATAAGCTGGCTAGGACACGCATCGTTCCGTCTTACAAACAGTAAAGTCGTATATATCGACCCTTATCAAATTAAGCCAGCTATGCCTGCTGATATAATACTTATCACGCACGAACATTACGACCACTGTAGCGTAGAGGATGTTAGAAAGATAGTGAAGGCGACCACTGTAATTGTCACGACTGCTGCTGTACAGGATAAACTAAGGAATGTGGAAGCCCAGTTTCTTCTCATGGTGCCAGGAAAGTCGTATTCCATCGATGGTGTGAAAGTAGAGGCAGTGCCTGCATACAATGTAAACAAGTTCCGTTCGCCTGATATGCCGTACCATCCAGAAAAAGACCATAAGCTGGGGTTCATAGTGACTATAGAAGGGATACGGATATACCATGCAGGAGACACTGATTTGATACCTGGTTTGGAGTCGTATGTTAAAGAAATAGACGTAGCGATGGTGCCTGTAAGCGGCACCTATGTAATGACCTCCGAAGAGGCTGCCAAGGCTGTGAACATGATAACCCCTAAGGTTGCTATACCGATGCATTACGGTGCAATAGTAGGCAATGAAAGAGATGCGTACAACTTTGAAAAACGCGCAAAATGTAAAGTGGAAATTCTAAAAAAGGAGTAATTATTTAATATGAGATATTGGGAAATAGACGTTGCCAGAGGTGTAGCTGTTTTACTGATGATATGTTACCACATTATTCTGGATTTGCTGTTCCCATACCACAGTTCTTTTCATTTGATGGTATTGTTCATAGCGTCTCTCTTCATATTGGTCTCTGGGATAAGTCTGGGTATAAGCTATTCTAGAGGAGCCACGTACAAGAAATTCATGAAAAGAGGCCTAAAATTGTTGTTCTTTGGTTTAATTATAACAGCTGTGAGCATGTTTCTGCTTGATAGTGGCTTCATATTATTCGGAATCCTTCATTTTTTTGGCGTTACGTCGTTTTTAATCTACCCGTTCCTTAAACATTCCCATAAACGGGTCATAATATTTTTCGGCGTTCTCTCGATCCTTATAGGAAAGGTGTTTTTGGAAAGCATGTCAAGCTCTTATTACTTGATTTGGTTGGGTCTGAGGCCTGTTAAGTTCTTTACATTCGATTACTTCCCGATATTTCCGTGGTTTGGGGTGCTGTTGATAGGAAGTCACATAGGGAGTTTACTTTACCCGAACGGGAAAAGGAGGTTTAAGATTCGCACACCCACTGATAAAGTCTCAAAAATACTGCAATTCTTTGGTAAAAACTCGTTATTGATATATTTTCTTCACCAGCCAATAATTCTTTTGATACTGTATCTCCTTTGGAAGCCTGAAATTTTATCTTTTCTCAACGTTTAGATTTAATTGTATCGATTCCCAAAAGTTTTAAAAGGCTGAAATAAAAGAAAATTTAGTATCGTATAATCAAAGTCTTATACGAACAGGGGTCGTCGTCTAACCAGGCAGGACAACAGGCTCCAGGTTTGTTGAACATGGAGCGTTGACTCCAAGATGATAAGAAGAAACCTGTCGATGGGGGTTCAAATCCCTCCGACCCCATTCAAATTACATTCAAAAGTTAACGTGATAATATGAAAATAGTTCTTTGTGGGAGCCTCAGTTTGGGTGAAGACATAGTCAAGGTTAAAGAAGAGTTGGGGCGTAGAGGACACGAAGCGATACTTCCTGAGTCTATAAAGAAATTTTCACTGAGAACCGAGCAAGACGCGGACAATTTCAAATCAGATAAAGGAGATTATCTCAGCATAAAACCGACTTATATGCTAGAGCATTTTGAAAAAATAGCAGAAGGTGACGCGATACTCGTTGTCAACAAAAGAAAAAAAGGGATAGACAACTACATAGGAGGGAATACGTTTGCTGAGATAATGGTGGCATTCTTTCTTAATAAAAAAATATTCCTGTTGAACCCCATACCGACTCACGAAAAACTTATTGTATTCCAAGAAGAACTGATGGCAACAAATCCAATAATATTGAACGGCAATCTGGACAAAATAGAATAGCTATCTCCAACCATGTTTTCCGCGTAAAGGAACAAATACAACTGAACCGAGTCTCCTACTAATGGTCTTCCCTTGCCTTGTTTTTTCCAAGCAGATAAGTTCTTGGCTTCCGTAGGGATCGCCGACAGGAGCGACTATCATCCCGCCTGCTTTAAGTCGTTCTATTAAAGGCTTTGGTATTTCCGGGCAGGTCGCGCTTATCAATATCTTGTCGAATTTCTTTTTATCCACGCCTTTCGAACCGTCTCCGAGAATAATCTTAATCTTTTTATCGTAACCAGACTTTTCCAAGTTGTTTTTTGCGAACCTGTAAACCTCAGAAACAATTTCCACACCGACAACCTCTCCCTTAGAGCCGACTACCTCTTTGACGTATACCAAAAGTATTCCTGAACCTGCTCCTATTTCTAAAACGCTATCTCCTGACCTTAAATCGATCGCAGAAAGGTAAATCGCATGCATATGAGGCGCGGATATGGTGGCGTCCGATGGTATGGGTAGTGGCGTATCTTCGTACGCTCTAAACCTGTGCTCAGGTAACACAAAGTCTTCGCGCTTTACCTTGAGCATCGCGTTCCTTATCTTCGAGGCGTTCGGCCCTCTGATATATTTATAATCACTCAACCTTTCCACAAGGGCCTTTCTCTGTTTTTCAAGCTTATCTCCCATAGTTGACAACTAAATTTGATATTATTTAAATGTTACACTGCTGTATTTACATCGATTTGTTCTGGTCATCAATAAAAATCACAGAAAAATTAAAAATTAAGTTGTAGAAAAACAAATCTTGATTTATGTGGAGCGCTCTAAGTCTTTCAAAAGCTGTTAAGAAAATTGAATCTGTAGAAGTACAAGGAGCGAGACAAATAGCAATATATTCGCTGAAATTTTTGCGGAAATTTTGTAAGAAGAAGGGGTTCGGAAAAGAATTTGAACAAGCTGCAAACGCGTTAGAAAAAGTGAGACCTACAGCTGTAGTTTTACACAACTGCCTAGGAATCTTGCGCAAAAACAAAAAATTAGAAACGATAGATGTTTTGTTAGAAAAATTAGAAAGAGCTGACAAAGATATCGCAGCAAATGGACTGAATTTTTTCAAAAAGAAAAAATATACGATTCTTACACATTGTCATTCTAGTGAAGCCCTTTCAGTAATAAAGGCGTTGAAAAGGAGCGGGAAAAAGGTATCTGTTATTGCTACTGAAACAGACCCACTCGGACAGGGTGTTAAAACAGCAAAAGAGATGGCATCGGCCCGTATTTCAATAACTCTAATAATAGATTCGGCTGTTGGGTATTTTATGCCAAACATTGACATGGTTATAGTAGGGACAGACTCTATGAGGAAAGAGGGAGTTGTCAACAAAATTGGTACGAAATTGTACGCGATAGCTGCGAAAGAGCATAAAAAATCGTTTTATGTTGTAGGTAACACACTAAAGCTGGATAAAAGGAAGGAATTTGAAATCGAACAACGGTCTGCCAAAGAGGTTTACAACGAACTCGTCAAACCAGGCCAACTGAAAGGAGTGAAAATAATGAATCCGGCATTTGATATAACGCCGTGGAGGTTTGTATCGAAAGTTATAACTGAACAAGGAGTTTATTCTCCTTCAAAAATAAATAGGATGTTGAGGCATACAAAATGAAATACGAAGATTTTGTTGATACTAGATATAGACCTAAAAAAAGGGAAGTAATTTGTGATTTCTTTTTAGAGCCGAATAGGGTTAGTATGAAGTACGCTGCTGGCGGTGTGGCTGCTGAAAGCTCGGTCGGTACATGGACTGAAGTAAAGTCCATGCACAAGTATGTTGAACGGAAGGCCGCGACTGTCTTTGAGATACGGGGGAATGAAAAACAGGCGAATATTAAAATCGCATATCCAATCGAGTTGTTTGAAATGGAAAACGTACCCAACCTGTTAAGCAGCGTGGCTGGAAATGTTTTTGGGTTGAAAGAGATTAAGAATTTGCGGTTGAATGATATCATTTTACCTAAAAAGTTTGTGAAAAGTTTTGAAGGTCCGATGTTTGGTATAAACGGGATAAGGAAGATGTTGGATATCCCTGACAGACCTCTTATAGGCACGATAATCAAACCTAAACTAGGGTTGCGTACCAAACATCATGCAAAGATTGCTTACGACGCATGGGTGGGCGGTTGTGATATTGTCAAGGATGACGAGAATCTAGCTGATCAAAGTTTCAACAAGTTTTCCGAAAGGGTAAAAACCACATTAAGGATGCGTGGCATGGCTGAAAGAAATACGAGAGAGAGAAAAGCGTACCTCCCGAACATAACTGCGGAAACCGACGAAATGATAAGAAGGGCCAAATATGTGAAAGAACATGGAGGCAGATACGCAATGGTAGATGTTCTCACAGTTGGATGGGCCTCCTTGCAGACTCTGCGTAAGCATTCGTTCGGTCTGATTTTACACGCTCATCGCGCTATGCATGCTGCTATAACTAAAAATCCAAAACATGGCATATCTATGAAGGTGTTCGCAAAACTTTTGCGCTTGATTGGGGTAGACCAATTGCATGTAGGCACTGCTGTTGGCAAGATGAGTGAAACCAAAGAAGACGTCTTAGAAAACGTGAATGCGCTAAAGGACAAGATGCATAGACTCAACCAAGTTATGCCTGTAGCGTCTGGCGGTCTACATCCGCTGCTTATACCAGACGAGATAAAGATTTTTGGGAATGATGTAATAATCCAGATGGGCGGGGGAATACACGGCCACCCAATGGGCACTCGCGCAGGAGCTATGGCAGCCCGTCAAGCATTGCGTGCAGTAGAAGAAAGCATCCCCATCAAAAAATATGCTTCTGAACACAAAGAACTAGAGGCTGCTGTTGAGAAATGGGGATAGTAAGGGTCGGTGTTGCATATATGAAACTAAAAGTAACGGTGCTTGGGATAAATGCAGGAGACAAATCCATAGTTGTTCTTAATGATGAGGATGCTGAGGAATTGGGAGTACGCAGTCTCGGCCGCGTTTCTGTGAGCCTTGGTAAAAAGGAGTTAGTAGCAGTTTTGAACACAAGCAAACATGTAGTGAAAAAAGGGTTTGTAGGTGTTTTCGACGAGCTTGTAGAAGAGTTAAACCTAAAGGAAAACACCTTGGTCAATGTGACTGCTGCTGAGTTTCCGTCTTCGATACAATACATAAAGTCAAAAATCAATGGACGGAAACTGAAATACGAAGAGATATTGGAGATTGTAAAGGATGTTGTTGCTGGAAGGCTTAGCAGGGTGGAAATAACTGCTTTTGTGACATCGTTGCATAATTTCGGAATAGATGTGGACGAAGCTGCCAGGCTTTCAAGAGCAATGTACGAGACAGGCGAGAGACTGAACCTTAACAATGCGTACATAGTCGACAAACATTCTATAGGAGGAGTGCCTGGAGACAAGACTACTTTGCTTTTGGTGCCGATTATAGCTGCTTGTGGGGTAACAATACCAAAAACTTCCTCTAGGGCGATAACTTCAGCAGGAGGCACTGCGGACCGAGCAGAAGTCCTTATGCCTGTTAACTTAAACCTAGATGAAATGAGATTAGTTGTGAAAAAAACGAACGGATGTATTGTATGGGGTGGCACACTCAAACTAGCGCCAGCAGACGACATATTCATACAGATTGAGTATCCTCTTTCTATCGACCCAATGCTTATGCCTTCGATAATGAGTAAAAAGAAAGCGGTCGGTGCTGAGTATCTTATCATCGATATACCTTGCGGCCGAGGTACAAAGGTCAAGACAATCGGCGAAGCAGATACTCTTGCAAAGGACTTTATCGAACTGGGAAGTCGTATGGGAATAAATGTACAGTGTGCAATCACATATGGTGAGCAGCCTCTCGGATACACTATCGGACCTGCTTTAGAAGCTAAAGAAGCTCTAGAGGTGATAATGAGGAAGAAAAACGTTCCTGATGTTTTGGATAAAGTCAGAAATCTTTCGAGGATGCTTCTGGAAATGATAGGAAAGGATGGAAAAAATATGGTCGACAAAGTTTTCAAATCCGGCGAGGCTGAGAAGAAGCTAAGAGAGATAATATTCGAGCAGGGAGGCGATTCAGAAATAAAACCAGAAGATATAGAAATCGGTAAATATGGCATGGATATACATGCAGAGAGGAATGGACATGTGATATGGATTAACAACCACAGGATTGCAATCATAGCACGGGCTGCCGGCGCACCAAAAGACAAGGGTGCAGGCATCCAACTTTATAAAAAAATCGGGGATTCTGTGGAAAGGGGTAAAAGACTTTTTACAATATACGCCGAAAAGGCAGGCAAACTAAAAAGGGCCAAACAGGTGCTTGAAGAGGAAGAGGTAATATATGTCGGTGACCGTAGGGAAATGGTAGCATACGAGGTTAAAAAAACATCAGATGTAAAACCATCAAATTCCTAACATCCCAGATAGAAAGAACGACTGCCAAAAAGAAGAAAAAAGTCAGGAAACTCTTTGTTTCCTGAAGTTACCGCAATTTTGTCCTTCAAGTCTTATTTCCCGATTAATATATCAATAGCTGAGACGTTTATCTTTGTCTTGTCCTCCAGCTCGCGTTCCTCAGTACCTATGTCTATGCTCTTTACTCGGACGTCGTTCATAAACTTCCTTCTGACAATCTCTGCGACATCCACAGCCCTTGAAATGGCTTTTCCTCTTGCTTTTATGTGAACCTCTTTCTTGCCTTCGTTAAACTGTGTGATAACACCCAAAACATAGGCCATGCTCGGCTTCCTGCCGACGAATATTACGTTGTCTTCTGCCCATTCAGAAGCTTTAGAACCTCTTTCAGCGATAGTTCCTTCAGCCCCGAATTTTACATTTTCTGCCATTTTTGCACCTCCGTTTTCTGGTTTTTATACTGTATCTTAGTTTTAATCGTAGTTCGTAGGTTATAGCTCGTTGAACTACATGGCTATAGTTCTATATAAAACGTTATACTTAAAAACTTTAATAGGAGAACTACTCATTTTTCTAGAAAACTAATTTATATTTATGATTAAGAAGTTGATTGCAATAATACTTATAGTAGTTTCTATTCTCCCTTTAGAGATTAAACCTTTTTACACCCCATCCACAAAAATAATACTGCTTTTAACTGGTTTGGCTTTTTTTGGATATAATTATTTCTTTTCGATAAAAAATATTGTCTCATTTGTCTTATTCTTTGCATCTCTACAAAGTGTTTTTGTTTTTGATTTGCCAATTAGGATAATTCTTCTAATTACTTCACTCGATTTGATATCTCTTGATTTTCTCCAAGAGTCTTTGTTGTTTATTATAGATTTAAACCGCGTCCTTGGGAAGATTTTCCTAATATTTTTAATTTTTTGTCTAAATTCTTTTGGGATGTTCCATTTTCTTGAAATAGATATATTCTGGACTGTCTTCTGGGTGGTAATCCTAATAATTTCAGACTTCAGTAGTTTCATACCAATAATTAAGTGGGTACCAATAAAACAGATAATTATATTCTTAGCGGCTCTGTTTTTGTTTAATTTTAACATTTTATACGCAATAGCACTATCAGTAATTGATTTCTTTTTAGTTACAATATTATAATTAAAGAATATTGTCAAAATGGTGGCAGAATGGTCACAACAGATGATGTAAGAAAAAGGTTGAAAGAGGCTGTGAGAAGCACGAAAGAGGTTGCTAAAGGTGCTGTAAAAGGTGCGAAGGATGTTGCCCAGCCTGCTACAGCGGGATTACCTGCCCCTCAAATCACTAAAGAGAAAAAACCTTCTTTTTTGAGTAAACTAAAAGGAGAATTGCAAAAAGGGGGCAGTGCTGTCTTAAGCCGAACTACACGAGAAGTATGGAAATGCAAATCATGCGGTGCTACGTACCCTACTCCTCCTCCTACTGGAAAATGTGATAATTGTGGCGGCACTAATATCAGGCCTACTCTCGCTGCATCTAGTTCAGGTATGCTTGCTGCATTTATATCGTCGTTTTCTATAATAATAGGTTGTTTTATATGGGTTCTCAGTCCTGTTATGAATTTTTTCTCTTGGTTGCTATCACTCACACCGTATACGTCAGGAATGTCTTGGGCGCCCTACGCATTAGTCATTCTTTTAGCACTCGGTGTTGCGGCGTTTTTATTCAAAAGAGGGGTATGGACAGCAATATTGGGCTCTGTCGGCATCGTCATAGGTGTTTTTGTGATCATCGGTATAGTGGGTATCGTAGGCAACTTGCCTATAATTGGTACATTTGAAGGAGGAAAGACGTCTATAAACGACTTAATTAAAAACGTTGGCATCCCTGATGCTAGTTGTTACCTAAAATATTGGAACAGTCCAATGATGTGGGGGAGCTGTGTACAACAGCAAGAAGAGGAATACGTCCCACAATATGTCGGCACCAAAAAATACAATTTATTGAAAATCAATCTAGGCCACGATCCTTTTGGCGATAAAAATTATAGAATACCAATAGTTTATGCAAATCCGAAAGAGGATGATGATGGCAATCCTGTATACGATCCGAATTACGAATACGAACTTCCTTTCTATATAGAAAATCTGGACAAAAAGCAAGGAGAGGACGAAGGTGAAACACTCACAGACGTGTCTGTGATATATGTCTATGCGTACAAAAATGAGAAAATAACAGATACAGACAGGCCGTTCATAAGGTTACAGAACGTTGACATATGTAATCGGATTCTACCATGCGATATACCGCCTGAAGACAGGACAAAGGTGTTTGCCAGCGATTTCGACGAATTCACTGTTGTGGGTGGCGAAATAGTGGAAATGAAAAACACAATACCATGTAAAGTTAGCGGCTTATACAGACTGTCTTTTGAGATGGGAGTCGAATACGATATGAATGCAACTCATGATAGAACTTTTATAGTGATACGGTCTGAAGAGGACAAAGAGATCGTTAATAAAGACCAGCAATTAAAAGACTCGCTTAAGACTTTTGCGCCGAGTGACGGCCCTATAGACCTTATTATAGATTTTAGCCTTAATCCGTATACTTTGGGCGAAAGGCCCTATAACAAACTCAGGGTTTCTGCTTGGATAATAAACGAAGAGTTGGATGGCGGATACATACCAAAAGAGCTTGTTTTAAACACTGTAGGAGAACTTCCTAGATGGTTGGACCAAGGCGCTGCTGAAGGCTGTTCTTTGTACAACAGCGGCGGCAACGGTGTCATAGATTTTGGAACAATTACCGCAGCCGGACTTGTATATGACCCGATTAAAGAATACAAATGTACCATCCAGATTAATGAAGGTGGGTATCCTAGTAGCAGCGCTTTCCAGACAGTGTCTTTCAGCGGAAAATTTGTTTATACTTATCGAGAGCTTATAGAATTTCCTTCAGATGATTTTGCTAGTGTTGATAGAAGCGATTGTGAAGACACCGGTGAAGACATAATAGTCGAGCAGCCTGATACATGTACAGCAGATTCTCAGTGTTTTGCAGTAGATACTGACTCTGTGGAAGACGGTGATGGTGATAAGCCTCTTGTAGGAGGCACATGCACTCCATATATATGCAAAGAAAGCATAAGCGAGTGTGTCCCTGAGCTCACGCCTCTGAGAGACGTTTGCTCCGTCGACCCTCTCACTATTGTATCCACTCTTATCGAATATATAAATTCTGCTAATCTGTGCGTACAGAAAATTTACCAGTGTGACAGCTATTGTAGTGGCACACCTCCGTATGTCACAGGAAGTTGTAATGCTGGCCTTAATGCATGCGAATGTTCCGAAGAAGCAGATTAAAATAGAATTCTCCCTACCAGAGGAAACCTTCGTATCTCACAGGAAGTTCTCATATAATAAAGTTTTTGTTCCAACTAAGCGCAAACAGTTGGACACCATACGTCACATGCATTATCAATCGCGCAACAATAGTCAAATGAATAACATTCTGCTGTACCGCACATGCACTCGAATCCTACTGGCGATTCGCAATTTTGTCTATCAGTCGGACATTCTGGAACTGGAGGCGCAGGTGGTGATGGTGGTTCAGGCGGAGCCTCCCCACAAGAACCGTATTGGCAATATTCTTTGGTATACTCACACGTACCGTCGACTGCGCAACAGTAATCAAACGGATAACATACTTCTGTACCACATATACAGTCAAATCCCACCTGATTCTCGCAGTTTTGTTTATCCTCTGGGCATGGTGGTATCTCAGGTGGTGGGGGCGGTTCGGGTGGTGTTGGATAATGAGGCCAGAATAAGGTACTGGTTTTACAAGAGCTGTCGTCTGTCACAGAAGCCTCGCAACAGTAAGAGTTTTCACTGTCTCCCCATGCGCTGTAATCCATTGTTTGGGTTGCCGGGTCCCATATAAGCGATTCGCAGCTGGCCAGACTCGTAGGTACATTGCCATCGACCACATAGAAAGGCATTTCGAGATTGGTAGATTTGTATCCTATTGGATAAATGTATGTGTCTGATGTTGTAACCTCGACAGCAGCGCTGCCGAAATAATTGTACAAACATTCTACATCCTGATAAATAGACTTTGTTTGTACACAACAGTCATAACCACACGCACTCGATCTGCAGTTCATAGTAATCTTATGTCGGTATTCTTCATCATAATCACACCCACAAGGACATTCCCCCCCACTTGGATTAACTCGACTGCACGGTTTTCTACCTTCACACCCTCCACCATCATCACAACAGGCATCGCATTTGAAATCTTTTCTGACGCAAAACCTATGAGGATCCGAGGTCAGTTCACAACAGTCAAGCCTACATGGACCTGAATCGTCGCACGGTATCCCTTTACAAGCTTCTTTTTCATCACACTCGCTACAATCACATTCTTCTCCAGAACAACATTTCCCTGGACAGTCGGTGTCAGTACAGTCGTATGTATTGGCTCCGCTACAGGACTCGGTGTGTTTTTGTTCACATGTCCATTCTATAGCGCAACAGTCAGCAGGGCATGTAATAGTTCTTTCACCGTTCCACGGCTCCCCTGTTGGGCATTCACCACTAGTCCAGCCGTCAGTCTCTTGTAGGCGTCCGTTGCAACATTCCCCGCAACTGGCGATTGGTTCACATCCTGTACATTTTTGCGCGCATCCACACTCAAAACCAGAACTGTCTTTTTTAACAAGGTCGCATTTAAAGGACTCTTCAGGCGGTAACACATCCTGCCAGTGGACATAAAAATATCCAGCATCGATTTGCTCAAAGACATGGGCTGTTCTCAAACATCCTGGAGGAGTGCTGTATGAAAACTCTACAGTAAACTGGTTCCCAAAGGCGTCGATTTTAGTTTCAGGCGTGTCGAACATTGTTTGTACGTCGTTTCTATACTTCATCTCTGCGTTTGTTGGGCCGTCGCTGCAATAAGTCAACAGCTCGGCCTCACAGTCCGGATAATTGTCTTCGCATCTGTGCCCGAAATATATGTTCTTACAGCAACAGTTGTCCCCATCAAAACAATCTTGCGCGCAGGCCGTAGTCACATCGCAATAGATGTCCCTCATCTGGCACCACAGGTTAGGCATGCTTTCGTTTGCTTTGTTGAACTTTTCAGTCACGTAGTTTCTGCCTATTAAAAATTCAGTTTTGGCCATTTCGAACAGGTTAACTGTAGTAGCCTCTATAGTATCGTTAAAGCTAGAGTTGTCCGATATTAAGAAAAGATTGGACTCGTACGAGATTTTTACATCGTTCCCGTCGCTGTCCTTATGCGATATTCTTATATCAGCAGACGGCTCTGTGCCAGTGCCAAAAACTATCTGCTTGGCATCTTCTGGTATTGGGTAATATTGTGGTATGTCTAGATTGTGTGTCAATAATGATTCGAAAATCATCGCATATTCTTCGAACCTCTGGAAAGTCCTGTTATTTACATATTCTTTGAAAAGGACAGTTGGTGGGTAGTATATGTTGCCGTATACGTACCACCATGACACACAATCGTAGCTTGGGTTGTCGTATACTATCTTACAGTCTTCTTGAAAATAATAAGGATCTGTCACAGGCAAGTCGTGAGCACAGAACCCTCCACTAGCAAAAACATCATCCGAGGCCTTAAAAAAGCTGTAAGCTACTGCGTTTTGTAGCCCTGTTTTAACCGCTTCCACGAAATTTATAGATTCTATTATATCCAGCTCACGAACGACCCTTCTTGTAAACCCTGTTTTATAAATGTAATTTGTCAAAAATATTCCTTCGAGAAATACCATTGCAGCCATTATGAAAATAACTGTAGTAATCGCTATGCCTTTGCTTAATTTCCTTGCATAAATTTTGTTTTTAGTTTTCATTGTTATTTAATCCCTCCACCACCAACACGGCCTGTTTCGAGTTTCAATATCTTAATTCCAGACGGGGTAGCTATCAGGCTCGTTCCTTCATATTGTATATCTGTGTCTGATGGGGGGTCGTCTCCGGACCCGCATCCCTGAGCCAGAATTTCTCCGTCCATTGTCAGTCTGTAACATTCAAAAATATCGTTTGCTGTTATTTTTTTTAGTTCTTCGCCCAAAAACGATATGTCAATACTAGAATCCGATGAGTAGTCTCCAACTATTCTTGATGCTGTTTTGTATTCAGTGTTCCCATAAATGTCAGTTGACATACGAGTAAGCGACATCAGTGCTTGCAACGCCTGCTGAGAATTGTCATAATTATATTCGATGTCTATTACTTGAACCAAATGGATTCTCAAAAGAAAGAACGGCATTATACTCATTACAAACATTGTTGAAAATATACCTAAGACTACTGCCAGACTAGCTATTGGAAAAATCCCCCTTTTTTTATTGTCTTTTTTAACCGGCAAATTACTCACCGCCCCCAATTGACTCTATCTCTTCAGAAGTCCATGCACCTCCCATAATCACATAAAGCGCGCCTAGGTGTACACTTCCCCCTTCCTTTATTCCGATCGGGAAAATCTTGGTCGTCGTACCATAAGTTGAACTACTGTACGATTGAGCGCACTCTTGTTCTTCGAATTGATCCCAGAGAGATTGGCTTCCTAGGATATTGAAAATGATTGTTAAATCTACGTCTAACTTGCTCCATAAGCAGTTGACATATCCGTATATTTCAGTAGCTGCTGGGTCGACTGGTCCTTTAACTCTAGTAGCCCATTCCCTGTAAGGAGAGTCAAATTCTTTAACACCAACAATAGCCACTGAATTTGGGTAACCGAAATGGGTAGTCATATCGCTGCCTTCATCAATTTGAGCCTCGATTTTATCTATCTCGAACACTCCGCGGTGTGCCCTTGAGCCGTCGTTATATACAATCTTCTCATAAGAGAGTATCGCGTGACCTAAATTCAGTGCATGTCTTTCTAGTGCCGCTTCCTCTACTATTTCATGTACCTCTAGATATTTTGAAATGAACAAGACTATGATGACGACTATCAGTCCTATAGTTATCAAAAGAGATATTATACCTGTAACGACCATCGAAAGTCCTTTACTCGACAATTTCACACCTGCTTTTAATCATCTGCTATGCTTCTAACGAATCAGCTGCCCCTCAACATTGTATAGGCTCTCTTCGCCAACAAGGCTCTTAGTTATTTCCAAGTAATTGACCGGCGTTTTTGGGTCAAAATCAATCCCGTCAACGCCTGTTTTGGTAATGGCACTTCCTTTCATACCATACTCAATTGTCAGCAGCTTGATTTTTACAAGCCTGTTTTCTATCTTTACGCTATATTCGTGTTTAGGATCCAGCGTGTGTTTTATTAGGATGTCTTGAGGGGAGGCAGCACTAATTGTTATGAACCCTGCAATATCGCGGCCGACAACCTCTGCTGACGAAAGTGCGATTAGGCCATATATATCAGACAATAGTCGTGGCAACACAAGAAGTGCAAACACCAGAGCAGCAGCTGCTAGCACACAAAGCCCTAATATTTCAATTAATTCTGCTTGGCCTGATTTTTTTCCACCTTTCCGTTTAGCAGAACTACGATTCATATTTATAGATTATTTTTGTTTTAACTTATTGTTTTTAAGGGGTGATTTACAGAGTTACTGAAGATACTGACATTGTTCATAAGTCGGTTGGAGTGTATCACAGGTCGCATTGAGTTTAGTGTCTAAAACTTCTTCCCAGTTTGCGCAAAATTGGACTACTTTGGCCTGATCAATACGACCCTTTACATTATAACCGTCCCTGAAGCAACGGTTTGGAATATCGAATATCCAGTATGGTTCGTAACCTCGTTGTAAAATTAAATTGCTACAAAATGTTAACTTATATTCTTCATAATTTGTAAATTTAATATCGCAGCTCTGCAGGTTGCCATAAAAATACACAACACCTATCAAAAAGAACAGGAACATTCCTATCAATACTACGGTAACCAATGCCTGTACATGCACTCCTTTTTCAGACCTTTCAAAAGACCTCAGTGTATCTGTATATGATATCATAGATAATAATTTGCTTTCTAAATGTAAATTTTTAAGGAGGACAAGTAAATGTACTGCATTTCGGGTCGTAAGTAGACCACTCGCATCCTTCTACGTTTTGGCATTCAAAACACTTGGCTTTGCAATATATGTCGAGAAATGCGTTTTGTGTTGAACCGCTTTGGGCAAAAAATATGTAGGCGGCGACAACTATTATCGCCACTGCCAATATTAAAGCGGCTATATAAGGGATAGGAAGTTCTCCTTTCATTGCTTCTCACTTTCTAGGTTAAGTTTGGCCAAGAGCGGCTTCACATACTGTTTGTGTAACACTTCGTGCCCAACTGAAAGAACAGCACTCTGGAGCATATGTTGCTGATGCCGGGCACGTGCCTGAAAATTCTTCACCGTCAGGTTTTGTTACATAACCTGTGCCTGACCAGGCGTTACAGTACATGCTTAGTTTTGCTCGGCACTGTGTCTCTCCGGCTTGGCCTGGGAGTCCTCCGCCTATGACGAAGAACCAATAACCTACCAAGGCTACTACAGCTATCCCAAGTATTAGAGCAATTATATATGGAACTGCTACACCTTTTCTCATCGGTTCACCTTAAGATTAATTTGTGTTTTTGGCTTATTAAATTTGTTTTTCTTTTATAATTATTATGACTGGGTATTAATTCACAAGATTTCGCATGGAGTTGTATCGATACATGTCGTCTCTGGGTAAATTGCTCCGGAACAGTAATCATCAATAATGCACATCCAACCAAAAGAGTAACAACAATGTCTAGATTCACATTTGCAAGTCTCAAAACTACACCCCTCATCATCTGCGCAATCATTATCATCAATACAGGCATTAGGATCACATTCTTTAGAACATGAATAGCTGCAATCCGTATCTTTATCAACGCATCTATTATCGCCCCACTGATTTATTTTTTTACCTTCACATGCCTTACAATAGTGACACCATGGATCTTCGTCACAAAGGTCTTTATTGTGGAATCCGCACGCTAGCGGATCTGTTGGGGTACAATAAGATGGGTCTTCGTCAATGCATATGTTGCCTTTCCCACACCCCCAATAACAGTCATTGACGCATTTCTCGGAATCTTCTTTTATACACCATTCACAATCCCCAGTATCGCACCCGATACCCCTTCCTACACACGTTTCACAAATTGCTGTTAAATCCCCTAGATAGACGCTAAGCTCTCCCTTGTTCTCGACCACACTAGCCGCAGCTATTTCTCCTAGACTACTTACTTTTGCATAGTAGTCTCCTAGTGGATGTTCGGGGTCCCCCACTGGTAATCCTACGTCAAATTCTATCTGGACAGCCGTACACTCGGTACTTGACTTCGGCAGGGGTTCTGTTATGGGATTCCCACACCCGCTATAAATCTCAAGCTGTGGAGTGAGACAAAAAAGTTCAGTAAACCCTTCGCTTGTATAAACTTCAGGCGTATAAGTGACTGTTAGTTTGCCAGCGGTCTTTATGTTAAACTTAAAATAGTCTCCAGCTGTTGCAAGTTTTGAATGTGTGCAAACTTCTACTGGCCCTGCAGATACGCCTGCTTGGTCTGTGAGTTCTAAAGTACCCAAATACACTGCTTCGTACGGCGGGTTACAGGTGAAACATTCTCTTGGACAGTCCTCTGGGCAATATTTTTTAGACGTATCGGCCTCGTCCCATGTCTCGTCCGGGCCGCAACGATTGTTGCCACAGTATTCACCGAATTCTGTCCCCAACAGGTTTTTAATAAAAGCCATAAGATCAGACAATCGACCGCTTACTAATGCGTATCCCAAAATTACAGACACTATCAATATAACTATCATTCCTAGGTGGTAGAATGTTAATCCTTTTTTAGTTTTGTCCATATAGATTACCTGTTGTTTTCAACTTTTAATTTCTGGTGGGTTGTATATCATATTTACTATTGAATCCACGAACTGCGGGGCATAAGTGAACAAAACAAAGATTATGATGATTATTACAAGGAGCATCAGTATTAACAGAGCTAAAGAACGTATAGCTATTCCCTTTTTCATTCTTTCAGTTATGTTTCCAGCTACCAATTACGACCATCTCATTACGTCCAGCATTGAGTGCAAACTATTAACGATATTCCGCCCACCATTTCTTTGCATATCTTGCAGAGTATTTCTCCGGCAAATCCAGCAATGGCATTTGAAATGTCCGGTGCTATGCTTGACAAAAATACCCACAACAATATCAATGCTACCACAGCTAAAACCAGATATCCAACAGTCTCCATAGCCATGCCCTTCGGTTTTCTGTGTTTTGTTTTTTTTCTATCGACCATGCGACTAACCTGCTATAATGTCCTTAATTAAATTTGAACCTAGGACATAAAATAAAATAATCAGTAAAAGGAGCAATATCAATAGCACTATAAACCACATCGAACGCATTGCAACGCTTGCTTTTTTATCGGCCATATCAATCGTCTTCTCAATCATCTCCCAGGCATGGCTATTGGCATTAAAGTTTCGAATGTCGAATATATCAGAATGACTATCACGATATAGATACCTGTGGCTATTAACAACATCTTGCCTATGTTGACTCTTCTCATTATGTCCTCTTCACCGAATTCTATCTTGGACTGGAACATTCCTAGCATCGAAACAACCTCAATCATGTAAATCCCGACTATCAGCTGGAATATGTGGACAGGTATCATTTTGTCTATGTTAAGTAACGATGTAAGCAGGCCGCCTCCGGCCAGACCGACAGGTCCGGATGAAACGAGGTCTGTGCGGATGCCTTCTAATACCTCTTTAAAGTATAGCATCATCTGCATTATCATCGCTGACAACCCGACAACTATACCAGAAGTGAGCGGTGCCAGTAGCAACGCTTGTATCTGCATTGTAGACGTGACCTCGGATAGTATGTCCTTTAGCTCTTCTTCTACCGAACGCACTCCTTTCAAATAAGTAGATATAGACAGCATCGCATCTGCCATAACGTCCATACCGCGCTTAGAAATCTCAACCATTGCCCTCATTATAGCGTCTATTGTTTTAGACGGGTACTGTCTTATGGCACCGTATTTTTCATCGAATATCGCTTGCTCGAAAGTCATGCCAAAGACGCGTATGTTATGGAGAATGGTGTTAAACATCTCTGAAATTTTCAAATCCTTTATATTGTATGTCATCCTCTCCAAGGATTTCTCTATAGGGATGCCGCTTTGCAGTTGTTTGCCTAGTTGGAACAAAGATTCAATGAACTCGCTCTCTATCTCGATTATTTCCTTTCTCAGTTTCAGTTTCCTGTAAGCCGAATATATGAAATAGAAGGAAACCCCGACTGACATGCCCCCGATGATACACAAAGATCCCAAAAGGAGGTTGAAACTGAAAACTTCTTTGGACGTGAAGATTATGAGCAAACCCAAGGTCGTTGTCGGCAGTGCTATAAGCATGGAAAACAAAAACATCTTGTCGAATATCTTGTCTTTTGAAAAACGAGGGTGTCTAGATATGTCTGGCTGGTGAAAACTGTAGGGCCTTTTTTCCAACGAACTTTTCATCATCCAATACACAGCAAATGGTAGAAATATATTATACCCTAATGCTATGAAAACCGGCTGAACTAATTCTGCTAAAAATATACCTATTATTGGAAAGAACACCATTCCTATTATAGGCAAAAGTATTCCCATAGCGTTTATAATGGTAACCGGAGTCCTGAGTTCTTGGGCATAGTGTTTCATCTTTTCCCTGCTTCCATTTAGCGCGATGTCCACAGCCTCGTTTAACGTGCTTTCCCTGTTTGCTATGCTTTCTGAAACAGAATTCTTTATTAAATATAACGCCTCTGTGAACTCCTGGTTATCCGTTTTCCATTTAGATATAAAACTGTCGATTGCTTCAGACATCGAATCGTATTTTCTTGTATATACGTCCCACATGAGTTTTCTGAGATCCATAGACAGAGGCCCAGAGAGGTTTTCTGCAGCGAATCTTACAGCGTTCTCTACGTTCGGGGTCATCCTCATAGCTATTGTCATGTAGACTATAGACAGTATCATCTCCTCGCTAGCACGTATCCTGAAGATTATAGAATAATGCAACGGGTAGTCGAACACATAATAAAACGCTATTCCAGAGAAGACTAATATGATAGAAAACATACCCAGAGACAGGAGGTTGAATGTCAAAGTAACGGCGAGAGAAATTATAAAAACTATCAATGTTGTCAATATCGCAAAAGAGAAAGCCCCCTTTGGCGTAATCTTAAGGTGAGAGAAATTGATTGCCTCTTCGTACTTCTTGGCCATCTCCTGCCAAGGAGATATAGGTAATATTTTTTCTGACAGATTGCACATTTTTTCGTAAAAAGAGTACTGTTTAACCCTAGTGCCCTCTTTCAAAAACTCTATATATTCCTTCGACCACGTTGGCTCGTACTGCATAGTTGTCTAAAAATAATTTGTCTTTTCGATAAATTAAGAATTTAAAAGGAGTGTATGTTTACTAACACGTTACTCCAACTTCAGCACAATCTGATGTAGATGTGGGTGGGTCACATCCCGCCCAGTCCATTTGGAACTGTGGTGTTGGAGAGGTACATCCAGATATCGCCTTCCAAGCTGTGCAGTAACTAACTTGTTTGCCTGTACACGCGATGTTTGCTGCTTCTCCTCCGGCCTTTCCGCTAACTATGAAAAACCAGTATCCAATAACCGCGATAACTGCCACTGCTAGAATCAGAGCGGCTATATACTGAATCGCAGTAGCTCCTTTCGTTGTTGACGTTTTAAAACTTCCCATTTGGGCCACTTTATTGCTTTGTATTAAGTCGTATGCAAAGTCGTATGCAAGCTCTATATATAAAATTTAGAGGTTGTTAAACTTATTATTTAATCGTCTATTTCGATTTGGAGTTAAGTCCGCTGTTTGATTGCATTCTTGAACCAGTCTTCCCAGCGGTCGTATATAATCTTTGAGTCCAGGCTGCCGACTTCTACCTTTACCTCATCAGAAACTATATGGAACATCTCGTTGGATTCAATGCTCCATTCTGCCTCAAGCAGCTCTGGCCTGTTCAGTTTGTTCGCATAATCGAGTACGGCCTCCTTTATCTTCGTTCTAAGTTGTATGTTGTCCCAGACATCGTCCCATCTGCCGTGCCAGTCTCGAACGCGCTTAGCTATTTCATTCAATACCTCGGACTCGCCGTCTGTCAACACAGAGGTCGTCTTTAACTGGTCTTCTTTTGCTGAGTATTCCATCAGGTTAACAAAGCCACCTTCATCCATCGGATCGTCCTTCCAGTGTTTTCTAACTTCTGTAAGGCCTATCACGCGCCTGAACCTGTGCAAACCGTCTGGGCTGCGAAGCATGTTGCATATAGTTATCAAATCTATTGCTTTGAAGCTCGTCTTCGGAACGCCTAGGTCATTTACCACCCGGTCGTATACGCCGTACGAAGACTCGCCGTGTATGGTGCCGCCGACAAAATGTGCAAGCGCTCCTATTCTCATCGCCTCGAACAGTGCCCTGCCTTCAATGCTTCTTACCTCTCCTAATATCAAAACAGAATCACCAAGCCGCAAGGCCGTACGCAGAGCCTCGTCTGCTGGGATTTCAGTTTCGACTTTAGTTATAACCGACCGTGATTTCAGTCTTTCTATATTGTAACCAAGTTTTCTCAGGTAAACCACTGGCAGTTCTAAGGTGTCTTCTTGCACGATTATACGGAACTTCCGCATGATCTCCAGCAGCATCGCACCTAAAAGAGATGTCTTCCCAGAGCTGCGTCCTCCGGCTATTAAGCAAGCACGACCTCCGTCTATTATAAAGCTCATAATCCCTGCATACAGTGGGCTGAAATATTTGGCTTGTATAAACAATGGAAAAGTCCACGGCCTCTCTCTATGTCTGCGAAAAGCGAATGCAAGACCTTCTGGTGATAATGTACGGGTTATCGCAGCCACACGAGCCCTGCCTCCTGGAACCATCAGCTCTGTGTCAAGCACCGGATTGGCCTCGTCTAGAGGACGGCCGGAATAAAGCCTAAATCTTGTTGCCCACGCGTCTGCATCTTCTTTTGTCGGTATAAGGTTTGTCTCACATTCTTCGAAGTCTGAATGGTATACGTATATCGGTGTTAATCCTATCGGGGAGTTTATGTAAATGTCTTGAATTTTTTCGTCGCTTAGCAACAACTCGAGAACACCGAACCCCGCTGTATATCTTGCCAGTATGGTGGCAAGTTCTTCCACCTCTTTTACATTAAGCGGTATGCCCATGGTTCGCGAAATCTCTCTTATTAAGTCGCGACCTATGTTTGTGAAGATTTCACGCAGACGCTCCGGCTCTGTGGTTTCCCTTTCACCTGGCCTGTGCTCAGCCAGATATCGCCTAGCAGCGTCTAAAATTGTATACTTTTCCTCACTCAGTCTGAACTCAGGTGGTGTTATATGGTATACATTGCGAACTTTGCCTGGTGATTTGAATAGTTCGATTTTAACATTGCCAATATGGTACTTGTCTAAAAGCCTGCCTGTTTTCGGGGGCACTATCATATATCGGGTAAGCATGAAGTTTGGTCTGACTACAGGATTAAATATCTCCCTGTAGATTTTCCTATTTCCTGGTTTGTGTCCTTGAAGCATTGGTTTTGCTAGTTGAATCAACTTACAAGAATCCAAAATCTGCTTTATCGGCAGCAATGCGTATTGCAGGTAATGTCTATAACATTCCTTTAATTTTTTCTCTTTGGTTTTTAGCATTTTCATCTTTTCGCGTGTTATCATTCTGTTCAATCGCACATAAGCTCCTATCGGGTCTTTACGCAAAGCCTGCATCACTAAAAACTGCAAATCAGCCAAACGATCTGGGTAGAACCTTTCACAGCCGGATGGACCCAAATTACTCAAAGCAAGCAGCTTGTCTTCATTTAATATCCTGTTGTAGGCATTTGCTATTTCGATAAGTAGTTTTGTCTGTTCAAAGTCGTATTCGTTTTCTCTCTTTTCTGCCAAAACTATGCGCTCTACTCCTTTATTTTGTACTAATTTGTCTATTGTGGTTGCCATACACGCCTCGAAATCCTCTATACTTGAACCGTACACGCAACCCAAGCAATTAACTCGTAATGCCTCGTCAGCAATCTCGTAATCACATGTCATTTAGACCTAATTAAATTTATCTGCGGCTACACAAATTCTTTATTAGAAGTTTATTTTATATCGAACAAGCGCGGTGACTTAATGGCTATTGAAAGAGCTGAAGATATCAAAAAAGTTCTGAATGAGCTTATAAACCGTATAAACGAGGATAGGAGAAGAATACGGGTTATAGAACAGAGTATAGACAGACTTGAAAGTAGCATAAGTTCGCTTGAAAGCAACGCAATCACACGAATGGGAGAACTTAAGATTGCAATCGAGAGACTAAATAGCAAAGTTTCTGAAAATTCCAATATGTTAAATCTTCTGGAGACCGAAACATCGCGAGTTGGTAGATTAATTAAAAAATCGGCAACGAAAGCTGAACTTAAACAGATAGAAAGTTTTATAGATATCGTAAATCCGATAACCTCTAAGTTCGTAACAAAGGACGAGTTGGAACGGGCGCTTGAAGAAAAAGCAAAAAGTAAAGTCAAAGCTTAGATTACATAAGTCTAGTTTTCTTTTTATTGTCCACGCCCTTTCTTTTATTGGCCGCAATTTCAATTAAAAAACTTTATTATTTGTAAAAAAAGAAGAATAATTAAGTACTATTGATTAATTGAGCGGGATTTTAATGAAATTGCCTTTTTTTGGTAAGAAGGAGAGTGTAAGTGAAACGGACGGCCGCGGATATCTACCAACAGACAGGGCTATGGAACTTATGAGCCGTGGTTTTTCTGAAATTGACACGATAGATGTGCTTCGGCGTGAAGGGTTTTCACCAGACGAAATAGATAGTGCTTTAGAAGAAGCTATAAGAAGAGGTACTGTTGGAATGGCCCAACAACAACCAGCGCCTGTAGCTGCTCCTGAATCATATGGTTATCCTAGTCTTGGGCAAACGTATGAACAGTACCAAGAACCAAGGCCTGTCTTTCCGCCGAGGCGTGAACAGACGCAACCACAACCCTCACCACCTCAACCTGCCGATATAACCAGCCCAGATTTTAACCTACCAACAATCGAAGAAATCAGCAGCAAATCGCAAGCTGATGTACTTACAGTCCCTGAAACATCGTTACCAGAAGAGTATTATCAGGGTTACCCGACCGAGGAGTATATAGATTATGTGGTTCAAGAACACATGCAGGAATTCGATAAAAAGCTGAGCGAATTTTCTGTTTTGTACAAAGATATGGAAAAGCGGTTCATTGAAATGAACGAAAGATTAAAAGAGAGTTCTAAGATTCGTTCTGCTGGTCAACAGCAAGTAATAAACAAAATGGACAATCTGAACGAAACTGTTGGCGACTTAAACATGAAAATATCTGGTCTTGAAAAGGCCTTTAAAGATACTTTGCCTGCTTTAATCGAATCTGTGCGGGCTTTAAGCGACATTGTACAAAGAATGAAAAGGGAATCTTAATCAAAACGTTAACCTAACTCAAATCCTCGTCTTCGACTTTAACCATGTTTTCAAAATACGACTCGTCCTTCTCGAATTTTTCTCTTATTTCCATTGTTTCTCCATCGACTACTGGTCTCATCCTTAATTCGCGGCTTCTTCTTTCTGAAAGTTCTTTTTCTTTTAATCCTTTTACATCCTTTTGCAAATTTTCAAAATCTGTAATCACCGTACCCAGAACCAATATTTCAGTATTCATAGACTTTTCATAAATTTTGAATTCTTCTTTCAATGTTTTAATACGCGAATCATATTCTCTCAATATGCCCTCTATTTCCTCTTTTTTCTTTAAAGTTGGTGGGTAAGTTCGAAGTCTTTTTTGGTCAGGACTTAAACCATCCCTTACCTTTCTCATCACGCCAATAGGAATGTCCTCTTCTTGGACTACAAGCAGCCTGTGTTCTCCCATTGAGTCGGCTGCCTCTTTTTGTGATTCTTTTCTAGATTTGTCGCTTTCCCTTAAAGCCTTTAGTAGAATGGTGTGTTTGCTTCCATAACTTGTCCTATTTTTTTGCAACCCCTGGAAAGTTGTTTCGTATCTCCCCGTAACTTCCTCTAATGTTGCTCTTCTTTCGTCCCTTAGCTCTGTCAATGTCTTTAGAACTCCAGAAACATCTCCAATGAGAGTATCATAAAGATGAGTGATATAAGAACTTGACTGTTCAATCAGTTCCGGAGTCCTCTTCCATTCGTCTGCATCTTCGTACATCTTTTTTCCCTCAGCGCTCCCTCAGCGTGATAATGTGTAAAAGTTCAGTTATATAGAGCTTATCAATAGTGACAGAGGTAAAAACATATTAAATGTCGTTTATTATGCTTCTGTAAAGTCTGTGTTCCAGTTCGTCGTCTATAGAATCTTTTCTGGCCCCTCGGAAAATTCTGTATTTTCTATTTTCTAGAGTTATTGCATCCCTATCTGCAGTTTCATTTATTCTCTGCATGGTTTCCATCGTGTAAGCGTTCAAAACGGCAGTTAGATTCTGAAGACTTCGTTGAACTCTGTCTCTCGGAAATATGCGTGGTAACCAACTCATTTGTTATCACCTTATAGTAATAGCAATAGAAACCTATTTAAATGTTTTGGATAGCATGATAAAAAGGCGTGGTAGTTATAGGGTACGGTGAGCCATCTTAAGATTGTTTATTTTATCTCTTACTGTATCAACCCTGTCCTTTAGTTTTTCTATTTTTGAATTGATTTGAGTTATTTGAACACCGGCTCTTGGATCGCCTGCTTTCACAGCTGCCAACTGTGTGTAGAGTTTTTGTAATTCTGCGGTAAGTATGCTCTCCTCCACTCTAAGGTGTTTCATCTGCTTTTCGTAAGTCTTTTCGAGCGATGCCCTCGCTTTATGCCCGCTGACAAAGCCTAGGCTATAATAGTAGCTGCCTCCTATGAACATGAATAAAAATATGAGGAAGCCCCACACGCCGCCCAAGGTAAACGCAAGACTAACGATTGTTATGAATATCCTGCTAGGGAGCGTCATAAAGGCGAATATAAAGGCCACCACAAGCTCGAGCTTTGTATCCGTCGCAAATATTCCTATAGCACGAACTATACCCAAAAGAATCGCATACAGTCCAATAAATGGTATCATGAAATTGAAGAGAAATTTGTTCATGTTCTCTGTTGGTGACCACTCTTGTGGAAGTGCAAGTACCTCATTCCAGAAATATTCAGTACTCCACCAGTCTCCAAAATCCATCTGCGCTATCACGGGCGTTACCAAAAATACAGCTGTTGCCAGAAATGCTATTAAAAATTCTAATCGTTCCATTAGTTTCATTATAATCTAAATTTAATTTCTATCTGCAGAAATTTAAATTTAGCATAAAGCTAATAACCTGAAAAAAACAAAATATTTTTGAGAACAATGACTATAATAGATTATCTGGCCTCTCTACAGATATCTGATCTGTTTTATTATGCATTCGTGCCTTTCATATTGATATTTACGATTTTTTTCGGTGTCTTGAGCAGTCTTGGAGTGTTCGACAAGAGGGTTAGTATGATTTTGTCTTTGTGTTTGTCTGTAGTAGTTGCTTCTACGGACGGATTTATAACTTTGTCCATATACATGGCACAAATGGGTGCGTTTGTTTCATTTGCTGTGTTTGCGATTGTATTCTTTTTCGGAGTCACTATGTGGGGGTGGGGTCAGACCAAGGATATTTATACAAAGAGCCTTGACTTAAGCAAAAAAATAAGACATATTGATGAAAGACTACAAAAAGAGTGGAAAGAGTATGACAAGAGTAGGTCTGAATACAAGAGAGCCGCCATATATAGACGTATAAAGGACTTAGAAAAGCAAAAAGAGGCTTTAGAAGCCAGAGAAGCCAGACGAATACATAGGAGATAAGAAGTAAACTTAAATTTCTCACAAACGAAAATTAATTTAGATGGAAAATATATTCAAACTTCTTATAGAGAAGCTTTTGGAGGTCGGTTTTTACGACCTTTTAATCTTTATTATAGCGTTAACTATATTCTATGCTATATTTAAAAAGTTCAAATTGCTTGGCGAATCGCCTGTCATAAATGGTGTTTTAGCATTTAGTATAGCCTTCCTAATATTCGGATTTCCTGTGATTTTGAACTACAGCCTTGTACTACCAATGGCAACGTTTTTAACCCAAACATTCCTTTTTTTGTTGGTTTTCTTGGTTGGTTTCATGGCTGCGAGCTTCTTCTATCCTGACTTACCAAAATTCCTTGCAGAAAAGTTCACTAGCAGAAGCATGCTTAGTATAGGTATAACTATTGGTATAGCAGTGGCGATACTTAGTGGTATGTTTAATTTATTGTTTATTACACCATCAGCAGAAGAAACTACTGCGCCTTTAGCACCCAGAGAAGTCAGTACGCTTGCAGCAGGCATAATAATATTTGTTATATTGATATTAGTTGCTGGTGCAGTTGCACTACAAACCCAATAAAATACCAGATGAAGTAATAAGAGTAAAAAAGTATAAAAGAATGTAAAGAGGTGCGAATCGTGGCGAATGTTTTTGAAACAGTTATATTGAATATGCAAGAAAGCGGTATGTTCCAGTTTATGTTGCCATTTATGTTAAGCTCTGCGATATTCTACGGACTGCTCAGGAAATCACAAATTTTTGGTGACCCCAAACTGTCGGTAACAGTAAACGCTGTCGTGGCGTTGGTCGCTTCTTTTATGGTATGGTCGGCTCCGATATTACTAGGTATAGACATAGAGACAGCTCTTGCATCGTTTTTCGTACAAGGAATGATGGCAACTCTTGTCTTAGTTATCGGCCTCATGATAGTTAGTTTGTTCTTCCCACCAAACTTGGCAGAACATCTTGGTAAGACTTTGAACACGAAAACCGCTGTTGCCGGTTTTCTGATATTTGGTCTTTTGATTGGTGGTGCTATTTTCATGTCAAGCGGTATGATTTATTTCTTCATACCCAAGTGGGCGTTTGACTTTTATATGTCAGACGATCTCATAATGAGTATCATTGTGACTATTTTGCTGCTCGGCACCGTACTCATAATAGTTTGGGGCGGCGGCAAAGGAAGTTCGTCATCTTAAAAGTAATAATTTAACCATTAAAATAGTAATAATAATATAATGGAGGACGTGATAAAATGGTAAGTTTAGCAGACTTAATAACTGCCGGTAGGGAATTCGGTGTATTCCAGTTCTATCTTCCCTTCATGTTATCGTTCGCGATAATATACGGGATACTAAGAAAAATCCACATATTCGGCGAAGAAACGACAGGAAAGAACGTCGATTTGATATTGTCGTGTCTCCTTTCTTTCTTCATAATAGGATACACGCCTGTGGGAATCACTCTAGCAGAGTTCTTCGGATCGATGTTCACAGGGACTATTCTCGTGATAGTGACTATGCTTGGAAGCATAATGATACTCTACGTCCTAGGCCAAGTAGTTGGAATTAATTTACCTTTAAAGGCTGGGAGTGCTAAAAAATGGATTTTACTACTCTCATTGATAGTCGTAGTGCTTGGTGTAGGAGTGTTCTTCTCAAGCGGTGGAGGTGTGTTGTTCCCAGGAATTTCACTTCCGGGCTTTACATTTCCATCAATACCAATTCCGGCTTTACCAGCGATTGGCATAACCATGTCGGACGTAGCATTCCTGCTAATGGTCATGGGAACTGGATTAATAGTTTGGTGGATAAGCAAGGAAGGAAAACCGGCCACTAAATAGAAGCAAGAATAAGAGAATAAGAAAAAAACCAGAATTTGACTGACCTTTTTCTATTTTTTTAAATTTCAAAATACAAATTAGAATTAGATATATTGGCATTATTGGATCGATAGTAGTGGATATTTATGGGTTTAAGTGAAGTAATCCAGCTGTGGAAAGATTATGGTGTTTTTGAGTTCTATTTGCCTTTCGTTTTGATGTTTACTATATTCTACGGGCTGCTAAACAAATCAAAGATATTTGGTGACCCGAAAACAGAAAGACAAGCGACAAATATAAATGTTGTGGTTTCGTTTGTAGCTGCTTTGTTTGTAATGGTGTACACACCGGCAGGTATAACTTTGACAACGTTCTTCGGCACTTTCTTTACACAAACCATGGTCGTGCTTACGACTATACTTTGCTTTGCGTTGATACTCTACATGATGATGCCTGTAGGAGCTTTCCAGGATTTGTTTAAGGACCCGTCGAAATATGCAAAATATCTGGTACCAATAGCCGTATTAGTGGTTTTAATCATCTTCTTTGCAGCCGGCGGACCTAAGATATTCGGTATAGATTTTTCGTTTGGAATGCCTGGCTATGGAATAGGGATGTCAGAAGAGACTATAATGACTGTTATACTAATTTTAGTCTTCCTTCTAGTAATCTGGTTTATAACGCGTGGTGAAAAAGAAGGTAAGAAAAAAGAAGGTAAGGGAACTAGTGATGAACCTACTTACAGCTTAGTAAGGTTCCCTTAGACCGTTTTAATTAAATTGAAGCGAGTTTATTTGACTTATTAAGGGTCTCTGTAGGAGCTGGCCCAACCTTTCAGTTCGCTATACTCTTTCCATATGTCTCCTACTGTCCCTACTTTGTGTTGTTTGCTCTGCTCAATTTGTGTTAATATTTGCTGTTGCATTTGGAATTTTCTAGTTTCATAAGGTTCCACTACAGCTTTGTATAGACCTATTGCTTGTTCTACATATGGTCCTAGCGCTTCGACTTTTTGAGCAAGAAACTCTTTTGGGAATTTCTTGTCCTCTTTAAGTTTATTTAGCCCAGCCATGTGCGCAGCTAAGCTGTCTAGAATCTTTCTGTCATTGTAAAGTTTTAGCAAGCCTTCGTAGAAACTTGTGATTTCGAGTACTGCCTTCTGGTTTGCTTCAACAACTGCTCCTATGTTACCTAGAAGCTCTTGTCCGGTCTGCAATTCTTGATCTAATTGCTTCCAGTTATCCAGTGTTACATCAATTATTTCTGGCATTAAATTCACCTACAAATTGTTACTACTAATGAGTATTTAAAGATTTCTATATTTCACTACATATTAGTAATTACATTATACACTATACCAAGGTATAGGATAACCGAACAGCTCTGCGGTTCCTACAGCAGCCCTGTATATTGAATAAAATGGTTGTAAAACCATCGAACCCAGCCCTGCTAGGAAGTCGTAGGAAGCATCGTTGAATCTCCTGTTGTAGACATTAAATGCTCCCTTCAACCCTCTGTATACACCGTAAAAAGGTTGGTATAACGCTGAAACTAACGAAGCTGCGTAGTGTCTAGCTGCTCTAGCAACTCTATTCCAATCTACCATGTTAATCAAATTTATATCAAGAAGTTGAAGGATTTAAGTCTATTCTTACTCTAGAAAATTATTTAAGTATTTTTTTTCAGTGAAGTGTAGAATACCGGGAATAATCATAACCATGGGCGGTTCCCCAAAATCTCTATTTTTCATATCGCCCAGTTTACCAAAATATATCGACGACTCATCGCTTCCTGCGCGTGTTAAAACAACAACTTCTGTGTCGCCAGTAAAAATGTCCTCCTTTCTCTGCTCTTCTATTGTCAATAAGGTCTGTACAGCCTCGTTGGCTGTCATAGATTTTTCTGGGGTTATATCAAGTAAAAGTAGTGTATGAAGACCGTTCCTCTTGTTCATCTTTATTACGTCATATACAGACTCTGGAAGTTTGCCACCTGTCTTTTCTCTAAAAGGCACAGTAGCAGCTGCACCGAACTTATAAACATGCAATCCAGTCTCACCAATCGCAGAAATTATAGATGCGTTATGTACTATTCTTGTTTCGATTCCAGCTTTTTTGGCTTGTTCTATTAGAATCGAGTGTGTCGTGGCGACTAACGGATCGCCTGGGACAAATACCACAATATTTTTTGTCTTAGATTCTTTTACAATCTGATCTGCGTTTTGTTCTAAATCCTCGCGTTTCAGTTCTTGGATTTTTTTGCCTATAATGTCTTCGAGCTTCTCTTTCCCTTGCCATACGCTTGTATAAAGCTCAATGTAAACCCTGTCTGCTGTTTTTGCCGATTCTATTCCACGAATTGTCAAATCTTTTTCATCATGCAATCCAATTCCAACAAGCGTAAGCATATTTTCACCCTTAGTAAATTCGATAGGACAATTAACTATTAAAACTATATTATTTTATTGATTGACATGTCAAAAAGTTTCGATATAATTGGGTCAAAGGAAAAGTCCGTTGCAATAGTGGAGATATCTGAAGAAGAGGGCAACCGAGAGAAAGAAATCGCAAATAAGATAATGAAAGAAAATAAAAGCGTCAAATCTGTCCTGAAAAAAGAATCGCACCGTAAGGGAGATTATAGGACTCGGAGATATGCAATCCTCGCGGGGGATGAAAACACAGAAGTGGTACATAGAGAACATGGCTATTTCTTAAAGCTCGACCCACAGAAGGTCTATTTCTCGAGCCGGGAAGGGACTGAAAGGCAGAGAATAGCAAATTGTGTGGAACCGGGAGAACTTGTTATGGTAATGTTTGCTGGCGTAGGTCCGTATGCGATAGCTATTGCCAAGACCCAGCCAGACGTTAAAAAGATAATCTCAGTAGAGATAAACCCAATTGCAGTTGAGTATATGAAACACAACATACGGATAAATAGGTTATCTCATAAGGTTGTGCCTGCACTAGGAGATGTGAGAGAAATTTGTAAAAAATGGTATGGAGAGTGTGACCGAATTTTGATGCCATTGCCACTCGGTGCGGAAAGTTTTCTGGACATCGCAGTAAAGTGTGCAAAAATTGGCGCGACCATACATTTTTATGGGTGGGGCAATAAGGCAGATGGTGATGTTTTCTTAGCAGCTGAAAAATCAGTAAACAAAAGTTTAAAAAAGATGGGCAGAAAATATAAAATCATCAAAAAGCGCGTTGTTCTTCCGTATGCGCCAGGAAGATTTAAAGTGTGTATAGAGTTTAATGTCTTGTGAGATTGTAAACAACGGTGAACATAATGCACGAAATGGTGAATGAAGTCGGTACCGAAGAATACCTCAAGCAGACATGTACACAGGTTGGCGAGCACCTGTACGTGAAGCGTGGCATAGGCGAAAATTTAGAACCTTATATTCCGGATAAAGTGAACGACGAAGAAAAAAGAAATCTACAAATAATCTTTTCTATGGGTGGAAGCGGTACAAGAGTCAGACATATAACAGAAGATAAATACTCAAAGCATCTTATAGAGGTCCGTGGTAAACCTATAAGCGCGTATGTTGTCGATTTGTGGGTTCGTAGTGGTTTTAGAGAGTTGTGCATATTAGTAGATGATACCCATCGTGGAAAAAGTATTACAGACCATTATAAAGATGGTGAAAAAATTGGTGCCAGTATTAAATATTCGGTAGAACATATGAAACTCGCGTCGGGCGGTGCGATAAGGTTAGCGATAGAAAATGGTGTCATAACAAATTCTTTTGTAAACCACTATCCAGACGACATAATAATAAACTATCCAGACTTTGCAGAAGATTTTGTAAAAGTGTTTATGGCCGCTATGAAAGCAGGTTACCAATGTGTTGTTTTATGCGTTCCTGGAAAGCTGTATCCTTATGGAGTGGTAATAGATGATGGTGAGAAAGTTGTAGATTTTGTTGAGAAACCATTCATAGAGAAGGATACCAATACTGGTGTGTTCGCCTTAAGTGAAGACGTTTTTCCGTTGTTGATGTCATTAGAACCGAACAAAGAGATAAAAATTGAGCGTACCATACTAAAGAAAATAGCAGAGAATGGTAAATTGTTCAAAGTGATTTTACCGACTGAGTATTGGATCCCTGTTAATGACGAGCCTAATTTGAACAAGTTTGTAGAAATTGTAGCAAGTAAGAAAGTCTGATGTCTGACAAAATATCTAGCAGTCCGTTTTCCTAGAGTTTCTATATTTAATTATTCTATATTTAATATATGTTGTAGCGGGTCCGAGGATGTTGCGGGGGTCCGATAGCCTGGTCAAGTTTTGTGAAAACAAAGCGCCAAAATTCGACTGGATTCAGGCTCCAGTGGCTTAGTGCCTACGTGGGTTCAAATCCCACCTCCCGCATAAAGTACTAAATTAAAAACGATTTTATGAATGATAAAGAAAAATTAAAAAGACTCTATTTATGGTCTCGGGGCCAGCGGGCACCCCCCTTTGGGATAAATATCCATCTAACTGATAGATGTAATTTAAATTGTATATTTTGTAATGCTTGGAAAGCCTATCAAATAAAAGGTCAAGGAAGATTAAAAGAGATGACCACTGAAGAATGGATTAAAGTGGTAGAGGAAGGTTTAAAAATAGGTATAAAAGAATGGGAAATTGGTGGTGGCGGTGAGCCTTTTATGCATGGTAATGGAAAAACAGTAATTGAAATTATAGAGATGGTTAAAAATTATGGTGGGGGGTGTCGTATAGAATTGTCAACAAACGGGACCTTGTTTTCTCCTGAAGTGATAGAAAGTTTTGTAGAACTGGAGGTAGACTCGATAATAGTAGGTATAGACGGACCTAATGTTGCAACTCATGATTATTTAAGAGGATTTGAAGGTTCCTTTGATAAGGTCACAAAAAATATAGAACTATTTAACAAAATAAAGGATGAAAAAAAATCTGATAAACCAAATATTAGTGTACACGCTGTTCTTTGCAAAAAAAATTATAAAAAAATACCAGAAATGGTGACTCTGATGAAGAAACTTAAAGTAAGTGCTTTCGCTATAAAAAGACTTATTGAGGGCGAAGGTAATAAAAACGTTATTGATAAAATAAAACTCAGTAGTAAAAATTTTGAATATGTAAAATCTAGAGCTAGATATTTTAAATTTCTAACAAAAAAATATAAGATACCCACTTTCTTTTTTGAAGGAGTGGATTTGGATTTTGAGAACTATAAATTGAAGATACCTAGAGGTGTTTCAATTAATGAAAATAAACAAAACTTGAAGGGGAGTAATTTTTTAGATATGTTTTTAAGTCTGTCTTGCTTTGACCCGTGGTATAGGATTTTCATAGATCCCTATGGTAGAATAAAATTCTGTAATTGTTTTACAGGGGAGTTCTTAGAAACATTTGAAAATCTAAGCGAAGCTTGGTCAAGTAAATATTTTGAGGATATAAGAAAAGCGATAATTGAAAAAAAGTTATCTGATTTTTGTTTCGATTCAAAAAATGGTTGCGACCGCACTCGTGATATTAAAAAGAGATTTTTAGAGTTTTTAAAGGAGATAAATACAACAGACAATCCTAATAAGATAAAAACACAATAATCTTTTATGGATTTTGAACTACTATCGATAGTCGCCTTTTTTACATTAGTTGCTTTTCTACTTTGGAGAGATAGAAAAAAGATAGAATTCAAACATGGAATTGTCATAAGAAAGATGCAGCGGGGCGGAGAAGTATTAGATAATTTGGTGAAAAGGCGTGAACGATTTTTCAGAATATTAGGAGATATCGGTGTAATAGCTGCAATTATAACAGCTTTTGCCGGGACCGCCCTTCTCATAATATTCCCAATTTTCAGACAAACTCCTTCTATAGCCCCGGTATTGCCGACTGTAAGCAATTATCAATATCCAGGCCCGATAGTTTCGGTGCCGATATGGTATTGGCTCATTGCTGTGTTTGTGATAATGGTAACCCATGAGACAATGCACGCGATAATGACAAGACTCGCTGGTATTGGCATAAAGAATTATGGTTTCATATTCTTCCTAGTACTGCCTATAGGTGCGTTTGTTGATCCAGATATGAAAAAGATAGCTCGGCTTAAGTTGACGCAAAAATTAAGGATATACGCTGCAGGTAGCTTTGGGAACTTCATGACAGCTCTTGTTGTTATTGCCTTGTTCTTTTCTTCAGTCTGGATAAATAACAACATAATAGAAGGTGTGGGAGTTAAATTTGAAAATACAGTAGAGGAGACTCCTGCCAGAGATGTCAATCTGAACGGAGTTATATACGAGGTAGATGGAGTTAGCATAAAAACCCAAGCAGAGTTAAGAGACGTTCTTAATAAAACCGAGCCTGGAAAAGGAATAAAGATTTTAACAACAGCGGGCGAGTTCGAACTTACAACAATAGAAAGCCCGTATTTCGCTAACATGTCTTATCTAGGTATTGAAAATACCAAGACAGACTATAGGTATAAATTGGGGATGTTTGCTGGGGGGGTTGTTCCGGATGCCTTGATCGGCTCGATTGTTTTTTGGTATGGGTTGCTATCTTGGTTGTTTGTGCTGAGTTTGGGTATCGCAATCGTCAATCTGCTGCCTATGAAACCCCTAGATGGGGGGTTGATATTCGAAGAGTTCGCAAAGAAATATTTCGGCAAATTTGGAAAACAACTTACAAAAATAGCATCGGTATTCATTGCCATGTTATTGATATTCAATTTGTTCATATTGCATTTATTGAAATACTTGTTGTCATTGGTAGTCTAGACTGGGGTTTCAATTCAGGCTTTACCCAAAACTTCTGTCATTCTTATCTCAAAGTTTCTTATAGGGTATATCCTGCCGGACTCTCGAAGTATTCGATGTTTTATATCATCGGATATTATCCTTTTGATGAACTCTTCCATGGTAGACCTTTCCACTTCGTTTTTTACAATCTCTCTGATACTATCTCTTACAGTGTCCTTTACGCTTGTCTTTACTTGACGTGGGATAATGGCCAAACTCTTCACACGTATCTTTACGCCGTCCTTTGTAACAAGGTCTTGTATAGTGTCTACACGGCGAGACCTCCTTCTAACCATCCTATAAATATAATCACGCACACATTCTGAACCATCAAATTCTGTAATTGCGTGCTCGCCATCAATTGACACGACACGGAAACTGAATTTCATATAGTATTTACGAAAATCATTCAAAAGGTTCATAAGGCTTACAGAAATCTTACGACCTACTATTTTTTCTGGGTCGTCCGTTACAGTCCGTCCTATTTCAACTTTACCAAACATTTTTGGGGCTAATATTGTGTACCACTTCTTTCCTTTGCTCTTTTTTGCCATTTGTGCCCACCGGTCAATTCCCAGTTAATTTACTTAATTTGTTTTCTGCTGCTTTAATAAATTCCTCTTTTTTATCTGAATCGATTAGGCCGCCTGCGGCAAATTGATGGCCTCCTCCTTCTCCATTAACGGCTTTCGCCGCTTCGACTATAATATCTCTCAGATTAAAGTTTAAATCTCTTGACATCCTAGCCGAGATCTTTGATTTACCTACTTCTATATCTGCAAAACTGATTATTGGTTTTTTGCCATTTGTTAAGCCGGAATTTAGAGTGATTGAGCTTAAAGTACCTATAATAGTATCAGGTATCTTGGTGCCACCGTCTATAACGACAACATACTTATGCTCATCTATGTTGCCGCTTCGTAGCCAATTCATCCCATCGCTTATCATTCTCTTATAATCCTCCATTATATCCCAAGAATCTTTTATAGCAGCCAAATCATTGAGGCATAACCTTATCCCAACTTCATATCTTCCAGTGCG
>Ga0209636_10000528_pt1 | contig 37707 bp, 41 predicted proteins | sample DeeMarSWOR152_54_FD_187464 | JGI IMG/M metagenome (GOLD analysis project Ga0209636, IMG submission 187464) | Marine sediment microbial communities from White Oak River estuary, North Carolina - WOR-1-52-54 (SPAdes) (version 2) | ecosystem: Environmental > Aquatic > Marine > Intertidal zone >... | reverse complement strand
TTGCCATCTTTCTCAAAACCAGCACTTCAGATTTCTTGGTTTCCAGAATAACTTTGATATGTGCATTAGCATTTCAAATAGCTGGCCTAATACCCTTATACCTCATAAAAGAGAAAATGGGAAGTTCATCTGAACAACCGAAAACCTTCTCTTTCAAGAACATTAAAAGCAAAGCAACAATAACAAAACTTGTCTTCGCTACAGCATTGATGGGATTGGGCTCAGGGTTCATAGTACCACTCTTCAATGTCTTCTTCCAATCAAAACTTGGGGCAAGCAAGGCTGAAATAGGGACCATATTCGCCTTAGGTCAAATAGGAGTAGCAGTAGGAACACTCCTAATGCCAGCAGTAGCTGAAAAACTTGGTAAAGTCAAAACAGTGTCTGCAGTCCAGCTACTCTCAATTCCCTTCATACTTGCCATAGTACTCTCACCAAACATAGCTTGGGCAACAACACCATACATTGTTCGATTGTCGTTAATGAATATGGTTGGCCCCCTCAGAGATAGCTTTTCAATGGAAGTCGTTCATGCAAGTGAACGAGCAACTACTTCAGGCTTGAATGGCATGGCCTGGAGCGTCCTGAGAGCAGGAGGCACTGCAGTTGCAGGAGAAATGATGGAAAGTGGCGACTTCTTCCTACCCTATCTCTTAACTACGGTACTATACGCGGCTTCAAGCATCCTTTATCTATTTTTCTTCTCGCAAACAAAACCGGTGGATAGTTCAGAGAAGACGTAGGGTATTCAGTCGCGCGCATGTGGAACTGGTAAACTGAATTTGAGTGCCACATCTAGGTTGCCAGCTTATGGAGTGACTGGTTGATACGTACCTCGCACTGACCCTGCAATTTACAGGATCATCCGCGTGCTTAGGCTCCAGCACCAAGCTCCTTTTCTTGTGAAGCATAGGATTTCATTCAGCGCGTAGGATGCGGCGCAAGAAGCAATCTTTTAGTTACGATTACGCAATTACTATAGTGGTGATTTGGTTGGATTTTGTCTTCGAGCCGCTTCAGAAGAAAGATGTTGATGCTTGCGTGAAGATGATCATGTCAACTTTGAGGGGTGAAGCCAAAATGTATGGAGATGAGAGTACGGTGAAGAAAATGATTCATGGTGGTCATGTGATGACGTTGGTGGCGAAAAGGAGGGGAAAGGTCTCGGGTTTGATAAATGGCACCTTGTTAGGCTTTCCAAGGATAATGTTTCTCACTGTTGCCGACGAAGAAAGCGCTCGTGAGGGCTTAGGCGCCCTGCTAATCGATCAATTTGCACAGGAAATAAAGAAGCGTTCACCTAATGTAAAGAGGATCTTGCACAATGAATTTGCTGACAATTTCAACGCCATCGGATTATACTCGGTCAAAGGTTTCAAGGTGACTGGATACATTAGAGACCCCATCACAAATAGAGATGTCGTTTTCATGGGAAAGGAAATATAGCCATGCTGTAAATCATGCGATCCTTGGGGTTCGGGATGAAAGCCGCTCATAGAGAAACGCTCCGAGGAATCCTCCAGAAACAAAAACTACAAGGATCAGTAGGTGGTCTAACAGGTGTAGCAATCTTCTTCCTGACAACCAATCGATTACACCCATGAAAACATAGATATGAAAAATAAACGAGCCTAATCCCGTTTTGAGGCCTATTCTTAGATGATTTTGAGCCGCCTTACGCGCGACCGCGTATCCTGCAATGATCGTTCCCAACATGTAGGTTAGGAATAACATTAGAATAAGCAACAACGGATCAGCTGCAAGAGACGGCATTAGGCCTAACATTAACCACGCTAGCGAATTGGCTAACACCGCGCCTGCTAGGTAGTCTTTGAGCGTAGGCGTCTTCTCGTCTTCTGTGTTGGACTTCCGCATTTCGATACCTTATTATTGCCCAAATAGTCATTTTAAATCTTAACGAAGTCTGAAACCTAGGTTGAAAGAAGGGTGACTCCCCCGACAGAGCCATCGAAGCGGGAAATTCGGCCCGAAAAGGTAGAGGTCATCTTGGCCACTGATTGCGGGAGCACAACCAGTAAAGCCCGGTTCTTCAAGAAGCTCGGCAATGAGTATCGATTTGTTGCAAGCGGAGAAGCCCCCACAACCGTCGAGGCCCCCTTTGAAGACGTAACACTGGGCGTTCGTAACGCCATACGGGAAGTAGAGGAACTAACCGGACATAAAATCCTGAACCCCGACGGCATCATCACCCCCACCAAGGGGGAAAAGGAAGGCGTGGATCTGTATGTCACCACAAGTAGTGCTGGAGGTGGGCTCCAAATGATGGTGGCAGGAGTGGTGAAAACCATGACGGCTGAAAGCGCCGAACGAGCAGCCTTAGGGGCAGGAGCTATAGTCATGGATGTTATGGCTGTAGACGATGGTCGACGACCTCATGAAAAGATCGTAAGAATACGCTATCTTAGACCCGACATGATCTTGATGGCGGGGGGCACAGACGGTGGAAATGTAGCCCACGTCGTTGAGACCGCCGAATTGATTGACGCAGCGAAGCCCAGACCACGTTTGGGCATAGAATTCGAATTGCCTATCGTTTTCGCGGGAAACAAGGAAGCTCGCGGTGCTGTTGAAGGAATCCTAGGCAAGACGTTCGCTCTAAATGTTGTTGACAACATACGTCCCGTCCTTGAATTCGAGAATACGGATCCCGCGAGAAACGTGATTCATGAGTTATTCATGGAACACGTAATGTCTCATGCGCCTGGATACGACAAATTGATGAAGTGGACGCCAATTCCTATAATGCCAACTCCTGCCGCAGAAGGCAAAATGTTTCGCACAATCGCGGAAACATATAACACCAATGTTATTGGCGTGGGCTTAGGTGGAGCAACCACCAATGTATATTCAATCTACGAAAACAAATTCGTTAGAACTGTGAGCGCCAATCTGGGCATGAGTTATAGCATATGTAATGTTCTGAAGGAGGCTGGAACAGAGAACATCGTACGTTGGGTGCCCTTTGATTGTCTGGAAAAGGATCTTCGTAATCGTCTTTATAACAAGATGATTCGCCCTACAACCATTCCGCAGACTGTGGAAGACCTAGTAGTAGAGCATGCAGTAGCAAGAGAAGCCTTGCGCCTAGGCTTTGAACATCACAAACTGCTCGCCAGACCTCTTCGCGGTGTGCAAAGACGGCGGACGATTGCCGACATTTTTGAACAACGTGCGTTTGAGGAGAGCTACATTGACATGCTGCAAGTTGATTGGTTAGCTGGCACTGGCGGTCTTCTATCTCACGGCCCGAGAAGAGCTCAATCCGCTTTGATGTTGATTGATGGTTTCCAGCCTGAAGGCGTAACCAAACTAGCACAAGACAGCGTCTTTATGATGCCTCATCTCGGGGTTTTAAGCACTGTGCATCCTAGAGCGGCCATAGAAATATTTGAAAAGGATTGCCTTGTCAGAATCGGGGTCTGCATTGCGCCACGAGGAGTGGGAAAGGAAGGGGACATCATGAGAGTTGTAGTCCGTATGTCTGATAATTCGGTTCTAGAAGAACAAGTGGACTTCGGATCAATAAAGGCGATTTCTCTTGAGGAAGGCGAAAAGGCCGAAGTAGAGATATCCCCATACCGCGGAGGAGATGTTGGGCGAGGGCCGGGAAGAAGAAGAAAGGTCGTTGTCGAGGGCGGAGTTGTCGGGATTATCCTTGATGCCCGCGGAAGACCTTTGGTCTTGCCAGACGATGACGATATGAGAAAGCAGAAGTTGATTGAATGGTTCAAAGCGCTTGACGCGTACCCTCAAAGGCTATATGAAATGTGCGGTGAGTAGTCGTACGATGTCGTCACAAGCCTACACTCCTGGATTGAAGAGAAAAGCTGCAACATTGGTGCGAAAGACAAGAAGACTGCCTGTCCAAGGAGAGGTCTTGGTTAAGAAAGGAGATGCCGTTAACTCTGACACGATAGTTGCGAGAGCCTTCCTTTCAGGAGATGTCGAAGTGGTAAACGTTGCTGGGCTACTAGGAATAGATCCATGGGAAACGTCAAGATACCTGCTTAAGAAGGAAGGAGACGAGGTCAAAGAAGGAGAGCCCATAGGCATGGTTAAGCTCTTCTTTGGCTTGTTCAAAACGCGTGCTTATGCTCCAGTTTCAGGGACCATCGAGCGCATATCCGACGTTACGGGGCAAGTACTCATCAGAGAGTCACAAGTCCCCTTGGAGGTTGATGCGTATATCCCGGGCGAGGTGGTCGAAACGTTCCCAAACGAAGGGGTCACCATCGAAATACCTGCCGCTTTCATTCAAGGAATCTTCGGTGTAGGCGGCGAGAGGAAAGGGAATTTGATGATGATCGCTGAGAACCCAGATGAAGTCCTGACTCCCAAACAGATTGGATCCAAAAGCAAAGGAAGAATTTTGGTTGGAGGGGCGCTAGTTACCAATGATGCCCTGCAGAAAGCCATCAAAACAGGAGTCCAAGGCATTGTAGTTGGAGGAATAGACGATCACGATCTTACCACTTTCTTAGGTTACAAGATTGGGATTGCCATCACAGGACAAGAAGACATTCCATTGACGCTTATTGTTACTGAGGGCTTCGGTGAAATAGCGATGTCAGAAAAAACCTTCTCCTTGTTAGAAAAATTTGATGATAAGCCTGTCTCGATCAATGGGGCAACGCAAATCCGAGCGGGAGTTATGAGACCTGAGATCGTTATTCCAAGACCCGAACTCGTCAAGAAAAAACTTGCGGACTTTAGAGGGAAAAAGGATTTCCTTGAGCAAGGATTACTCCCAGGTACACCGGTAAGAATCATAAGGAAACCGTATTTTGGAGCACTAGGGGTCGTTTCCAAGCTTCCAGTACCTCTTCAGACAGTAGAAACGGAGTCTGATGTACGGGTGCTAGAGGCCGAACTTGCCAATGGGAAGCGAGTCATTGTACCCAGAGCTAATGTAGAAATAATAGAAGAATGACATCGATTGACGACAATGAGGTAGATTCTTGCGTTTTTGGAAAAGGCCAAAGAATGTCTCGAATTTGCTGAAGAAAATACTATCTGAAGAGATTCTCGATGAGTCTCTCCTGCTCGATTATGTGAAGATTGAAGACTATCTGATGGTTGCTTTGGAAGTTCGGCCTTGTTCATTTCTTACAATTCCAGCAGAATTTCCGAATGGAGATGAGTTAGGGAAGAGAATAGATGAACTCTGCGCGGAGGATTTGCAGGCGGTTTTAGGTGCGACTCCCGACAAGAAAGGAGTCCTCATTCAAAGGTTGAAGAAGAGGATTTGGGAATCTTTCAAGAAGGTGGTCTTTGCATCTGCTACATATAAAGCGCACATGGAATGGGCGAAAAAACTCTCTTTGCAGACCTTTGATGTGGAAGTGAGACCAAGTATCCGCGAGTTATATCTGTTCAAAGACTCGAAAGTCAAGGGAGAATTGAGAAGACTTGCGAATATTAGAAATGCTGCCCGAGAGAGGATCAAGATTTCGATGGATGCTTCGAAGAGTAAAACTTGGTTAGCCTTTCCGGAAGAGCTAGCCCCCGAATATCTTGCTTCTGTTGGGGAGTTGCTTGGATATCCATCCTGTTGTGTTGAAAAATATGTTCATGATCGTTTGAGTGAAGGTGCAAGTGTTGAAGTACGGGCTAGTAGAGAAATTGAGCAGTTGAAGAAGGAAGGAGGCGAGCCAGACCTGTATGTTTACTTTGCTAGGAATTTCTTTCCATGTGAGCCGCGATGTCGAATTGCTGGTGAGATCGGGAGGAAAGCTTTCGCCCTTTTGAGTGATGTGAGCCCGAAACTTGGAGACCTATACCTCGAGTGTATTAGGGATAATGTTGGAATAGTTCAGAAATACCCTGAGATCACCAAGCAATATCGCAAAAGCTTGACAAAAAAGGCGCAAAAGCTTACTAAAGCATAAACGGGACCCAAAACATTTTAAACGCCAACATCAATAAGCATCATTGCTGAGCGTGCTGAATCTTCAGTGTAGCTAAGTGGTGGATAAATGTATCGTTACGCCACTGAACTATCATCCGAAAGAGCAGCATATCTAATCGAAAAACTGGCGCAATGGATAGTGAGTCACCGTCTAGAAACGCCGGCAATTATGTTCTTGGAATCAATGAAGCCTCTTTCGTTCATTGGCAGTCAGATGTGGCTCATGTACGGAGTGCCGATGCTTGGAATAGCCATTGATGAACACTTAACCTCGGAGTTTGGGCTGCTCTTTGAAAACCGAGAAAACGTTGAAGCTTTGATCCGCAAAGTAGAGACTTTGGCACGCGAGGCGGATAAAAAGAAAGAAGAGAAAAAAGAAAAAGAGGAAAAGGTCAAATGAGCATAATCAACACAGGCTTAGTTGCTTCATTCGTTCTATTGATCATCGTCTTAGCCGAGATCTTGGTAGCGCTCTTCCTTGCAAGAACAGGGAAATATGTTCCCAAAATCCGCAAGATAGCTGGACTGGAAGCCATCGAAGAAGCGGTGGGGCGTGCAACTGAAATGGGACGCCCAATCACCTTTACGACAGGACTTGGCGGCATTCGAGACCAATACTACTACCAAACCGTGGCTGGGCTGAGCATTCTAGGGCACACTGCTGAGTTGGCAGCAAAATACGGCGCAAAACTCCTCTACTTCCCATACGACCCAACCATAATGCCCATGGCCCACGAGATTGTGGAGCAAAGCTACATTCGTGCAGGCAAACCAGAAGCATTCAACCCAGAAAACATTCAATATCTTGGAGGCGACCAGTTTCCATGGGCTTTCGGAGTTCTGGGTGCGACCTATAGAGAACAAAGCGCGGCAAATATCCATATGGGCCCCTTCTGGGCTGAATCGCTCATACTAGCAGAAGCAGGCTTCTACACTGGTGCGATCCAAGTTGCCGGTACAGCAAACTATCATCAAATACACTTCTTCGTGGTTGCTGCTGACTACGCTTTGATCGGGGAAGAATTGATGGCTGCCGGAGCGTACCTGTCCAAGGATCCAACTCAGATAGGTTCGTTGTGGGGGGCAGACTTCGGGAAACTCACGGCAATGATACTGTGTTTCGTTGGTATACTCTTGACTGCAGCTGGGGTCACTGTGCTAAGTGATTTCTTTGCGTTATAGGAGGAATTGCAGATGAGCGTCGTTGTGAAAAGATACATCCCCCTTGCAATCACCTTCATAATGGGCATGATTATGGTCATAGCCACGTACTTCCTGGCGCCTGGTACGCCTGCAAGAGACGCGACGGCTTTGCTGACTGGTACCGTAGACGTGCTGGTGGCAACTGCTGGGGTCCTCGGCCTCGTCGTACTACTTAGACATCACTCAGTCAACATTAGCCGAAGAGGAAGATTCTGGCAATACAGCATAATCACCATCGTCGGGGTGATTCTATACCTAATTGTGGGACTCTACGGAATCGCAACACATGAAACACAACTTATGTATGCAAGTGAACTCTTCAGCTGGGTCTACGCCAACCTATATGTCCACATGGACATGACAATATTCTCATTGCTAGCATTCTTCATTGCTTCAGCCGCATACAGGGCTTTCCGATTAAGAAGCCTAGAAGCTTCCATCCTCCTTATTGTTGGCTCGCTTATGCTCCTAGCGAATGCACCAGTCGGCGCAGCAATATGGGAAGGCTTTCCAGACTTAGGCGCGTGGCTACTCAACGTTCCAAACGCTGCAGGAAACAGAGCAATAACGATTGGCATTGCAGTCGGAGCCATCTCACTGGCGATACGGCAACTGCTAGGCGTCGAGAGAGGATATTTAGGTCCTGAACGGTAGGAGAGGTTGATCAAATGTCTACGCCGAGACTAGCTCGAATCGACCGACGTTACATCTACCTTCTGCTATTCCTATTGGTCAGCCTTCCTTTCTTCTACCCTCTAAAACTGCCGCTGTCGGTAGGCGAACACGCACAGGCAGTGTGGGACGTCACCGAAGCACTCCCCCCCGATAGCGTCGTAATATCATCCTTCGACTTTGGCCCGTCCACAATAACAGAAAACAGGCCCCAGGCTAAAGCTCACCTTTATCAATGCAAAGAACGCGACCTAAAAGTCGTCGCTTTGGCCTTCTGGATCTCAGGCGGCCCTCTTGGCGAAATGGTCTTGAGAGAGGTTTATGGCGAAGATTTTCCGGACATTCCTGAATACGGTACACGCGTAGTATACCTTGGCTATGTCCCAGGCAACGAGGTTGGGATGCAGACGTTTGGTGACAGTACTGTGAGTGCAAAAGGCACTGACCACTACGGAACACCTGTGGGTGAATTGGACTTGATGAATGAAGTCACAAGTGCAGCAGACTTCGATCTATGGGCTGAATGGACATCTGGAACACCAGGTGAACAACAAGTGATACAGTTTGTTCAGGGACGTCATGGGGGCCCCTCTGCCGTACCGCTTGTTGTCGGTTCGACGGCAGTCAGCGTCCCTGGGATGATGCCTTTCTATTCGGCAGGTCAGATTTCAGGGATAATGAACGGCTTATCTGGAGGAGGTCAATATGAGCTTCTGGTCGACGGAGAATATGGGTATCCTCTCGTGGAAGCGCTCCCCCTGTTGGACTCCCAATCCGTAGCACATGTGCTCATCATCGTGTTCGTCATCATTGGAAACATTGGTTTCGCCATTACCAAGTATGGAGGAGGACAACGTTCATGATTCCGCCTAACATCGGTCAAATCCCACCTGAACTAGACCTATTCGCCATAATCTTCGGCGTCTTCGCAACACTCTTCATATACAGCTTCCTTGTGAAAGAAAACCCACTGTCACGAGCTGTGGAGCACCTCTTCATAGGTTTGGCAGCCGTCTTTACCTTGGCGGCCATGTATGACGCTGCCCTAACTCAAGCAATCTGGGGAACTAACAGAATCGCTGAAGGCAACTACATATGGCTTATACCGATACTACTCAGCCTGATGTATTTCTTCTTCTTCACAAAGAAATACTTCTACCTCTACAGATATCCCGTAGCAATAGTAGCCGGCATCATGGCAGGCATGGTGATAACCGGCTTGATCCAAAGCAACTTTCTGGCCCAGATACAAGCCACTGCTGCCTTACCACTCGTAGGAGCCGAAGCAACAGCAGGAACGCCACCAGAATGGCTAAACAGCCTAATAATAATCATCGGCATAATCACCGCACTATCGTTCTTCTTCTTCACATGGGAACACAGAGGCCCTCTAGGAATAAGCGTAAGGATAGGACGATACGTACTTATGGCCACCTTCGGAGCCGCCTACGGCGGGACCGTGATGGCCAGAATGTCGCTCTTCATTGGAAGACTAACATTTCTCATTAACGAGAACTATGAAGAATGGTTCTGGGCTTGGTATCTCGTCCCCGTCGCTTTGATACTTGTGCTGATAGTTCTCCTATGGTCAAGAGCAAGGCCAACACCTACGACACCCGCCCCTTCACCTAAGCCTACAGAAAAGAAGAAAACTAAAGAATAGGGTCTAATCCTCCCTTTTTTTTAACCAACATCGTCGAATCTAAGACTGCTTCTGTTCCACTTTTTTCTTGTTTTTCTTGATCAAGCCTAGGAAATAGAAAACAACGAAACCGAACCAAGAAAACACAAACCCATAAATCATACCTACTAACACACCGACAAGAACCCCTGTCAAAGGGTTACGATGCACAATCACACCAACAGCCAGATTGTATAGACCATAACCTATAGAACCACCCAAAATGCACGAATAGGGTTTTCGGGAAATGGCCCAGACAATATTGGTCATGACGAAAACCAGAAAGACAAGAGCCGGAGTAGCCGCAATTGCCCCAACGATCTCTTCCCCTGGAAGAATAATTATCCAAAGGAAAACTCCGACAACTGACGCAGCGATCTGAATCCAAAAATCACGCTGTCTATAAATCCGTAGCCAGTCAAGTACATCTACCAAAACGCCAAGCAATCCTCGCACGCCTTTTTCCGACAATGGGCCCACTCCGTTTGCGGTGCAGATTATACACGTAAGATCTCATGCTTTCTTCAGCAACATAGAGCAAGTGTCTAGTGCTTGACTAACCCCCAACTTGGTTATCATGCTCTGAGTGCAAGACTAAAGGCAAGCGCGGGATTTTCGCTGTGATTCCATGGACACTAACTCTGCAGTCCCTTGCCAAAGAACGTACTCTTTCAGTCATTCAAATGCCCAGCGCGATTAGTCTTTCTTGGGTGTTCTTAAAATATCTTCCTTGTTGGCAAAAAACTTGTCGTTAGACTTTTGGCCTGAGGCTACTCTTCATCTGTGAACTGATCTGGGCTTGAGAAGTGTTAGGATTAGGAGAGGCAGAATCAAAAAGCATGCGAAGCTTAAAGTATATTTTCCATTCATGTCAAGTATAGAAATGGAGAGGAATGGTGATGACTTACGAAGAAACATGGAAGGTATTGTCAGATCTGCTCGTCGAGCTTCGGAAAAGGGGTGAAACAATCCCAACTGATGTAGTCGAGGACTTGCGCTCAGCGAAAACCATGATCCAAGTCCTGAAAGCTGACCCTTCGCACATTGAAAACATTCCAAAAATCGAGACATTTCTAGGAAAGGTAGAGTCCCGTCTCGCCCTTTTGGCGCAAGAGAAGTTTGGATCAGGCTTTGTTGACAAATGGATGGTGCGACTTGGCGTGGCGAGAAGAGCAATGGCGAAAGAGCGCGAAGTTCCTCCAAGGTTTGTCTCCGGGCTTCCAAGAGGAGAACACTGGGTGCGGGTCAAAATTTCTAAAGACACGCCTAGAGAAGATGTGGAAAAGTTGGCTGAAGAGAAGAACCTCTCTCACAAGATGCAGAAGAATGGCTATATGCTTGTCTCCGGCGATAGCGCACGTATTAAGTCTTTTGTAAAGACCATGGCGGAGAGATTTCGCAGCACAAGAGAGCAATGAGCGACCCTGAAACTCCTTGAACGCGCAATAGTCTGAATAGGTATTTGTGAGCGATATCGCTGGCTTATAGAACAATTTTATAGAAACTTTCGCAGTAGTTTCTGCAATTTCCCACGGGCTTAAAGAAGAGGCGGACCTCGAGGAAGATGCCTTACATTAAAAAGATCGAGCTAAGGGGCTTCAAGTCTTTCGGTCCGAAAACCGCGAGAATTATGCTCGATAAAGAGTTCACAGTGATCACTGGACCGAACGGAAGTGGAAAGACCAACATTGTGGACGCAGTTTTGTTTGGATTGGGCGAGTTGAGCGCTAGAAGGCTTAGGGCAGAGAATTTCTCTCGGCTAATATTTCGCGGTTCCCCAGAGGCTCAGACCGAGAAGGCAAAGGCAGCTAAGGTTGTGATCCAATTTGACAACGATGACAAACGCATACCAGTCGACACCAACACTGTTACGGTTTCTCGCGAGGTCTATAGAAACGGGCAAAGCATCTACAGGCTAAACGGAAGGAGAATATCACGATCCCGCATTCTAGACGTACTTTCTATTGCAGGAATAAGTCCGACTGGGCACAATTTTGTAGTACAAGGCACCATCACACGCATGGCTGAAATCTCCTCTTACGACCGCCGAAGAATCATAGCAGACCTTGTTGGCATAGCTCAATACGACGCGGAAAAGGCAGAAGCTGAAGAGAAACTCCGAGAGGCTGATATATCGATTCGAACCGCAATGGGGCGAGTAGATGAAGTACAGAAAAGAGTAGACAACTTGGAGAGAGAACGCAACGAGCTACTTCGCTACACCTTCATTCAAAACGAGATAAAACGATTCGAAGCCATGAAAGTCTGTCACGAGATTCTCAAAACTCGCAGCAAAATAGAGGAACTCTCGTCAAAGTCTGAAAAGATTAGGGCCAAAGTGGAGAAGTTCAGGGAACTAAGAGAGCTACTCATGACCCAGCGTCGTGAAATGGAAAGGGAATGGCGCAAACTCAGTTCAGAAGTGGTTGAAGAAGGGGGATCCCAGGTCCTAGAGGTCCAAATAAAGATAGGTGACGTGAAATCGAAAATAGCCGAGCTAACAATCAAAATAGGGGCCGGAACCACAAGCCTCGAGGGTCTTAAGAAGGTAAATGAGAACAACCTGCAACAACTTGATGCCATAAGAAACGAGATCGCTCAAAACCGGAAAACCATACGAAGGCTGAAACATCAGCATGGTCAACTATCGGAGGAAATCGCTATCAAACAGTCCCAATATGATAGCGTTTCCAATGAGGCAGCACAGCTAAGGGCAAATCTAGGAGAAAACAGCAAAAAAGGTCGGAAAGTCGAACAAAGACTAGACAAACTCTACCAAAAAATCCTAGCTCTGCGAAGCGAAGACGCCAAGAGCCAGACTACAATCACAGCTCTTACACGCAGACTAAAAGCCCTCAGAAGCCGCAAAGGAAAACTGGCGTCAACCTTGGACGATCTTAAAAGATCCTTTGCAGACCTCCAGACCGTCCAGAAGGAGCAGAAGGAACGCGTAAAGAGTCTTCAGAAAGCTCTGGAGGCAAAAATTGCCAGAAGAGAATCTGTGGAGACGGAGATTTCCGAGGCTAACAAGATTGCAGAATCTGCTCGAGAAGCAGTTGTGGAGTTCGCCACCCAACGAGAATTAGCCGAAACAGTGGCGGCGGAGGAGAACGCGCTGAGAAACATTGAAGAACTTGCAGACCTCGGCGTGATCTCTGGTGTATATGGGCGGCTCCAAGACTTGATTAAGATAGAGAGAGGTTATGCGCAAGCAGTAGACGGGGCCGCGGCGGGGTGGCTCAACTCTCTGATTGTTAGAGATTTTGACACAGCGTTTACGTGCTCTGAAACGCTGAAACGTTTGAAGCTGGGCAGAATCAAAATAGTGCCTCTCAAAGAGTTGTCTGAAGCAAAGTCCATCAATCCCCCGAGGATTAGGGGAGCGAAGGGGCCTGCGTCCGCGTTTGTGGCATGTGCCAAACGCTATGAACCTGCTGTGGCTTTCGTTTTCGGAGACACCTTGATAACGAGTGATGACAAGACGGCTTTTACCGCTTCTGTAGGCGGATACAGAGCGGTTACATTAAGCGGTGACCTTTATGAAGCCGGTGGAGGAATTGAGAGCGGCTACTATCGGGCTCCAATCAACTTTTCTACAATAATCCCGAGCGAATCCGCCGTCAAAAACTTAGAGGAAGCGGTGAAAGCGCTCCAGGGACACTTAATCAAGAGAGGGGGCGATATAGTTGCTTTTGAACAAGAAATCGACGAAAACCGAATGGAGATCGCTCGATTAGGCGAATCAACAAAGACCCTAGAAAATGAGATCGCTCGAGTGAAGAGAAGCATAGGACGCGCCAAGCGAAACATAACACACATCGAGAGGCAACACCAAACAATTCAGGAACGGTTGGGGAAAGAGAAAACAGAGATAAAACTTCAAAGAGCACACCGCAAAGCCCTCCAAAAAGGAGTCAAGAGATTGCGCGAAGAATTAACCATCCTTCGGAAGAAGACTGATCCTCTGCGAATTCAAGAAATGGAAATTAAGCGAGAGCCGCTGGGAGACGGTCTCGTAGAGCTGCGGCAGAGACTTGGTAGCGTTGAGACAGAGCTTTCAACTCTGGAATCCAAGTATAAGAATGTCTTGAAGATAGGTTCTGACAACATTAGAGTCCAACTTCGGAAAGTGAAGAAGCAACTTTTGACTCTAGAGAAGGAGGTTGGAGAGGCAGCTGAGCAAAAGAAACTCCTTGAAGAGGAGCTCTTGAAACTCGAAAAGTCTAAGGATGATTTGTCTCACTCAGTTCTAACTGCCCGGGAAGAGGCGAAGAACTTCACTTCTCAGATCGACGACGTCGATAAGAAGGTGCATCGTTTGGATGCCGAGTATGAGCAGACCAATCAACTCTTCAATCAGCTTCAACTCAGCCTCCAGACATCTCAGCTACAACTTGATCAGCACCACAGTCAACTATCAGACCTTGGTTACGAAGAGCCCATAACAGCGCCGCTGGAGCGGCTTGAGGTTGTGGAGTCGTCGCTCAAACAAATGCGGTTGGAACTACAGAGGCTTGGAGCCGTCAATCAGTTGGCTCAAATGCACTACGATGAACAAGCCTCACGGTATAAGGAACTTTCTATTCGAATGAATGAGCTTGAACGGGAGAAGCAGGCCATCCTATCTTTCATGGAGGAGATAGAGCGCAAGAAGCGCGATACCTTCATGGGTGCTTTCAACCAGATAAACGAAAAACTCAGTCGGTTTTTCTCAAAGCTCACAGGCGGTGGAGAGGCTGCTCTAAAACTTGAGAAACCTGATGATCCACTCTCGGGGGGAGTAGATATGGTAGTGCAGTTTCTCCGGAAGCCTCCAATTCTTGTAAGTGGCGCTAGCAGTGGAGAAAGGTCTGTGTCTGCGGTTGCGTTTATCTTCGCCTTGCAAGATTTCACGCCTGCCGCCTTCTACTTGTTTGATGAGATTGACGCACATCTAGATGCCTTTCATGTGGAGAAGTTAGGTGAGCTTCTAGGCGGGGAGTCTGAAAAGTCTCAGTTTCTGGTCATAACTTTGAAGCCAGAGATGGTCGGCAAAGCTGAAAAGGTGGTTGGTGTGTACTCTCATAACGGCGTCTCCAATGTAGTCTCCACCATCTTTAAGGAGGCTGCCTAGTGTCCTCTGGCGCCCAAAAGCCATTCTACTTTCAGCCTCCGTGGAACGTGTTGTTTGAGCTTCACAGGTTGCAGAAGCTTCTTCCGTGGAATGTCAACATCGCGTTTCTATTATCTTCATTCTTTGAAGAGATGGTGAAGAGAGGGGACATAGATTTTAGGGCTTCTGGCATGGCTTTAGATTCTTCTGCCACGATCTATCTGATGAAGTCCAAGCTCTTGCTGAAACTGGAAGAACCTCCAGCCCCACCAAAATCCGCGCCTGATTTTCTTCCGCCACCGCTATTTCTTCCTCTCCGCTACGAGTTGACCTCCACCACGATCAAACACCTTCTCACCGTGCTAGATGAGGTTCTCAGAGGTGAACGCGCATTTCCTCTGGAACCCCGTCTAGAACCTCTCTTGCCGCTCCCCCGAGAAATTCTTCCTCCAGTCGACCTGTATTTGGTGGAAATGGGAGAGCGAATGAAACAACTGTACGGGCTTCTCCTTGATCTAGCTGACAGAGGAGAGTTGATAGGTTTCTCTAAGGTTGCGGCTGGACTAGAGAAGGCGGAGGCGATTAGAAGGTTCATTGTGCTTCTCTTTCTTGCTCAGGAGGGTAAGATTGGCTTGTGGCAGGAAGAGGATTCTGATGAGATTTACATAACGCTTGGAGGCGGCCTGGATTTCGGAGAAACAGGAGAAGAAACTGTCCGAGCCGCGTAGGAAGAAAGGTTTTGCTCGTAGTCTAGCTTTGGTTGAGGCTGCATTGTATGTTGCTGGCCGTCCTTTGGATTTGAAGACCCTGGCGAGGGTGGTTAGGACTCGTTCCAAGGAGAAAATCCGCAAGTTGACAAGAACTCTTGTGGAGGATTACAAGAGCCATGACACGGCGCTTGAGGTTTTGGAGCTTGAGGATGAGCGTTTTGTTTTGCAGTTAAAGGCAGAGTATACGCCTTATGTTCGGAGACTGGCTGTTAGACCTCTTCTTTCAAAGGGCCCATTGAAGACATTGTCGTATATTGCCTATCGTCAACCCGTGTTGCAGCCACAGGTTATCGACGTTAGGGGGCACCATGCTTACTCACATTTGAGGGAGCTGGAGGATCTTGGTTTGATTAGCCGCGAGAAGGCAGGGCGCACGAAGATGCTACGTACAACTGAGTTTTTTGCCGACTATTTCGGCTTGAGTCATGATTTGAGAGCATTGAAGCGTCAACTTAAAAGCATTTTCGAGGATTTTGCGAAACCCGAGCCACAAAGAGAGGAGACATAATTTCTTCAAAATGTTCGCTAACGGTGTCGCTAATGTTATAATCAGTGCAACTTTGTTGTTGATGAGAAGGATAGACTCAAGATAGAGATTGCGTCTTCATAATTCTTATGATTCAAATGGATAATTGTCCTCTGATAAAATTGAACCACAAACAGATGCTTTTGCGAGACGTTCTCGAGAAAGTTGGAGACAACCTCAGCGAGGAAGCCGCCGCCAAGAAAGTGAGTCAATTTTGCAAGCATGGCAGTATTTTTCTCTTCTTTGAAGTGATGAATCTTAGAAAGGAACTAGAAAAGGCTAAAGAGCAGATACGAACTCTACAGAAGAAATGAAAAGGACCCTCGGGTGCTAACTTGTCTGAGAAGAGTGCGAAAAGACAAAAGAAGAAACTGGAAGAACTTGAGCGATATCTTAAGACTATTCCTCCTCCACCTCCAGAACATACTGCTGAATTGAAGATGGAAAAAGAGCTAAGACGCATGATTAAAGACGAAAAGAAGAAAAAGAGACTAAGAAACTGCTAAGTCTTTGCTTTCAGCGCGCGCTACATTTGCATTCAATGAGCACTACTACACACCTACTCGTATGCGGCATACAAGTTATTGTATGATACATTCAGATGGATTTTGTTTCCGAAACTAATATAGAAGAGTTTTCAAATCACAAATATGAGCGCTGAGAGAGAAACGAATTGAGAAGAAGAGACAGACATGACATAGCTATAGCTATATTAAGAGCCGCCACGCTTCCAATACACAAGACTCACTTAATGTATAGAGCTAGACTTAGCTATGCCCAGTTGAACAAGTACTTGGCTTCGATGATAAGAAGCGGTTTAATTGAGAACCACAGGACGGAAGGAAAGAAGCGTGACGAAGTGCTATATAAAACAACTGAAAAAGGAACGATATTTGTGAAGAATTTGGAATTAGCAGAAAGACTGTGGAAGAATGATGATCAATACAATTGTGAAACGTTCCCAGCCATCAATTAAAGCTATCTCCTTTCTTTTTTTGGCGTTCCAATAATCACACTAGATATTTTGCCAATACACGTTTGCGCTTGGGGCTTAAGCTTTGTCGCAATTCTCATGCTAACAGAAACCTAAGCGACGTATATTCCAAAGGCTAAGAATCAACCACAATAGACTTATATCCAGCACCACAGACAACTACGAGCAAAAAGGGACCACAAACATGTCAGTATCCCATGGAGACCAACGCAAGAGAAAATCCTCAGGCGGAAGAAAACAGACCTACCGCAAGAAAAGGAAACACGAGAAAGGATCCTTCCCAACACAAACAAAATTAGGCAAAACCAAACGAAAACTATCTCGTACGCGTGGAGGAAACAAAAAAATCCGCGTAATGGCCACAGAACACGCAAACCTCTCAGACCCGAAAGCAGGTAAAACCCAAAAAACTGAAATCTTGCGGGTGATAAGAAACCCCGCTAATATAGACTACGACCGCAGAGGAGTCATCACAAAGGGAACAATCATAGAGACCCCCCTCGGAAGAGCCCTCGTAACATCACGCCCCGGGCAGAATGGCATCATAAACGCCACTTTGCTCCCAAAAGAAAAATAACATGTCCACGTGCAGACCTAGCAAAGCAAGAAGTTGGATCACTTCTTTCCACGGGCATTCATAAGCTCTTCAGCAATCTTCCTCAAAGTCTCTGTCTTAGAACGTTTCCTAGGAACATACAACAAACCAGTTTTCCGCAAAGGGTTGCTGGGGTGCGCGGCATCCAAGACTATCTCAGCCTGAAGATCAACGCTTTCAACAGCCTTTCGAATCTCCTCTAGCTCTGGTGAGGATACAGCAAGGCTCTTGATGACTCTCCTACCCTCAGCCCGGCTTTTCGTTGAATCGAAGTAGACGGGCCATACAACGATTTTGTCCCTCTTTCTCACAGAGATACCCGAATTCTAGCCGAGTTTTAAGCACTTAATTGTTATGGTATTGTGAGTGGTTCTAGATTTGACACAAGACCGCACTGCGCGAAACGACAGAGAATCGTTACTGAAAATCAAGATTTTTGAGGCGCTTTTGCAGAAAGCCTTAAATAACGCGGTTTATTTGAACTTTCTGATTTTGTGAGGGGAAAATAGGAGTTTGCAGAGACTCGGCCGCGTTCTTCATATCAGCTCGACCAGAAACATCATTCTTAGGGCAGAGAATCTCCCAAGAATGGGCGAAAGAGTCGTGGATGCAGACCTCAAACAAATAGGAACAGTCTATGACATTTTTGGACCCATCTCTTCTCCCTACATATCTGTAAAGACGAATCTCGAGAATCCCAACTATCTTGCAGGTCAGATTTTGTACAACTTCCCCTCGTCGAGAAATAGACGGAGAAAAAGGAAGTAGGAAAAATTGAGTAAAGAACTCCCAAAACAATCAGCAAGGGTTCAGCAATGTCCGGAATGCGGGAGTCCGCGACTCATGCGGGATTACGAATGCGCAGAAATCGTATGTATGGAATGCGGCTTCGTGATTGCCACCAAACTCGCGGATCGAGGTCCAGAATGGCGCGCTTTTGATCACGAGCAACGCGATAAGCGAACCCGCGTTGGTGCCCCCCTCACCTATACTATTCATGACAAGGGACTTTCTACTATGATCGACTGGCACGACCGCGACATTTATGGAAAGAGGCTGTCTCCAGGACAAAAAGCCCAGATTTATAGGCTTAGAAAGTGGCAGCGGCGAATTCGAGTTTCCGATGCTACAGAGCGAAATCTTGCTTTTGCGTTATCCGAGATCTCTAAGATAGCCAACGCTCTCAACTTGCCGAAAAACATCCTTGAAACAGCTTCCGTCATATATCGGAAGGCTGTCAAGGAACGCCTGATCCGTGGAAGGTCCATTCAAGGCGTGACTTCGGCTGCGATATATTTAGCTTGTAGACAATGCAAGCTCGCCCGAACCCTTGAAGAGGTTGCCCAAGCTTCAAACATAAGCAAAAAGGAGGTTGGACGCAGCTACAGGTTTCTGGTTAAGGAACTCGACTACTTTATCCCTCCCTTGAAACCCAGTCAATACATAACTAAATTCTCAAACCAGCTTACCATGCAAGGCAAAGTAGAAGAGATCGCCCACAAAATCCTCGGAACTGCAAGAGACCTTAAGCTAACATCTGGTAGAGGCCCAACAGGCATAGCTGCTGCCGCCAGCTATATTGCGTCAGTACTCACAGGAGAACGAAAAACACAAAGAGAAATAGCCGAAATCGCCCAAGTGACCGAAGTCACTATTCGGAATCGCTATAAGGAACTCGTTGAGCGTCTCCTTTTCGTCATCTCTCTCTGACACTCTTCATTATGGCGCGTTTCTTCATCGTCTGAAGCGCGGTGGGATTTCAGGAAGTTCGAGGGTTATGTCGAAGATTGAAGTCCAACAACTTCGGATGGATAATATCCATGATGAAATAATTTGCTGCGTTGGAAAACAGCTTTTCAGTAATCCACCTCCAGAATTCGCCAAGGGAATCGAGTACAAGCACGCTTGGCTCCGAAAACAGATTAAGAGATATGGTGAAGCTGGAAAGGTCGCTTACAGGGGTACCGAACCGGTTGGCTTTCTCGAATTCGTACCGGGAAAGATCGCGCCAATAGTCTCCCGTGAGAAAGACTCCTGCGTGTATATTAGCTGTTACTATGTTCTCCGAAAAGAACAAAGCGCGGGTGTCGGCTCAGCCCTTATCAAATCAACAGTTGAAGAGTTCTCTAAAAGTCACCCATGGTTCCAGGGTAAACCTGCTGAATCAATCAAGTTGATTGCCTTCGAGGAGAGCGAGTGGAAGGATGCAGATCCGTTTAAGAAGATGGGGTTTAAGCCTGAACTTAGATGGATATACGCTGGTACAGAGCGAAAACGCATTCCCGTCTTGCTCACTCTTGATATCAAACCTAGGAAGCGAGAAACCAAGGAGATTATGGTTAAACTGTCTACGCAGAAGGAATTACCCTTAACGGTCAAGGTATTTAGAAGTACACCCTGCCCGTACGGATCACCAGATTTTCCACAAGTAAAGCTGGTCGTGAAGAAATTCGGTAAGAAGGCGAAGTTTGAGATTTTTGATCTTTGGGAGAAACCAGAGCTCGTTGAGATTTATGGTCCTAATCCAGGTACCGTTGTGAATGACCAGTTGGTCTGGGTTTCACCATACGAGTATGTGACTAAGCTCGAGAACACAATTAGAGAGCAGCTCCAGAAACTCGAGAAAGGGAACTAAATCCGTTATAGAGCGGGTTTTTCAAGCTCTCTGTTAACAATATAAAAACGCATTTTAGGACAGGCTTCCAAACTAGTATAGAGGCTCTGCGTTGGCGAAGTGTCCTAGATGTGGCACTGAGGTCTTCAATCTAGTTAAGAGTTGGTCCATGACTGGTAAACCCAGTAAGGCTGGTGAAAGACTGAAGCTTACAATAGGACTATACGAGTGCCCTGAATGTAACAAGAAGTTTAGGGTTGCCCTCGGAAAGGAGAAGTTAACAATTAAGAACATGGCGGAAAAAATCAAAGGAATCGAGGAAGGGCTTATGCAGACTTTAAGAAACCTTAAGGAAAGAATCAAGACATTGGAAAAAGAGAAAGCAGATCTTTTGGAGGAGATAGACGAACTCAAAAAGGTCGCTGAAGAAAAGATTGAAAATCTAGAAGGTGAAGTTGGCACACTCAGGAAGGAAGCAAAAGCGCTTAAGGATCTGCTGGGGGAGTCCACGGCTACGTAACTTAAAGAATTATCTTCGATATTGCGTGAACGCTCTAAGACGGAATCAGAAAGAGGCGACATGTTTAAAGCCGTTACACTATTTGAAGTTGCCCTAATGGCTTAAGAAGGAATGTTCCACTATGGTTTGAGAGTCTATGCCGAAAGGAAGAAAGAAGGAGAAGAAGGCTAAGAAGGGGATGCCTCCAAGCTCGTACGTTACTATGCCACACTATTTTCCAACCGAACAAATAGACATAGTGAAGAATGTTCAGGCCAGAAAACGAAGGAAGAAAACGTAGCCTTGTTCAAATCGAGCAGTAAATGGTGTTGGTGAGCGTTCACCATTCGACAGACGTTATAAAATGAACGTATGGACTAGGATCCTTGTCCTGCCAAATGCTTTTGATAATACTCTTGCGCTTTAGCCACAGCCCTCTCTGGAATCTTTAAGATGGTGTAAGAAGCATTAGGTGAAAGCTCTGCGCACTTGCCAAAGTATTTCTTGACATTTTTTATATCTCCTTTGTAGATTGCCAGTCCACCGGCAAGCTGATACCATGTCGTCGCCATCGGGGCATCTCCTTTTTGTTCAAAGGCCTTTGCCTTGTCTTCAGCTTCTTTTATTGTTACTTCGGTCTTTCTTGGATCAAGAAGCATAGTTTTGCGTAAGGCTTCGTAAGCTTCTTTATCGTCAGAGCAAATCTTTTCCAGGTCTGTAGTGACTTTCTTAACTTCCTCTTTGGGTTTTTCTTCTTTCGGTTTCTTTCCCCGCATTCTATCGAGAATCCCCAACTGAACCACATTCTCTTATAGTTTTACATTCAGACTTAAATTTTATAGGCTTCTTCACATGCCTTTTGGGCTCACATCCTTTTCAGGAGGTATCTCATGATTGTTAGCTTCTGAATCTCTGTTGTCCCTTCGTATATCTCGGTTATCTTTGCACAACGGTGGAATCTTTCCACATGGTAATCTGCCAGATAACCATATCCCCCATAGATCTGAATAGCCTCGTCTGTAACCTCCATCGCTGCTTTACTCGCATACGCTTTAGCCATCGCAGTGAGCATCGGATCCATCTTTCCTTGGTCATACATCCAAGCGGCTTTATACGTGAGGAGCCTAGCGGTTTCAATCTTTGTAGCCATGTCAGCTAGCTTGAAGGATATGCCTTGAAACTGGATAATCGGAGATCCAAATTGCTTTCTTTCTTTGGCATAGCTGAAAGCACGTTCAAAGGCTCCTTGGGCCATGCCGACTGCTTGGGCGGCAATCGGTATCCTACTTTCGTCGAAGAACTCTAATACATAGTAAAAGCCCTTGTTCAGTTCGCCTACAAGTTTGTCTTCAGCGACGTCAAGGTCGCTGAAGGAGACGGCGCCAGTGACTGCAGGTCTAATCCCCATTTTATCTTTAAGCTTTGTGATGTCTAGTCCAGAGGTGCCTTTGTCCACTAGGAATAGGCTTTCGCCTCTATAGGTAGGTTTGGCTTTCCGGTCTGTTTGGCATAGCACGCAGAAGGAATCTGCCACTGGAGCGTTTGTTATGAACTGCTTATCGCCATTGATCACCCAGCCATCCCCGTTCTTTACAGCGGTTGTATCCATGAAGGAGAGATCGCTTCCATGTTCGGGTTCTGTGAAGGCTCCAGCCGATACCTCATCACCTCTGCATAGCGGCGGAATGTATTCTCTCTTCTGCTCTTCTGTCCCGTGGGCTAGCACTAAATCGGGTAGGGCAAAGGTGCCAGACATTATAGCCACGCCTAATCCGGGATCGACTCTGCACATCTCCTCAATGACTAAACAGTCCTCGAGAAGCCCGTATCCTTGACCGCCATACTTCTCTGGAAATCTCATGCTCGTGAATCCAAGCTTGGCAGCCTTTTTGTAGAGTTGAAGGGGAAACTCCTCTTTCTTGTCGAATTCTAATGCTAGCTCAGGGGTCAATTCCTTTTCACAAAACTCTCTTGCAGCTCTTTTGATGTCCTTTTGTTCCTCGGCTAGTTCAAAATCCATTTTCTTCACCATTTAGTTCCTGGTTTGCATTTTATTCTTCTCTAGCTTCCTTTATCTTACTTTTCAGCACGGGGACGACTTTGAACAAGTCGTCTACAACTCCATAGTCCGCGACACGGAAGATAGGTGCTTTTGGATCTTTGTTTATCGCTATGATGAGGTCAGAGTTCTTCATTCCCGTGACATGTTGAAAGGCACCACTGATGCCGACACCGATGTAAAGTTTTGGCTTCACAGTTTTTCCTGAGGTGCCGACTTGACGATCTTTGGGAAGCCACTCTTTGTCCACAATGGGGCGCGAACAACCAAGAACTCCTCCGAGTGCATCTGCTAGCTCTCTTACGATCGGCATGTTTTCCTCATCCTTGATTCCACGGCCCACGCCCACTACGACCTCTGCAGATGCTATGTCAACCTCTCCCACTGCGGGTTGAACATATTCAATGAATCTCTTGTACTTTATGTCCTCTACCAGAGGGGACTTGATTTCGACTATCTCCCCTCCAAGAGGTTCGATCTCCTGCACTTCGAATGTGGCTGGACGGATTGTCACTACGTAGCTCATGGACTCACGAAGCCTCGCTTTGACGTTCACTTTGCCACCATAAACTTGACGGACCACATCCAATCTTTTTCCTTCAAAATCTAAGTCTATGCAGTCTGTAGCGAGCGGTAGATTGAGCTGAGTTGCTAGACTTGGAGCTAGATCGACGCCAAAGGCGGTGTGTCCTATTAATGTAAGTGTAGGTTTGCGTTGGGTAATCAGATGGGCTAAGACCTCTTGATAGGCTTCTGAGTTGAAGTTTTCCAGTCTGGCGTCGTCGACGACCAGAACCCTCTTCGCATACTCGCCAAGCTTCTTGGCAAAGTCTTTGACGTTATGGCCTAACAGAACAGCGGTTAAGTCGGTGTTTGTCCTTTCGGATAGCTCTCTGCCCTTGGTCAGCATTTCAAAGGTTACGTCTCTGATCTCGCCTTGCCTGTGTTCTACAAGAACGAAGAGTTCCGTCATCTAAATCAACCCTCTAGCCCTCAATATCTCAACAATCTTTAATGTGACCTCGTCTGGACTGCCTCCTAGAATCTCCGCTTCCTTTTCTGCTGGTGGTATGAACATTCTCTCCACAGTCATCCAAGACCCCGATTCTCCTACCTCATTCTCTCCCAGCTGGAGGTCCTCCAAACCTAGGACATTTATCTCCTTCGCCCTGGCCTTCCTGATGCCCATTATCGAGACGTATCTGGGCTCGTTGATTCCCGTTTGAATAGTAAGCAACGTGGGTAGCTCCACCTCCACAGTCTCTTCTAAGCCACCTTCAAGCTCTCGATTGATCTTTACGAGGCCTTCCACAGGTTCGACCTTCTTCACCATCGTTGCATGTGGAATTCCAAGCAACTCTGCGAGGACTACGCCAACTTGCGCATAGCCGTCGTCGCCGGCCTGTGCTCCGGTTAAGATCAGATCAAAGGGTAGGTCTTTGATTGCTCTGTGCAGAATCTTGGCGATAGCGTAGCCGTCTGAACCTTCGAATGCCTTGTCCGTCAATCTTATCGCTTTGTCTGCTCCTCTGGCTAGGCACTTTCGTAGAGTGCCTTCAGCGTCCTCTGAACCAATGGTTACAGCGGTAACCGAGCCTCCGAGTTTCTCTTTCAATAGAACGGCTTCCTCAAGGGCATAGTCATCCCACTCGTTGATGTCGAACACTAGGTCTTCTGTCACTATGCTTTTTCCGCTTTTGTCGACGGCGATTTCTACTTCAGCCGTCTCCGGCACATGTTTAACACAAACAACTATGTCCATGTTCTCTCTTCCCTTCAACTCGTCATCTAGATTTGTAGACTTCAGAAGATAGACTTCTACATATTTAACTTTAAAATCGGTGGCATGTCGCTGAGCTAGGTGTATAGCCTGGAGGAGTCAGAGTGCTCTAGCAAGTATTTCCATGAGGTCCATAATCTGAATTTTATCCTCGGTGCCTGTTGTCTTAACAGCGTCATCGAATGTTAAGAGACAGAATGGGCACGCTACGGCTAACACTTCGGCTCCAACGTCTAGGGCTTCTTTGATGCGGATTTCGGCAAGACGTTCCCCAGGGATGTCATGCCACATCCTGCCTCCTCCTCCCTCACAGCAGATGCTTCGCCCTCTAGACATGGTCAGTTCTGAGAATTTCACGCTTGGAATACTCTCAATTATCTTTCTAGGCTCATCGTAGATGGTATTATGTTTGCCTAGGAAACAAGGGTCTTGATAAGTTACTACCTTCTCGAATTTCCCTGAAAACTTGAGTCTTCCTTTGTCAATCAAGTCCGCGAAATACTGTGTGTAATGTTGTACTTCAAGTTCCTTTCCATATCTATTCTTGAAGGCGTGAAAGCAGTGAGGCGAGGTTGTAATGATCCGGTTCACGCCATATCGGTCGAAGAGACCTGAGTTTTTGTCAACAAGCTCTTCAAAGAGTCCTTTCTCACCGAGGGAGTATACTTCATTGCCACAGCAGTTCTCTTTGTTCCCGAGTATCGAGAAGTCGATTCCGAGCGTAGTCAGATTTTTTGCCAATGCTCTGGCTACTTCTTGTGCTCGAGAATCGTAGGCTGCAGCGCATCCAACAAAGTAGAGCAAGTCTATCTTCTCGTCTTCTGAAGCGCACTTGACCTGCAGGTCCTGCGTCCAATCAGATCTCTTGCTTCGGCTTAGCCCCCACGGGTTTCCATACTTGTAGACTCCTTCTAAGGCGTCGCCGAGTGTGGATGGAACGCGTCCTTGTTCGATGAGGAGGCTGCGCAGGCCGATGAGGACGTCCATTGGTTTTACGTCTCTGGGGCAGCGAGATGAGCACGTGGAGCAGGTGGTACAGTCCCAGATTTCACTTCTCTCGTAGATGTCTAGTTTGGGAGACATGGTCAATGGGGTGATCATGTACGTGGTCTCAAGCATGAGTCTTCTAGGGTTGAGTTTGGATTTTGAGAAGACTGGGCAGGAGCCTGTGCATTCGCCACACTGCATACAAACATTGTAATTTAGCTTCTTGAGAGCGTCCAACTCTTCACTTCTGATCATGTCCTATCAACCTTCTTGGGTGTCCTGCGCGCCTCGGAGGGCTTTACTCAACTTTCCGATACTACGAGAGTAGAATCGCCTTAGAGGTCAGACATCTATTTTTGGTTTTCTTATTAGGTTATCGTCTAGTTACAGACGGTAGAGAACGTCAGAAAGCATGGGAAGCCAAGAGTGGGTTTCTCTTGGCTCAGGCTTCTCTTTCAAAGAGCAAGTAATGGTTAATCCAGACATCTCTACCAGTCACTTGATAAGTATGGAGACTCCACCCATTTCCTTGCCATTCGTCAATTGTTTTGCCGACATCCTTGTGGTGCTTAACTTCCACGCACATGTATTTTTTCAACCTCAACCTCACCTATTGTAGCACTTTATAACCAGCTAGTCTATAAAACTGACCCATGGACATTAGGTAGTGTGAAAATGCAGGTTGATGCTGTGCTCTTTGATTTGTTTGATACTTTGCTCTTGCTCCAAGGAGGAGATGCCTTCTACGAGCCTTCGCTGAAGAAGCTTCACGAGTTCTTGGTTGAGAACGGCATTAACATTGCTCTTGAGAATTTTAGAAGGGTCTATTTCGAGGTTCGGGATGAGCTTTATGCTGAAGTCGAGGAAAGCCTAGAAGACCCCCACTTTAATGTGCGTGTTTCACGGACACTGCAGCGGCTTGGATACGATTTTGATGTTTCCAGTCCCATCGTGGCAAAAGGTACTAGCGTTTTTGCTGATGAATTCATGCGTTATTTACGTTTGGATGATGACGCTTTGCAGGTTTTGCAGAAACTGCGTGGGAAGTATAAGTTAGGCCTAGTTTCGAATTTTGCTATCCCTGAGTGTGCTTGGAAATTGCTGGACAAGTACAATCTGAGAGTGTTCTTTGATGCGGTCTTGGTTTCTGCTGAGGTTAATAAGCGCAAGCCTAGTCCTGAGATTTTTGAACGGGCGTTGAAGGTCTTGGACGTCAATGCCTCGAAGGCGGTCTATGTGGGCGACATGCCTGGTTCAGATGTCAGAGGCGCCAAGAATGCTGGAATGAAAGCTATTCTCGTTGATCGAGGACGACCTCTGGAAAGGACCGTCGATGTCGAGCCAGACAACGTTATTACGAGTTTGAAGGAGCTACTGACTATACTCGAAGATTGCTGAGTGCGCACTTACAAGGCAACTTTTTATACAATTCTTGGCCTATCTTTGGCGAAGGCGCTTAGTAATTATGCAGAAAAGAAGGCTCGGAAGAACAGGTTTGCAGGTTTCGGTTACTGGGTTCGGGGGCATCCCGATAATAGCGCTCTCTAGAGATGAGGCGGAGAGGGTCGTGAGATACGCTTACGAGCGGGGTATAAACTACTTCGACACGGCGAGAGCATATGGAGATAGTGAAGAGAAGATGGGCGCGGCTTTAGAAGACGTCCGGGATCAGGTAATCATAGCAACCAAGACTCACCAGAGAACTAGGGAGGATGCTGCTAGAGCGGGTATGAAACAGAGTCTTAGGAACCTGCGGACTGATCGAATTGACCTCGTTCAGCTCCACGGCATTGACAGCGAAGAAACCCTGAAGAAAGCCACGAGTTCCGAAGGGTCTTTGGGCGCTCTTGAGGAAGCTAGAGCCAAAGGCGAAGTCGACTACGTAGGACTCAGCGGTCACAACTCTCATGTTCTAGCTAAGGCTATAGAAACTGGAAGGTTCGACACGGTTCTAGTGCCGTTGAATGTCCTTGATAGGAGAGCTACTGAGGAATTGATTCCTCTAGCCAAGAAACTTGATGTGGGCGTCATCATCATGAAAGCGATGGGTGGCTGTGGTGCTCCGTTGCAGTTTCCTCAGTGGGGTGCGCGATTCTTGGGCAAACCAGAACAGGACTGGCCAGATCCATCAGAGTTCATCGCCCACTTCGGAAAGGAGGGAGCTGAAAGAGCGGAACGTTCACTGAGGTTTGTACTGGCACATGATATAGGCACGATCGTCCCTGGGCTAAGATCTACGAAAGAAGTGGACTATGTCGTCAAAGTTGCAGAAGATTTCAGAGGCCTCACCAATGAGGAAAAAGTCGCCTACAGATTCGGAGAACTCCCGCCTGAACCCTTCTGTCGGGAATGTGGATTGTGCATGCCGTGTCCAGATGGTGTCGAGATACCGACGATCCTAAAGTGGGGCACCTACTACAACTTTTACGACATAAAGAACTGGACTAGAGATCAGTACCCAAAGCTACGGACACGGGTGAGCAGTTGCACAGAGTGTGGCAATTGCGAGGAGAAGTGCCCCTATAATCTTCCGGTAATCAATATGTTGAAAGAAGCGGAAAAGCGGTTGAAGCGTTAGGAAGTAACAAAGAACCGGCGGAAATTCACTACTATGCTTGCAGAGTCTGTGGAAACATGGTCGAAGGCTTGGCGCCAGAAAATTCCTGCGAATATTGCGTGCGCGACAAAGCTTAAATCCCTTTTGAGTAGAGAGTTAGAGCCGACATTACCAGAGGTAGATTTGAATGGAAAAATCCGGATTCATAGCAAAGTTCTACGATAAAGCCTATGAAGACAAGAGCATCGAGGAATTAGTCGCAGCACCTGTTTCCGCAATAAGTGGAGTCAGTGAATCCGATGCGGAAGACTTAAGAAAGGCCTTCGGAATTGACACCGTTGACGACCTTGCTGCGAACAAATACGTGACTTTTGCTCAGGGGATTAGCTGCTTATCAGAATGGTCTGGGCAGATTGAAGATGAAGTTTTCAAATCAGATTTGTACAAGAACTTGGCGAAGAAACCAGTGTCAGCAATCTCTGGGGTCTCTGAGAAAGATGCCGGCCTTCTTAAGAGAGCCTTCGGGATCGACAACGTAAAGGAACTTGCGGAGAACAAATACGTTTTGATAGCTCAGACAACTGTGGCGTTGGCTTCGATGGTACAGCTTCTAAGAGCCGCTGGGATCATTTAGAGGGCTACAGGCAACTTTCGTGCGAGCCTAATACATCACTTCCCTTTTTCCTTGTCTCTTCCAAACATACGGAATCACCAACTCTACTGACGATTCTAGCTAGACCACCAATTAGATGACAGGACTTTTATGAATGATAAAGCCTATTCAACTCCAAGTACGGTTGGAGGGAGTCAACAGATTGAGGCTTCTTGTTGATCATCGTGAGAGACCTCTCGCAAGTCTGCTTCAGGATGTATGCGAGGAAATCGCCTTTGCTCAATTGCCTATTGGTGACTACTTGCTAGTCTCGGATTCTGCCGCGGTAGTCGTCGAAAGAAAAACTGTCAGTGACTTTTTGTCTTCTGTCAGATCCAATAGGCTTTGGGATCAGCTGCTCCGAATGATGAAGACTGAAAGGATATTTGGACATGAACTCAGAAGGAAGATACTTCTACTTCATGGAGACTTCCAGAAGTATTTGATGGAGGTTGACTTCGAGAGCCCAGAGGACATGTTGAAACATTGGTCTCAACTCATGGGAGCCTATTTGGAGATAATCTACGTCTACAATACACCGATCATTCATGCTGAAAGTGACATAGCCTTCAAAGCGTTTATGAGAATACTCGTCAAAAGGGAATCTTCTGGAAAGAATGATAAACTTCCGGAGGCAAGATGGTACAGAAAGCCTGCAAGAGCAGATCTACCAATAAAGGATCGCAAGAAGTATATTCTGTCAGCTATTCCTTACATCGGAGACCAGCTGGCAGAGAATATGCTATCTCACTTTGAAACAATATCACGAGTGGCCTGCGCTTCGGTTGAGGAACTTAAAAAAGTCCCCAAGATCGGAAAGAAGAAGGCGGAGTTGATCCATAGTATATTTCACTAGGGTTTGGAGAGGATGAGCAGACCAGTTAACATCGTAGATTATGACCCTGAATGGCCTAACTTGTATGCGGAAGAGAAACGTCGCATTCTTTAGGTTGTAGGAGATATAATCGTAGGAATCGAACACATAGGGAGTACTGCTATCCCTAGCATAGGAGCAAAACCGATAATTGACATAATGGTTGCTGTCAATAGTCTTGGTGATGCTGCGGAGTGTATTGAGCCTCTGCAGAGAATTGGCTATGAGTATCAGCCTGAACATGAGAAGTCATGGCCTGAAAGACGCTTTTTCCGTAGGGGCAACCCTCCAAAAGAGCAGCATTATCATCTGCATATGGTTGAACGGACGAGTGACTTCTGGAAACGGCATCTACTGTTTCGTGATTATCTTCGAGTTCATCCGAAAGTGGCTCAAGACTACTACGAACTAAAGAAGAGGCTAGCATACAAGTACAGCTCAGACCGTGAAGGTTACACTGAGGCCAAAACATCTTTTGTCGAATCTGTAATCGAAAGAGCGAGAGCAGAAGAGCGTACGAATGAGACTCGGCGCTAGAATCTTACTTTCTCTTTTCTGGAAGTCTTCCTTCTGATTCTTTCCGTCCATTGATGTCCACATACATTACACTTCTTGGAATCATCTCGGACGCTTATCTTCTTGCTTCCACATTGAGGACATCGTTCTTTTCTACCCATTAGTCCACCTTCTCAATGATCGCTATATACTTTGAATTTTGAGACTCTAATATTTCTCTCATTTTCCACCCTGTCCCCGTTAGTAGCTTCTACATTTCCTCCTCTGACACCATCAACCAATCAAACCATTCAGTAACAGCTTTCTCAAATCTGGCTCTGATCCTTACTTGGCCACTCATTCTTCCTCTTTTCCTGTTCGACTCATGATACTTCAGATGTGCAGGATTGTCCGTTTTGTAGGGATCCAGAGTCTCGCCGATAATCAAACCCTTCTTAGAGGTCATTTGACGAAATCTGTTCAGCGAATTTCTGGCCTTTGTAAGAGTTCCTAGTGGGCCAAAATTGCCCCCCATCGTAAGAATCGTGTCGAAAGAGTTCGCCCCAAATTCCGCCGCTTCAAGTGACATGACTCTGGCTTTCTTCAACCCTCTTAGCTTGCAGATCTTTATCGCAAGAGGGGAACTATCAATACCGAGCACATCAAAACCTTTTTCCTGCAAATAGAGCGAATGTCTGCCGGCTCCACAACCTATATCCAAAACTCTTCCTTTAACAAGCTTCATTGCCTTTCGCTCAATAGGAGCCCAGTTCTTGTACTCAGAGAAATACATTTCAGGACCTCTGTGAGCACAGAAATAGCCATCATCCCTTTCAATTATCTCACAGACTTCCCTACCCTTATAATAGACCCACATCATCTGACCAAAGGCGTCCTGTTCAGGGTTCAACACATCCACTCAAGAATGACAGAACAAGCTTTCTAAGTTTATAGCTTTCTACGCAAAAAGGAAAAAAGAAGCCCACGACTATAAATCGCAACAGAGGTTGATCGCAAATGGACTTTTCATTCAGCGAAGAAGAGGAATTGTTTAGAAAAACCGTGAGAGAGTTCTGTAGCAAAAATATTGCCCCGATAACTACGGAAATGGAGGAAAAAGGAAGGATCTCAGAAGGCCTCTTTGAGGGTATGGCTCAACTTGGCTTGTTCGGTCTTAACGTGTCCACTGAGTATGGAGGTGTTGGTACCAACTTCGTTAACACTGCGATAGCTGCTGAAGAAATAGGATACGCTGACATAAGCTTGTCCATTGCTATCTTTCCATTTCTGATCGAAAATTCCTTTGCGTACATTGTAGACAAATACGGCACTGAACAGCTCAAAGGAGAAATCTTGCCCAAGATAGCGAGAGGCGAAATCCTACTGGGAATCGCTGCGACAGAACCTCAGTGCGGCAATGATCTCGCGGCAATGAAAACAAAGGCGAGGACGGAAGACGAATACTACATCGTGACAGGAGAGAAAGCCTATCTCACAGGTGTGGCAGAGATTGAGGAACGTGGTGGGGGCTTCTTGACACTAGCCTACACTGCTGCTGAACGGGAATATCGAGGTATGACGTTGCTCTATGTTCCCCTTAGTCTGCCGGGAATAGAAACGACTCTCTATGAAGCGGTTGGCAAGAGAGGCTCCTCTTATGGAGGGCTTACGCTTGCAGACGTTCGGGTTCCGACATACTTCCTTATCGGAGAAGAAGGGAGAGGCATCCATTTCGCGCTTGAAGGAATCTCAAAGGCCAGAGTTCTAATGTCCATAGCGGCCATTGGAGCGGCGAGACGCTGCCTTGAACTTGCTATCAACTATGCTAAGCAAAGAGTAGTCTTCGGAAAACCCATTGCCTCGTATCAAGGAATCCAGTTTCAACTTGCAGATGATTACACAAAATTGGGGGCTGGAAGATTGCTCGCCTATAAAGCTGCATGGCTAATTGACAAAGCAGTCAAACGCGATATTCCAACTATGGTAGCCATGACGAAGTTGTGGGTTCCACACGTTGCCTACGATGCTATTAATCACGCATTGTTGTGGCATGGAGCTTACGGATACACAAAGGAATGTCCTATAGAGATTGGACTAAGAGGGGTATTATCTCTGCTATCTGGAGCCGGCGGTACAGATAACGCAATGAGGTTAACGATTTCTCGAAGTTTGCTTGGCAAAGAATTCGTATGATTACGCATGCTATGTATGAGTCTCTATCTCTTGTCCATCTGTTTTCTTATCTCGTCCAGCCTGTTCTTTGCACTAGGTGCTTGCTCGTGAAACCTAGCAAGGTTTTCGCATTTATATTCAGCACAGTAAGCACAGTTAGTTACATGTTTCTCGATTCCGCATTTTCTTATTTCGCAAACACTGCAATAGTTGATGTGTCGTCCTTCCCGAATCAAACAACCGTCACAATTTATTTCCTCAGGTTTTATCTCATGTCCAAATTCTTTTGACCACTCCTCTGCTACCTCTTTTCTTAGCGTGTCGTCGTCTTTGTGCGTCGCAATCAAAGCCTTACATTCACCGCAATCTATTCCACAAAAGGCAATCATCTCAACCATACTGCAATCTCCCGTAAACCAAGGGATAGCCGCTGATTAGTATATGAGTCTATTGTTACAGTACAAGCGAGTTCTTCGCGTTCAAGTACACTTCTTTTCGAAGTTTTCCGAAATCCCAAAGGGAGAGAAAAGATTAGAAAACTTCGCTAGACTCTATTCAGAGTAAATATTGGATGGTCTGCTACTGGAGAGGTTGACGAGAACTAGTAGGGTTAGAGTGAGGTAGACTGGTCTTCCACTCTTATGCAAGTAAGAGTCAAAGTCCTATGCCTTCTTCAGGCATCCATTCAGGCCAATCTGAAAGCCATTCAGGTATTCTTGCTTGCTTCACTCGATCACACACTGGGAAATACGCCTTAAGATCAACAATGGGCGTGCCGTCGCAGGCATCAATGTCTGCAACTGTGATAGTCCCTTTGGATTCGTCAACTTTCAGGATCTTGCATGTTGTCATTGCTATGGGATTAGGTCTGTACTCTGCTCTCGTTGCGAATACACCGGTTATCTTACCTTTAGCATAAGGAGGTTCGCACTGGAGCGCATTGCGGCTCTTTTCGTTGTCATGTTTGTGCGCCCACCAGAGGACCATAACATGACTGAAGTGGTCGAGCTGTTTCAAGGCTGGTCTGAAGCGTTCTAGAATCTCTAGATTGATACCTTCTTGGTTTCTTCGAACATATCCGATAGGAAACACCTGAAAAGCTTCTTTTCCGATCTCGTGTTTCATCTCAATCACGATCTGCATTGTGAAACGGGACACATATTGAGCTAATTCGTGTTTTGCACAAAGATCTCTTGCCGGCAAGAAAACGTGTGCGCACGTTGGCAGGAGGTTGGCGGAAGCATGTGCGCATGTGATTTTAAATCCTGTGTTTCCCATTAAATGGTTGCATGCACGAAGATGCTTACTACAGAAACAAGCTTTCGGCTAACAGACTACGTAAATGCTATGAATTGGCTACTCCGAGAATCAAACAATATCTTAACGCGGAAGTCCAGTTCGTCGTATCCAGTATTCAGAATGCAGATTTGGTTCTCGAGCTTGGATGTGGTTACGGCAGAGTTATGAAAAAAGTATCACCGTTTACTTCGATGATTGTTGGAAATGACACCTCAAAGGAAAGTCTGAAACTTGCGCAGTCATACATGAAAGAGAACCAAAACTACGCTGTTTTTCTGATGGACGCATCACGGATGTCGTTTCGTTCTCGCGTTTTTGACGCTGTGTTCTGCATTCAAAACGGCATATCCGCGTTTAGAGTCAACAAGAAACGTCTCATCGACGAATCCCTAAGAGTGGCGAAAGACAATGGTATTGTTCTCTTTTCGAGCTATTCTCCTAAGATTTGGAAGGCTCGTCTAGAATGGTTTAGAAGACAATCGCAGTTTGGTCTTATAGGAGAACTAGATGAGGAAAAGACTCGTGATGGAACAATTGTGTGCAAAGATGGTTTTAGAGTCTCTACCGTAAGCAGTGACGTGTTCGTTAATTTGTTCGCTGAATTTGGCTTGAAAGCGTCGATCACTGAAGTAGATGAATCCAGCATTTTCTGTAAAGTCATCAAAAGGAAAGGATTCTTTGCGCGCGGAGAGAACTCAGCGGCTTAAGAGACAGATCTAGTGCACGAAGCGCGCGTGTAGAAGATTACTTCCTATTTTTCCTATGTCTTGTAGGAAGCTCAGCATTCCTCTTCTGTTTTTTCTGCATTTTCTTGGTTTTTTTCATCTGTCTATGCTGTTCGCGACCTGCTGCTTTCGCTTTCTTGCTTCTTCTAGCCACATTTAGACCTCCGCTTTGTGCCGCATGCAAATGTGCCACTTGTTAAAAAGTGTTACTATTCTCACCGTGAGTGGGCGCGAAGTGCTTCCGCAACAGTGGACTGAAAAGAACAAAGAGACCGTCAGAACACGAAGCAGGAGCGCGCGCAAAAATGTTAAAATATGCAGACTCGAAACCATCACAGAAGAACTTTATGCCATCATTTGGGATGGGGATGTCGTGAAGAAAAACTCTGTGATTCGGACTATGCTTGCCCACAAATCAATCCGGAAATACACAGCTGAAAGTCCCTCTGAGGAGATGATACGGACGATTGTGAGAGCGGGTCAACAAGCGCCTTTTGCATATCAGTGCTACAGTGTATTGTTGTCACGAAAAAAGGAGCAGAATCCCTACAAAGCACCGCTTTTGTTTACGATCTGTCTCGACCCTCATAAATTCGAACTCATTATGGCTAGAAGGAACTGGAAACTTGTTGTGAACGACCTTGCCCTAATGCTGCTGGGAATTCAAGATGCAGCGTTGATGGCGGAGAATATGGTTGTTGCGGGAAGAAGCTTAGGACTTGGGAGTTGTTTTCTGGGAAACGCTCCTTGGAGAGCTGACAAGATTGCGGAGGAGTACGACTTGCCTAAGAGAGTTTTTCCTCTTGTGCAGTTGGTTATGGGATATCCTGCAGAGGATCCGCCGCCACGACCGAGATATCCAATGGACTTCACTCTTTTTGAAGACAAGTATCCAAAGCTGACTGAAGACGTAGTTTCGGAAGCAATGAAGCGAATGGATGAAGGATATCTTGCCCAAGCCTACTATCGCAGACTCAAAGCAAAGATACCTTTGAGAGTCGCCCGCAAAGAAACATTCACCTACGACAATTATAGTTGGACAGAACACATCTGCCGAAAGCTGGGCCAGTGGGATCCAGAACCCGACGAACTGCTTGAACAACTTGAAAACCGCGGGTTTCATCTTACCCGCAAAAAGAAGAAATAATTTGAAGAAGGAACCTAAGGAGAGTTAATAAAGCAATCAGTCTGGCACTAATCCTACCGTGAATGAAGATGAGTCCAATCAAAGATTTGAAGATCACGACACTCGCGGAAAACCTGGTTATGACGAAGTGCCTTGGTCAATGGGGGCTCTCATTCCTCTTGGAGTTCGTAGACGCAAAAGGCGACCGCAGAAAGGCGGTATTCGACACAGGTATTCACAAAGAATCATTACTGTATAATGTAAAGCAATTGAAAGCGGATTTGAGTGATGTAGATTGTATAGTGATAAGCCATGGACATGGCGATCACACGGCAGCAACAGTTGAGGTCGTGAAGGCTGCGGGAGCTCCGAAGGTCCACGCACATCCTCATACGTTTCAACCTCGATTCTACGAGGACAAAACAGGAAAACGGCGAAAGCATGGAGTTCCGAAGGATGAGGGAATAGAAGAGATAGAGAGAGCTGGAGGAGAAGTATCACTCACCAAGGAACCCACAGAAATACTGCCAGGAGTCTGGACCACAGGCCAGATTCAGAGAGTAACGCAGTTTGAACGCGTATTACCCGTTTCGAAAGGGGAACGGAGGATCATAATAGTTGATGGAGAAGAGATCGACGATCAAATCCTTGATGACCAAGCGCTCTGGATGGATGTGGATAGGGTCGGGCCCTTCGTCATTACTGGCTGTGCTCACGCCGGACCGGTGAACACCCTCTTTCAGGTTCAGAGACTTGGCCAGTTCAGCAAGATACATGGATTGGTAGGTGGCACGCATCTTGTTGGGCGTTCAGCTGCGTATCTTAGGCAAACGATTGAGGGCTTGAAGCAATTCGGATTGAGTTTGATTTCTCCGTGCCACTGTACTGGATTCAAGGCTACGGCAAGGCTTTGGCAAGCCTTTCCTAGAGCGTTCGTTCTGAACTTCTCGGGTAGGGTAATTAATGCGAATAAAAAACCTGAGAAGCGCTTATTCTAGCTGCAAGTACGCGCTTACTGCTTGATGCGCACGCACTGCCTAATTTCGTGGAGTTCTCGATTCTGACTTTGATCTGGATGCTACATTTAAAGAGGAGGGAGTTTGATCGATTCCTCGTTCCAAACGGAACGCATCACTGTGATGGCCCCGTATTAGTGGGTTCACATGGGGCACTTGTATTCGCCCTTTTCTAACCATTCCATAGCTTTGGCTTCTCTAGCAAGTTGAGCTTGTCGCCTTTGTTCTAAGAGTTGGATTTCATTGTACTTCTCGGAGATCAAGGCTCTGATAACTTCAGTATTTTGCTTTAGCCCAAAGTACTTCTTAACGGTTCTGAACTTCTCAGCCTCAGTTCCTTCGAAATCTATTCTTATTGGCACTTTCTCCAAGAGAATCATTTTTTGTCTCATTTCTATACACCTCCAGTGTATATAGAAAGGAAAGAAGATGATAAATATAGTGCATATATTTTAATGATAGTATATACTATTGGTGGCACAAAACGTATATAATACAATGCTCAGTCTCAGACGTGAAAAAAATATCTATGGGGTGAATCGATGCCAAAGAGCAAGGCGACAACGAAACTTGTCGAAAATGTTCGTACGTTGGTTGACAACTCTAGAACTCACACGGTCGTATGCGATTTGCCTACTGCAAAGGGTGGAAACGATACTGGACCGACTGCGTTGGAACTGGCAATCATGGCGTTGTCAGACTGTGCAGCTACCATTTTTGCAGATGTAGCCAAGCAGAGCGGAATTGAGGTTCAAAAACTTGAAGTCGTGGCAGAAGCAGAAAAACCAGCAGACTCGCCAAAGCTGGAAGGTGTGAAGCTCAAAGTGAACGTTTCCGCCAAGGCGCGAAAGCAGCTGGTTGAGGCAATCTGGCGAAGAACTGAAGCAAATTGTCCAGTAGTAGCGATATTCAAGGAGCCAATACCTGTAGAAGTTGAATTGTCAACAGAAACTGTGGACTAGAATCACTTCAGGACATCTGTTCCCCTTTTTTCTATTGTTTTTGAAGTAGAATCAGACTTGGTAGAGTCATAGAGCACACCACGCTACCTCTCTGGGCTGAAACCTGTCTGGACTTATCACTCCAAATGCATACATTCGAGTTATACAGAGCTTCAATGTCAAAAGGACGTGTGAACTCGGACAAACGCTATACTTTATACTACTCTGTTTAGAGAAACAAAAATCAGCTCAAAAATGGACGTGAAAGCTGAGCATGTGGGTTCGTAAAGTGCAGTTTAGAATAATTGTCTCTCGAACCACTGCATTCTCCGTTTTTCTTTTGAGCTTTTGGCTTCTTCCATACCTCTAACTCTGACCAGATCGAATGTTTCATGAGATTTCTTGACAAGAATTCTGTCAGAATTTCTGATTTTCAGGAAGTTGCTGTC
>Ga0209636_10000527_pt1 | contig 37759 bp, 37 predicted proteins | sample DeeMarSWOR152_54_FD_187464 | JGI IMG/M metagenome (GOLD analysis project Ga0209636, IMG submission 187464) | Marine sediment microbial communities from White Oak River estuary, North Carolina - WOR-1-52-54 (SPAdes) (version 2) | ecosystem: Environmental > Aquatic > Marine > Intertidal zone >... | reverse complement strand
AACGCTGGCTAAGACAAAGGATCGATGTTAAAGCCGCAACTCCGATATTAGAAGCGTTAAAATCGCCAGCCAAAACAAAACTAAAGATAATCTGCATGGTAACTGAAAAGCGAGAATCAAAACAGAATATGATTTTGAAAGTTGAAGACCCACAAGCGCGTGCCACTATTCTAGTGACCCGTAACGCGCCAGAAGAACTGCACAGAAAAGCCCAGTTGCTTCTTCCCGACCAAGTCGCATGCATAGCCGTGGTAAAAACAAGAAGCAATCTTTTCCTAGCTGAAGACATAATTTTGCCAGAAGTGGGCCAGAAACCTCAGCGTAGAGCTCCAGAACCCATTTACGCGGTGCTCACCTCAGACATGCATGTGGGCAGTACAAAGTTTAATAGAGAAGCCTTTAATCGTTTCATTTTATGGCTTAACGGCAAGTATGGAAACGCCAGAATGAAGGAAATAGCCGGCCACGTAAAATACCTGTTATTTGCAGGCGATTTAGTTGATGGTATTGGAATTTACCCCAATCAAGTGAAGGAACTGGTAATAAAAGAGGTTCACAAACAGTATAGGCTTGCCGTAAAACTGATTGAACAAATACCAGACTACGTTGAAGTCATAGTTTCGCCTGGAAACCACGACGCCTCGAGGAAAGCGTTACCTCAACCAGCCATATCGGATGATTTTCTGAAAACTCTTCAAGAGTCTGGAAGATTACATTCCCTTGGAGACCCATGTTTGGTTAGCCTTCACAATGTGGAAGTTTTGATGTATCACGGCCGCAGTTTGGACGACATAATAGCTACAGTGCCCGGCTTAGACCACGAACACCCTGAAAGAGCTATGAAGTTGCTTCTGCAAAGTCGCCATTTAGCGCCCTTGTACGGCGGCAAAACGATGTTGTCGCCAGAAAACCGAGATTTCCTTGTGATAGAGCGAGTTCCAGATATTTTTCATGCCGGCCACGTCCATGTAATGGGCTATTGCAACCATCGCGGGGTGTTAATCGTGAATTCAGGCGGTTGGCAAGAGCAAACAGAGTACATGCAAAAGCTCGGGTTGATTCCAACACCTGGAAAAGTGCCAGTGGTGAACCTGCAAACACTAGAAACTACAGTGCTCTCCTTCGTCTAGGAGAGGCAGGTAATTTGGGTTCATAATACATGAGGCGCGCTAATCTATCGTTACTTCCGAAGACATCTTTTATGAGTGTACGGGATATTTCCAGCCTAATCTTTTTCGTACGGCCGTAACGTCCCATGCTCACCACCTTCGCGTTTAAAATGCCCATTGCATCAAGCTCATTAACCAGAGTGCCCAGACGTCGTTGTGTGAGAAGACCAGCGCCTAATTCACCACAAAGTTCGGTGTAGACATCGTATATTTCCCCGGTAGTAGCGCTCGACTTGCTCAAGCGATACACGCTTAGGAGAACTAACTTAGAATGTAGAGTTAGGTTTCTAAGGGCTTCCACAACTCGATTATGTTCAATGTGTTTTTCAGCCTCTCTAACATGCTCTTCCGTGATCGTTTTTGCCCCTTGGCGCTCGGCAACTTCCCCAGCCACACGTAATAAATCTAAAGCACGGCGGGCATCTCCGTGTTCCGCAGCGGCCAAAGCAGCGCAGATGTTCAAAGCAGCTTCGGAGAGAGAGCCTTCATTAAAGGATAATTTTGAACGTTCAAGAAGAATATTGCGCAATTCGCTCGCGTCATACGGTCTGAAGACCAGCTCTTCCTCGCTGAGTGAACTGAAAACCCGGGGATCAAGAAATTCCTTCAATCGAAGATCGTTGGATATGCCGATAATTGAAACTTTGCTTTTATTCAGCGTTCCATTTATTCTGGTTAATTCATAAAGGAGACTATCGCCGCGATTTTTAATTAAGGCGTCTACCTCATCTAAAACCACGATGAAAATTGTTCTTGATGCATCTAAACCTGTTCGAAATCTATCGAAGACTTCACCTACGGACAAACCAGTGAAGGGCACACTCATTCCTACGCTTTGGCTGAGGTTTGCGAAGACACGATATTCGGAGCCTGTCATCCGGCAGTTCACGTAGGAAAACTTGACTGGTGTGCCATACTCTTTTGCTTTGGCCTCCAAGTGACTTAGCACGTATTTAGTTACAGCAGTCTTTCCAGTGCCAGTATTTCCATAGATGAAAATGTTGGAACATCGTGCATCCTTCAGAACCGGCGCGACTGTTGCGCCCAGAAGCCGTATTTGATCTTCTCTATGAGGCAGCTTTTCAGGAAGATAGTCGTGTCTTAAAACCTCTCGGTCTTTGAAAAGTTTGGCGTTGTTCACGAAATTTTCGAAGACATCGTCAAGTGTTTTCGGATTTCCCATTGTGGTCCCCGCTATTTTCAGAGGCACCACCGTTATTTCGGGTGGAGCAAATAAAGTATACAGTATAAAAAACTAGTTTTGAAGCACAATAATCCTAAAAGATAACGAACATTGACGACAATATTCGATTAAATAAGGACAGGCACACACCCCAAAGTTTCCACTGGAAATATATCTTACTATAAAAACTAAGTTTGATTTCCTTTTAATAGGAAATATACTCTGAAAGGTAAGGGTATCTATAGTTATAATAATAATTACTGTTAAAGTTTTTAGATAATTATTTTGAGAAAATTTTTACAACTTCTATGTTTATCGATTTGTTCTTAATTTTCGAGAGGAAATAAAGGGGTGTCCGTGTCTGATGAACTTTTTTTATCTGTTTAATGGTACAGGCACCATTAATTCGTTCATTTCTTTCTCCAGAAATATCGCTGTCTTATTGTAGTTTTAGTTTTAAAGCATTTTCTTTTCTCGTTTTAAGGTTCTTCATTCACATTTTTGTGAACATCATGTGAAATTGCATTAAAATTGTTGCTTATTGTTGTTCTTTTCTGTGGATTTACTCTTTTTTTGTTCCTTTCTTGTGAATGAGGCACCCCTGCACTTCTACTGGAAATGTGGGATCAGGCAGCAGCGGTATTTTTTTTCCTATTCTGAATTCTTGTGAAGCTTGTAATGTTAAATAACCTGCATTTTTTAGTTTTTTTCTCGTTTTCGAGCTTCTGCTGCTTTTTAACTTTTTCTTCTTTCACCATAACAGCTATAAGTTGTGAAGTGTAAAGCTTGTGAACGTCACCTAAGGTGTACACCGTAATGCCCGCTCGAAAAATGCGCGTAGAGCTGTTCGATAGTGAAGGCAATCGATACACTATAGCCTTCGAGGGTCAAATTACTCGAGATAAAGCTCTCCGCCTGTTGGACCTCGTAGAACTGTTAGGTGGTATGCCGGGCGAAGGAGCAACTTCTGGAGTTGGTAGCGCCTTAGCAAGTAATAATCTTTCACGATTCGAAAAGGTTCGTTTAGTCATTCAGAAGAGTTTTCCTTTGGTTTGGTTCTCTTCAAAAGATATTCAGTCCGTTTATGAACAGGAACTTAAGGAACCAATAGGCCTTAGTACAGTTTCGACTTACCTTGCGAGAATGGCAAATAGAGGCATGCTTTTGAGAACAGGAGGCCCCACAAGCTTGAAGTACAAAGTCGCACCGAATATCCCTCAAGCAACAATAAAGCAGCAGCTGAGATAGTATCGTTACGGAGTTTGTTTTGAGTAACTAACGGGGCATATCTGTTAAACTTGTTTAATCATAAAACATAAAACTGTGTTTTGCAATTTAGAGATTACAATTCTAATTGTGCATGAAGGCGAGCGCAGGTGAAACGTGGCATCGAAGCAGATTTCGCTGAGATGGAAATGAAACTCAAATGTTACGTCGACAAAGGTAGAGTTGCTGGCGGCGTCGAAGTAAGAGAAGAACCGTTGATAGCGGTCAAACCAGATGCTTCCCTAATAAAGCCTCTGAAAAAGGTTACCACGCATACTGGGAGTTTCATTGCTGTTGACTGCTCTACGCGCACTCTGAAAAGAGCCAACAACTGGGGAGTATATCTAATGCGTGCCTCATGCGCCTCGGTTAGAGGGCGCACTGTCGATTGGAGCTACTCTGAAAGAGTGTGCACGGTTGTCGGGGACGCGCATGTACGTAGGAGTTTCCTGCAGGACTTCAGGATTGAATTAGAAAGCCAAGTTGCCTTAAGCACTCTTAAAGAAGCGTTTTCTAACTCTTACCACGTACATGGTGATGTACGTAGTATGTACCTCCTTCTAGACGGGGGCGGATATTTCGGTGGGGAAAGAAAATTTCGCGTGTCGCTTTATTATGAATGCGAAAAACACGGAATTAACCTTTTGGCAATCAGTAAAAATTCACCCTCTTTGCATGATGACAAAGGAAGGGATTTAGTGGCTACTACGTACATGATGTCGCCTTATGATGTTTGGGTTTATCACCCAGTGCGAAAAGCTGACAAAGACAGAAGCTTATACGGTGATATTGCGATTGTGAAGTTGTGCGCTGAGAGTTCTCACGTTTTTCGTTGTGACATAATGGATTACCTAACTCAGAAGGACATCAGCGAGTTGCTTTCACCTCTAACCACAGTATCCGAAGACCCACGGTGCCTCGGGTATCCAATAAGCCTTTATTTGGCACATGAATTTTCAGCGCCTTCGAATTCCATGCTGCTTTCTTATCACGATCAGATTGAAGAAAAACTGAATGAGGCTGGGCTGCTTGAGACTTTGCGAAGAGAAGAGCGCTCATGCAGTTTTGCTGACGAAATTCACGGTGTAAAACATGCTTTTCAATGGGAGTGGTGGAATGACCAGTTCTGACTCTATAGGGTTTGTGTGTGGGACTAAGGGCGATTCGGTCTCCTTCTTGGTCAACAAGGATGTTAGTCTGTCGTTTGGGCAAATAGTGCGCATAGACTCGGGTGAAAGGAGCTTCTACGCGAGAGTTGTCAATTCCGAAAGCAGCTCTACCCTTGAAACTATAGAGCAGCTGCGAGAGGCTGAAGGCAAAGAGGCTTTTGGGCCATATTCGGCATACAGAAGTGTGGCAGCGATACTGTTCTTAGAAAAAAGAAGTGGCAAATTGCGTTCTCCCACCTTTAACCCGAATTACCGAGATAAAGTCTACGCGACAAACGAAGAAGACTGTTCTATCCTAAAGCTTTCCGGAGAACTTGAAGTTGGGCACTTACGCTCAGAAGCTCAACTTCTAAGCTCGGTGGGTATAAACATTGACGCTATACCGCGAATGATGGGCATGTTCGGTATGACCGGCTCAGGAAAAACAAACACAGAGCTGATTCTAAACGCTCAGATAATCGACAACAGCCCCCAGACTGTGGCCCTAATCTATGATTTTGCAGGGCAGCTCTTAGAAGGGAAAGAAATTGAATCGCAGCGAGGCTTAAAGGATCACCCATTATTCCACAGCAAAGTTCAATACTACTCGGCTAGAGACGGGAAAATGGCTGTTGGCCTACGAGCAATAACTCCTGCCAAACTGGACACGCTCTTTCCCGATATCCAACCGCCTCAAAAAAGGCTCGCGTGGGCATTGTACAGACATTTCGGGGCAGACTGGATCGAAAAAACTCGAGAAACCTACGGGGCTGAAGGAAACATCGGCATACGCGCGCATAAAGTCGTTGTTGAAGCCCTTATGCAGAAACTTTCCTCTTTACCACATGATCTCTTTCCTGCTTCCAATTACTCTTTCGTTGACAGCGTTCTACAGAACATTTGCAAAGGCGTAACTTGTCTGATTGACATTTCCGGTCTCCGCTCCGAAGATCAAAACCGCATTGTTTGTTTATCTGCATCGGCGATTGCAGAACATTACAAGCGTATGTGGGAGGAAAACTATGCCGAGTGGCGGAAACTTCCTACGCTGCTCATAACCCTTGAAGAAGCACACGAGTTTCTTGACCCAAACAAACAGAGGACAATATTTTCCGACATTGCTCTCACATATCGTAAGTACCGGGTGGGCCTTAACGCCGTGACGCCTAGGCCCTCAAGGATTAACTTTGATGTTTTTGCCGAATTGTGGACTAAGGTTATAATGAAAACGGAACTAAAGAAAGACAGGAGATACTTAACTGAAAACACGCCTTACATGGAATACAGCGAAACCGAAATAAAAATGCTGGATGTAGGCGAAGCACTGCTAATATCTGAGCCAAAAATCAAATTTGCTGTTCCGATAAAGGTTGCTCATTACCCCGACTACCTGGATAAACGGGGCAAAGCGGACTATAATCTTCCCGACTCTGCAAAACTTTCCGAAATGGATGGCCGTCTCAAACAATTGAGCGGCCAAGGGAAGCTTTCCTTAGAATAGTCACGTTTGCTCGCTTTCCGCCTTTTTCAAGAGTTTTGCCATTTCTTTCTTAATGCTGTACTTGAAGGGAATTTTGCCTGTCTCTCTCTCCACATAGCCCTCTTCATACAGTTTCTTCATGAGTCTTGCGGTGTGCTCTCTGCTAAGGTGGACTCTGTCTTTGATCTCAGGCGCAGTCTTGGATCCTTCCATCGAAAGCACTTCTAACACCACCACTTCCGTATCAGTTAGCGCAGCCATCGCTTTGTCTCTTTTTATGGGTATCACCGGCTCACTTCTCCCTTCAGGTACCGAAAAGAACTTTTGCACCTGCTCCTCTAACCCAGAGATTTTAGCTTTCAGAGTTTCATGTGACGCCTCGACATCACGCATTTTCTCATCAACATCTGTTACCCTCGCTAACATGTCTGCGCTGTTTTCAGCGATAGCTTTGATTTGACTTTCAAAAGGCGCTACTTTCTTTTCTATGCTTCCTACCCGTTTAAGCCCAGCGTCCGCCTTGGACGTGCTGCCTTCCACTCTATAAGCCATTATCTCTAGCTTGTCTGCTTCTCTTTTGAGTTCTCTATTGAAGCTCAGGACGATGTCTTCAACAGCTTCTTTTGCTTTCTCATATTCTTTTTGGGCCTTGCGAATCTGCCTGTAATACTCAACTGAAGCACCTATGGTTGCGGCGAGTAGAACGCCTATAAGTACTAACAGAAACTCAGTCACACTGGTCACTTCTGTGATTTACATGTGATTTAAACAGTTGCATCACACATCACAGTTCCCCATGGAAAATTTAAATTTTGCGGTGATATCATTTAAAAATCTTACATGACGTCACACATCACAGTTTAGGGGCAACATTTGACTTCTTATTTTACTACGTACCTGCCGTGGCAATCTTCGATTTTAGGGCTTATTTTTCCATTTAAACCGTTTATTACACGTTATTTATAGTTATGTTTTCAAGCAAAAATGTTATGTAATCCTTGGTGTGATGTGTGACGTCACATTACGTCTCCCGATGGAGTAGAAAGCCGTTTTAGGCTTATTTCGAGCTCTTCACGTATGATTTCTATGACTTTTAGATGGTCTTTTAGTTCTTCGCCCTTGTGTGGTATGTCTTTGTGGGCTTCGACGTATTCGTGCAGTTTATTTGCGATTTCGAGGTAAGGATCAAGAGTTGTGCTTTCGAAGACGCCTAGATAACCTAGCAGTAATATGGTATATATCGATTTTATGACGTTTTCTTTGGACTGTTTTAATGTTCTATTAAAGGCTCCGCGGCTTATTTTTGCCTTTGTTAGCCTTAATCTGACTTTTTCATCGTACTTTAATTGTTTACCCGATATATTTTCGGCTAAAATGTCTATGAGTAGTGTTTCAAGCTGCGTTTTGGTTAATTGACTGTTTTTGGAGAGCATTTTTACAATAGGGTCATTTAAGGCCCCATTTAACCATGCTTGAACGCTTTCTTTTAGTTTCAAAGTCGCTTCTCCTGCGTAATTTCAAATGGATACACTTTTGTATACTGGCTCCACTTTTAAATTTATTGGAGAAGCTTTGACATGGCTGACTGTGGCTGAACAGGGGTTATTCTGAGCAAACAAACTATTTAAACCTGTCTAAAGCGACTTATAACCTACAAAATACCGTGTTTTTGTATTTTAAGGTCAAATTAGACCGTAATGCGCAACTTCCCTAAGGAACGGCGCTTTCCACAACACATTACATTTTTGATGAAACATTTTGGCTGGAAAAACCCTGCCGCTTCCTGTTTTCCGGCGATTTCACACTCTTTACTTTGTGAACACTAAATTGTCACATCATAATAACTTGGAGGTCAAGTTTTTAGCGGGCTTTTCGCCATTTTTTGGAAACTTGAGCCTTTATTTATTTGCGCTTAATATCCTTCTAATGTTCGTTTGAGCTAAAGTGTACGACTTGGGCTTTTATGAGGTGTGACATCACTTATCACAGGGGAATCACACGTGATTGCTCCTTGATTCTTTGATATCACGACAGAACGTGATGCAACTGTGATTTATGAAGAGATACCGCAACACTTGCGTTTCTTTAAGACTGGGTACAAAATGGCTGTCAGTCAACTACGTTTAGAACAGTTCTGCATGTTTTTTTAGTTTGTCAAAAAGTTCCGGGCGCAGGTCTCTGAGAGTAGGGATAAAAGTTTCCGCAGCTCGTATGTTGCTGTAATCAACTTCACAGCTGACGAGGTCCTCTTCATCACACTTTGCTTTCGCCAGAATGTCTCCTGTCGGGCTTACTAGTCTGCTTCCGCCCCAAAATTGCAGTCCATCCTCCACGCCTACGAGGTTGACATAAGCGAGGAAGGCTGTGTTTTCCAAAGCTCTTGCCGCCGTCAAAATCTCAAAGTAACTTCTGCGGATGGCTGGCGAAGCCGATATACACACTATCAATTCCGCTCCCTTCAATCGCGTAAGGCGGAACACTTCTGGGAAGAAAATATCGTAGCATATGCATAACCCTATATTTCCCAGTGTTGTGTCAAAGGAAGCCGTTTGATAGCCAGGACGGAAATATCTTTTTTCTTCGAAGACACTGTGAGTGGGAAGGTACATTTTGCGGTATCTGCCGATGAAACCATTTGGTCCTACAAAAACAGCTGTGTTGAATATTGTGGCTTCCGTTTTTTCGCTTAATTCAGGCATGCCGAAAATGATGTACATCCCTGTTTTCTTTGCCAAGTCCTCTATTCTTTTGGTTGATGGCCCAGGTATTATTTCAGCCAATTCGTAAATTTGATCATGCACCACATACCCAGTCAAAGACAGTTCTGGAAAAATCACAAGGTCAGCCGCTTGTTCTTTTGCTTTTATGGTGAACTCCTCGATTTTTTGCAAGTTTTCTTTTTTGTTTTCGCGTCTGCTGCTTATCTGCGCAAGGGCTAACTTGATTTTTTCTTTCATTCCTTTTCCCTTCCTGATTTTAATATTTGTGCCGCGGAAGCCTAAAATCAGCTCCCACGGTTCTATATTCGATTTTTGTCGCCAGCGGCATCCGCCTTTTGTGTTCTATTGCGAGCCACCTGCTTTTCACTTCTTCAACAAAAGCCTTTTCAACGCTTAGCTGTTGTGCTATTTCTTCTGTGGTCATGAATCGTTCAAGCCCGTAAAGAATGAGATCAAGCGTTTCGTATTTGATGCCGAGTTCGGTTTCCGCAAGCTGATTGGGCCAAAGGGCGGGCGTGGATGGTTTTGCTGCAAGTTCGGCTGGAAAACCTAAATGCTCAGCAAGTTTGCGAACTTGAGTTTTGTACAAATCCATTATTGGTGATATATCTGCGGCGACGTCTCCCCACTTAGTGAAGTATCCCATCATCGTTTCTGACTTGTCCGAGCTTCCGCAAACTATTCTGTTGAGCTTATTCGCGTAATAGTATAGGTAAATCATTCGGGTTCTTGCTTTGATGTTGCCTTTGCAAAGCTTGTCTGCTTGGTCAAATATGGGGATTGTCTTGTAAAAACTTTCTAAAACAGTTGTGATGTCACATATTTGCGTTTTCAAACCGAATTTTTCTGCAACAAACTTGGCGTCATCAATGTCTTTGGAGTTGTACGTTTCTTTTTCTGGGAGCATAAGCCCTATCACTCGCTCTCCTCCAATTGCAAGGCTGGAAAGTGCGGCTACTGTGCCGCTATCAATTCCGCCGGACAGGCCGAGAACTATGCCGTCTGCTCCAGCTTTCTCGACGTATTCTTTGATGAAACGTCTGATTTTCTTCTCGACTTCAGGCAAGTCCAGTTCTAGGACAGAAGGGGGCAATTTCAATTATGCATCCCATCCCTGCTTTTCTATGATCGTAGGCAAGTATTTAAGGGCAAGCATAAATATTAAAGGAGCATAAACCGACGATGCAGAAGGTTGCTGTAATGGGGCGGAGAAGGAAAAAAGTGGTTCGCATTCCTAAGAAGCGTTTGCCCAAGTTCTTCTCTTGCCCTAAATGTGGAAAAGAAACTGTTAGAGCTGAAATTTTCAGGGAGGAAAGTCGCGCTGTGGCAGGTTGTAGCAGCTGTGGCTTTCAGGAAGAATTTCAAGTTAAGCCTGCTCAAGGTGAAGTTGACGTCTACTGCATGCTCACCGACAGAGTCTATAGTCCTTCAAAAAAAGCATCCATAACAAACACTAAGAATGCTTAGTCAGGAGGGGTTTAAGTATATGGTTGGGCGTGTTGAGAAGTACCTACTCGAAAAGATCAAGGCGGAGGGCTCGATTCACATAACCCTTATAGACCCTGAAAAGATAACGCCCCCGCAAGCGGCACGAGTTGCTGAAACCTCCAAAGTCAGCGGAACTTCCGCCATGATGATCGGAGGCTCAACTTTTGTTTCGCAGGCTCACCTTGATGGCGTGGTCAAAGCCATTAAGCGCACAGTCAAGATTCCAACGATTCTTTTCCCGAACAATATAACGGGAATAAGCCGTTACGCAGACGCCATATGGTTCATGTCTCTTCTGAACTCTGTAGATCCTTACTTCCTTGTAGGCGCTCAAATTTTGGGCGCCCCTCTAGTGAAAAAGTATAGTTTAGAACCGATTTCTATGGGTTACATAATTGTGGGCGAAGGCGGTACCGCTGGCATCGTTGGCAAAGCTATCCCCGTGCCGTACGACAAACCAGAACTCGCAGCTGCACATGCCCTTGCTGGGCAGTACCTTGGCATGCACTTTATTTATCTTGAAGGCGGCTCTGGGGCGAGGAAGCCTGTGCCCCCGGAAATGATCCGAACGGTTAAGCACTTCATTGACATCCCACTTATAGTGGGTGGAGGAGTAAGAACTAAGGCGCAAGCTTTAGCCGCAGCCTCAGCAGGAGCAGACATTATAGTCACTGGGAACATCACCGAAAGCACTAACGCTAAACAAACAGTTTCTGAAATCATTGACGGCATTAAAGGAACTAAGCCCTGACCGCTTGCCCTTTTTGAGTTGAATCCGCCGAAGTGGCTTTTTTGCCATAGGCTTTTTTCGATTTTTATGCTAGAAAGCCAAAATAAACGCGTTGTTAACAATGTTTGGAGGGAACCGTTACTTGAAAAGCAAAATGAGCGTGGCCTATCAAAATTACATCGAAACGATGGAGCACCAGCTCAAGCAATTGTACACCATAAGCGAGAGCGCTAGGTCAAGCGGGCTTGACCCGTCATTGAAGACCGAATGTACTATTGCAAAAGACATAGCTGACCTCGTAGAGGGGCTTGTAGGGCCAAAAGATGTGGCTGTCAGCATCCGCGAATTAAGCGCGAAACTGCAACGGGAAGAAATAGCCTTTAAAATTGCCGAAGAAATTGTTTACGGCAAATTCGGACACATGGAACCCGAAACCGCGGCGGAACAAGCCATCCGCACTGCCCTCGCAATATTCACTGAAGGCCTAACAGCAGCTCCAATACAAGGTGTAGCTCAAGTGAAAATAAAGACTAACTATGATCGAACTAGGTACCTCGCCATATACTTTGCAGGGCCGATAAGAGCCGCTGGAGGAACAGACCAAGCGTTAACCCTTGTTGTTGGAGATTTTGTGCGCCGCCTGCTGGGACTTGACCGATACAAGCCCACGACAGAAGAAATCTCCCGCTTCCTAGAGGAACTAAGATTATACGAACGTACCGTAGGGCGCTTCCAATATCATGTTTCAGATGAAGAATTGAAAAAAGCGCTTGACTGGCTTCCCCTTGAGGTCACTGGCACAGAATCTGATCCTATAGAGGTTTCTTCCTTCAGAAATCTTCAAAGGGTAGAGACCAACCGTGTAAGAGGCGGAGCCCTCAGGGTCGTAAACGACGGCATTGTAGGACGCGCTTCAAAAGTTCTAACAATCATAGAAAAGCTTGGCTTTCAAGGTTGGGATTGGCTTAGAGAATTTCGCAAAAAATCAGAAAAGTCGGCTGGATTCATGGACGATGTAATCGCTGGGCGCCCAATTTTTTCCTTTCCTTCCAGACGCGGAGGCTTTAGACTCAGGTATGGCAGGTCGCGAAACACAGGGCTTTCAGCTGTGGGAATTCACCCAGCAACCATGCTTGTGGTGAAACGTTTTCTCGCTGCTGGCACGCAAATGCGCTTAGAGCTTCCTGGGAAAGGCGGCATCACAGTGCCAGTGGATACTCTTGAACCTCCTGTTGTCTCATTGAAGGATGGTTCAGTAATTCGTGTTTCCCTTGAAAACTTTAATCGCATAAAGGACAAGATTGAGAAAATTCTGTTTTTAGGCGACATCCTGATCAGTTTCGGCGATTTCCTTTACACCAGTAAAACGCTTTCTCCTTCGGGATATGTTGAAGAATGGTGGGCTAAAGACTTAAAGAAGGCTCTCACGGAAAGATTTGACGGAAACATGGCAAAGGCCGCTGAAACCGTCAAGATTTCGGAGGTAAAACTGAGCGCTTTTTTGGAGGCTCCCTTTTACAACAAGCCTACTGCTAAAGAAGCAATACTGCTTTCTATACACCTTAATATGCCTCTACATCCAAATTTCACGTTTTTCTGGTCAAACCTATCGTCAATTCAAGAGGTTGAGATGCTGCGTAAATGGCTGTCAGACTCCGAAATAGCGCTTGAGGCTGGTACTACTCGCAAGATCGTTGGAGCAATGGAACCGAACGTGGCTCAGGCTTTGAGAAAAATCTTTGCGCCGCACAGCCTTCTAGAAGGCAAGATTGTCCTTGAAGGAGAAGATGCATGCGCTTTTGCTTTCTGTCTTGGCTATGGCACTTATCGTACGGTGGAAGGCGCCCAAGTGGAATCCGTGTTGAAGGCGGTTAGTTCGCTTTCCGGCGTGGAAGTCAAGGAGCGGGCGCCTACATTTGTGGGTGCGCGTATGGGTCGGCCTGAAAAGGCGAAGAGGCGGGAGATGAAGCCTCTGGTTCACGTTCTTTTTCCAGTAAGCTTAGCCGGAGGCTCCCGTAGAGACCTTATGGAAGCAGCAAAAAAAGGACCTGTGTTCGTTGATGTTGTCAAGCGCAAGTGTCCCAGCTGCAAGACTTTTACTTTCAAGGTGAAGTGCGCTGATTGTGGATGCGAAACCATCGTTGAGAAGAGTTGTCCGCGTTGTGGTAGGGCTTTAAAGGATAACGCTTGCCCAACTTGTAAAGCTGGCGCTGTGGCGTACCAAAGGCAAGCGATTAACTTTAAGGACTTGCTTGAAGGCGCGTGTCGCTCGCTCAGTGTTCCTGTTCCAAAAATCTTGAAGGGCGTTAAAGGGTTAACCAATAAGGATAAGACCCCTGAAATTATCGAAAAGGGAATTTTGCGGGCAAAACACGATCTATCGGTTTACAAGGATGGAACGATACGCTTCGACGCCACTAATGCACCCTTAACGCATTTTAAGCCCGCTGAAGTCGGAGTGACAGTTGAAAAGCTTAGGCAACTCGGTTACTCCTACGACACATGCGGTGCATCCTTGACTGCCTCCGACCAGATATGTGAACTTAAAATTCAAGATGTCGTCATCCCATGGAAAGCAGCAGAGTACTTCGTGCAGGTCGCAAACTTCATAGACGCACTCCTAGCCAAAGTCTACAAGCTTCCAAGTTACTACAACATCAAAAGCCCCGATGACCTCGTTGGCCACCTGATTATGGGCTTGGCTCCCCATACCTGCGTCAGCATCTTAGGTCGCATCATCGGATTCACTAATCTCAACGTTTGCTACGCCCACCCTATCTGGCATTCAGCCAAACGGCGAGACTGCGACGGCGATGAGGACACTCTTATGCTGGCGTTGGACACGCTTCTGAACTTTTCCCGCAGTTACCTGCCAGCGCAGATAGGCGGAATCATGGATGCTCCTTTGCTACTGATTCCTTTTGTGAACACCAAGGAAGTACAGCGGCAAGCTCACGATTTTGACGTTAATGGAGCGTATCCTCTTGAATTTTACGAAAAGACTTTGGAAAGAGCCGATGCTAAGCAGCTCAGCTCTATGATGGACCTCGTCAGCCACAGGCTTGGAACTGAAGCGCAGTTTGAAGGGTTTAAATTTACAACGCCTATTTCAAACATAAACCTTGGCAATTCAGTCAGCTCCTATAAGCAGTTTAAGTCAATGATTGAAAAATTAAACATGCAACTGGAGTTAGGGGAAAAAATCGATGCTGTAGATGTGAGGCATGTCGCCTTAAAAGTGTTGACAACACATTTCCTTCGAGACATTGCTGGCAACTTACGTGCTTTCTCAACTCAGGGTTTTAGATGCAAATCATGTAACAAGCGTTTTCGCCGTTTGCCTTTGCGCGGCAAGTGTCCCTTCTGTGGTGGACCCTTAACTCTGACGGTTTATCGCGGCGGTATAGAAAAGTATCTTGAAGCAGCTCAACGGTTGATTGATAAGTATGATTTGCCAAATTATTACGCTCAGCGAATTGCCTTGATAAAAGACGAAATCACATCCATGTTCGATAACAAAAAGCCAAAACAAGTCAGCCTTGTAGACTTCACCTAAGACTAAAGCTTTTCAGCACAAACAACAATCTATCATTTGGTGAAACAGTATCAAAGAAAGTTTTCATCCTAACGCTTACTTGGAACGCGTGAAAAACGTAAAACGGGGCCTCAAAACCAGAACTGAAATACTGGACGCTCTAGAAAAGCGGGCCTCTGACGCAGCAACCATAGCAAAGGAAAAATCGCTTTCATATGGTGTTGTGATGCATCATTTGCGGCTCCTCGAGAAAGAAGGAATAGTTAATCGAAAAGGCAAGCGACCGTATTTTTGGGTTTTAACAGGCTTAGGGCAGAAACGCCTGGTCAGTTAGAAAGTGCATTGGCATGGTGACTGTTGGCATTTCGGGCATTTGTGACTGTACTTTTTAATTGCGGCTCTTTCAAGATCGATTCCTGTTATGTTAGCAAGGGAGGCGAGCCACGCAATGACATCTGCAAACTCTTTTTCAGTTGCTTCTTTGTCATTTCCTTTAAGCGCTTCTCCTAATTCTCCGAGTTCGTCTGCAAGCCACTCGTATGTCTCTTTTGCCCCGCGTTCAGAATCTCTGTGAAAGTATAAGCGCCGCATCATTTCTTGGAACTCGTGTATGTGCATGTTGCTCACCAGTTTTAGCTATATTGTTTATGCTCTTCCAGAGTTTAAAACTTCGACGTACTGTTGTAACAAACGATTTCTCAAATGGCGCTCTCGTTGCTCAATCAAAGAATTTTAGAAGAATACGCAACATTAATAATACAGAAAAAATTATAGGATTGCATCGCTTCGATTAAAAACGGGTAAACTGAGATGAGTAAGAAAAAGAAAGAAAGCGGTCCAATGCCAGCGGCGAGCGCAGGACTGCTGCGATTTTTCGAGGAAGAAACCGAAGGTATTAAGATTAGACCAGAACTTCTGGTGGTATTTGCGGTAGCTCTAATAATAATCTCTGTTCTAGCCCAAGCGTTTTTCCCCGCCTAAGGCGGTTTTAGGCGCCTTTTACCGTCGTGGAGAATGCAAGACTTCTATTCTTTGAACTGAATTAAGATGGAGGAATAACTCGCTTCTTTCTTCTCGGCTTGCGACTTGAGGTATAGGCTGAGCAATCGTTGACCTCAAAACAACTGCTTCAGCGTCTGAAAGCCAGATTCCAGAGGGTTCATGAGTCACAGCGACTAGAGTGCCCTCAAAACCGTAGGCTGGATCCAGAATGACCCTGATTTTCTTGCCCAAGCTTCTTTCGAGCATGAGGAATATGGAAGGGGGCAATTCTTGCTCTGGCATAGACTTGACTTCGCAGAATCAGTATAATAGATGCTTTAAAGATAAAGCAATTGCCCCCATAATGAATATTAAATCCATGGCACATATGTCAGTGTAGCATTATACCTTGGTTTGTTTTTTGATTGTTTCATGTTAAGACACTCACATAGTTTTCATCAGTTTATAGAAGAAAATGTTATAACTGTCGAAAAGAATTTTTCCTTAACTTAGCTAGACTTTAATAGTCATATCCAAGTTCATTAGGAACCCAAGTTGAGATGGTGGACATGGCAACGGAGGATTCACTAAATCACCACATGAATAGCGCGTTGAAGCATTACTCTTCCATGTTTTTCCTTCCATCATTCCGAAAGGCAGTCGTCGCGGTAGCTGTACTCTGCATAGGCGTGGTGGGGTTTTCTACTTACGTCCTTTTCCTTTCGGTTGAAGGATTGATCAACAGCCTCTTTCTTGGCGTTTCCCTTTTTGCTGCGACCCTCCTCGTTGATTACGTCACGAGTAAAATAGTTTTTGGGCGCGAGCCAATCTATGTTTTGAGAAGAATAGTGGCGCTTTCCCTCTTCGGTTGGGTTCTCTGGCTGTTTTTCATCATTCTCGGGGTTGTCTTCGGCGCTGTGTTCGGTTTGCGGTGGTGGATTAAACTTTGCCTTTTGGGCTTTGCCGCCGTGTTGACTTTTCGCGCTGTTGTGTTTATTTCAACTTCATCGGTAGCAATCTTGCGGCGTTTGTTGTCTTCTTTGCTTCAGCCTTTCTTTTGTATAGCTGTGTTTGTGGTTTTTTGGATGCGTCTTGATAGTGCCATTCCTCTCCAAGTTCTGCCTTTTTTGGTTATTTCACCTATAGTTGGCTACGCTTCTGCTTTCTTATTTGTTTTCCTCTTAGATCGTTTGGGACGGCGCACCTATGGCGTACCTTCTATACCCCTTTTCAGAGCGTTCATGCTCAACTGGGTGGCTGGTCTCAACGCACCCTTCGAAGAATTTCTCGAAAAACTGGGTGAAAATGAGGACATTGAAGTTACCCTTTTGAAGTTCGACTCTTATAAGCCTAAGGCCGCGATTATAGTTCCTCTCGTTCATCCAGGCCCCTTTAAGAACATCGGAAGTAGCCTCCTACCATCTATGCTCAAACGTGAGTTTGAAAAAGAGTTTGGCTGTGACACCTGTGTTCCTCTGGGAATACTCGGCCATGAGCTTGACTTAGCCTCACAAGCTCAGAACCAAAAAATAATAAAACACGTTATAAACTCTGCAAAATTCGCTGCTTCTGCTAATAAGGCAACACCCTTCGTTAAAGTCACTGATGGCTTCGCAACTGCTTCATGCCAAGTTTTTGGAAAAACTGTTTTTCTTTCGTTTACGCTTGCTCCAAAAACCACCGAAGACCTGCCACAGCAGTTGGGTCGCATAGTTCGTGAAGAAGCAGAAAAACACGGACTTAACTGCAGTATCGTAGTCAACGCCCATAACAGCATCAATGACACGGTTGATGTAGAGGCATCTTTAGAAACGTTGCACGAGGTAGCTTCCAAATGCCTCAAAAAAGCTGTTTCTCTGCCCTCTTATCCGTTTGAGGTTGGCGCTTCTACCGTTTTTCCTAAGGAATTTGGTCTGAAAGACGGTATGGGACCCGGTGGAATCACTGCAGTCGTAGTGAAGGTCGCTGAACAGAAAACCGCCTATGTAGTCATTGACGGAAATAACATGGTTTCTGGGTTACGCGAAGAAATCCTTTCAGCTCTTAAGGCTACAGGTTTTCACGCGAGCGAAGTTTTTACAACCGACACGCATGCAGTAAGCGCCGTAGTCTTGGGACGCCGTGGTTACCACCCTGTCGGCGAAGTCATGAACCATGAGACGCTGATCAGTTACATTCAGGAAGCCGCAAAAGCGGCAGCATCAACCTTGGAACACTCTAAAGCCGGGTGCCTGCGCATGATTGTGCCCAAAGTCAGAGTAATCGGGGAAGCTCGGTTAGAATCATTGTCGATGCTTGTTGATAAGGCTCTTCAAAGGGCAAAGCAAATAGTTATCCCGATTTTTGTGTCTGAAGGGCTGGCTTTGATATTGCTTTTGGCAATGCTGTAAATCATAACTAATGTGCCGAGTGCTCCGCATGTTTAGTCCAACACCTAACAAAATTGGCAGCCAAAGTTTTCTGAGCAACGTGGATGGAAGCCTGCAAAAAAGGCTATGTGCCTCTTTTCAGTAGTCGTTTGGTTTAGCTATTACTTCTCTTATTCTTAGATCGAAGAGTCTCGCGGCGTTAGCGGGTTTAATTCGTAGCGCCGTGTCCGCGCCTTTTCCAGTTCCTGCAACCGCCACAATGTCTTTGTCGGCGGGGATTAAACCTGCGTCTGCAGCCATAAGCGTTATTTCCACGCATACCTTTGTTCCTTCACCCATGAGTCTAAGGGTGTTAGCGATTAGCTCAAGAGGCTCTAATGTGCCGAATTTTTTGCGAATCGCTCTCTCCGCGCTGCTCAAGGCATGGGTTGCTGTGAGAATTTTCGCTCCATTAGCCAGAATTTCTTTTTTGTACTCCTCTTTTAACTCGAATTTTCCTGGTGCTTGAAATCCGTAGCAGTGCGTTACCACTACGGTGTTTTTGCCTTTGAAGGCTTTAGCGGCTTCCGCTCCTGTTTCACCCGTGTTTGTGGCGACAATGATGTTTTCGATTTTTTCTTTGTTGACGTATTCTTTAACGATTCTTAAAAGAGTCTTTGTATTTTGCGTGCCCGCCGTTCTGAAATAGGTTGCCTTTTTCTCATGTGAATCCATATTGTCTCTGCCCTCTTGTCTTTTTCTTAACTTGTACCTTTTAGGTTTTTAGCTGTTCTTCGAGGCTTCCTTTTCAGCGCCGTCCCACAAACTGCGCATTTCCTGGAATTGTAATCAGCGCGGTATTCTCTGCGGCAAGCTGGGCAGTATCTAACCCACTTCAGAAGACGACGAATACCAAACGTTGCAAGAGACACAAACTCTATCCCCATCTGGGTGGCAACGTTCTGTATTGAATAGTCATCTGTAACGATTTGAGGGGCGCAGCCTGCTGCCTTAAGTTCTAAAGCTAAAGCCAAGATTTGCATATCGGTTTCTGACAAGAAAAACGAGTCGCCAACCGTGATTGCGGACGCTTCTACTCTGTTCAAGAATTTTTTGGAAGGCGCTTTAACTTTTAGTTTTCCGTTTTCCACTGCTGTTTTGAACCGTACCCAAGGCATTGAGCTATTTCTTATCTCCTCTTTGACTTTGGGCACCGTAGCTTGGTCTTCACTTACGGAAAAAGGATCAAATCCTGCTAAAAAGGCAGAAGTATCTAGTACCATGACTCGTTTGCATGGATTATTTCTCTGGATTTTTCATCCCATTCCCTTAAACAGCAATCGGCTTCGCAATCGATTATAGAAATCGTCCTTAAACCTGATGAAGGAAGTCACGTTTTTGGAACGCGTAACTGTCAACGTAGGATCTTTTGCCGTTAAAAGTCGACGGTAGTTTCCATCAATTAAGACAAGCACCTTTTTTGGTCGGATGGCCTTAATTGTGACGTTGGAGTCCGCTGGAAAGACAATTGAGCGGAAAACTGTTAGAGAACAAACGGGGGTTAGAACGAACGCGTCTACGTCCTTATCTAAAACCGGCCCCCCTGCCGAGAGCGAATAGCCAGTGGAACCCGTCTGCGTGGACACTATCAACCCGTCTGCTTGGCACTTCAGAATCGGCTTTTCGTCTTTGAATATTTGCGTGTAAAGTATTTTTGAGGGTTCGCCAGCAGAAATAACAACATCGTTTAAAGCGTCAGGGGTTGCTTCCCCACCCATGGATACCGCAAGCTTGCTACACTTCTCAATTTTGTACTCGCCGTTTAGGCATTTTTCCACTGCTGCGCATGCATCTTTAGGTTCTACTTCGGTTAGAAATCCCCGCACGCCCATGTTAATGGCTAATATTAGCGGTTCAGGTTTAGGGACCGCAATGCAAGTTCTCAGAATTGTTCCGTCTCCGCCTATTGTTATTATGAAATCCGTTTTCATGCTCGCGAGCGGGACAAGTTTTCCTTGGGTGTTCATTTTTCCCGCGAGAGTATCTTCTATGTAAACTTTCAAACCTTTGGTTTTAAGATACGCTGCTAATTCTTCTGCGAGATTTATTGCATGTTTCTTGTCGTAACGGGCGACTAATCCCACGCTTTTGAACACTATTTTCACCGCTCAGGTAAATAGCGTTACCTTAATCTATATATGGGTGTTGTTTAAAATTGCTTTGAATAAACAAGACCTTTGGTGAGTGTATGAGCAGACCAGTTGATGTTGGAAGTTTACGCGTTGGAGGCTACATGATTATCGATAATGAGCCGTGCCGCATAGTGGACATAACCAAATCAAAACCTGGAAAACACGGTTCCGCCAAAGCAAGAATAGTGGCCATCGGCGTCTTCGACGGCGTCAAAAGGAGCTTCGTTAAACCTGTTGACAGCAACACGGAAATCCCCATTATCAACAAGAGACCTGGTCAAGTGTTCACTGTTAACCCAAACGGCGTCCAAATAATGGACCTGGAAACATATGAGTATGTTGATGCTCCTTTTCCCGAGGAGGAGGATCTGAAAGCCAAGCTTACTGTAGGCACCGAGATCGAGTACTGGAAGATACTGGGCAGAATCAAAATCGTCAGAGCAAAATAATCCTGCACTTTACTTGTGTTATCTTTCCGCCAAAGTTTATTTCCCAGTTCAGTACAGTTTGATCATGAAGCCAATGATGCATGAAGAGCCGTCTGAATTGTGACGATATCTAATGTGGCTGAGGCTTCACGTTTCAGCTACAATATATATTTAAAGACGCTTAAGATGTTCTAAGGCTGGAGACAATAGATGGCATTAGACCGTTTGGGTTCCTCTCTTTACGAAGCCTTAAAAAAGGTTTTCAGAGCCTCCGTGGTGGATGAGGCTACAGTTAAGGAACTCGTTCGCGACATTCAAAGGGCTCTGCTCCAAGCAGATGTTAATGTTCAACTTGTTCTCGGTATATCCAAGCGAATAGAGGAAAGAGCCCTGAAAGAGAATGTTCCTCCAGGCATCTCAAGACGCGAGCATGTGATAAAAGTAGTTTACGAAGAATTAACACGCTTCGTGGGCGACAAGCCTGTTCCAATAAGAATTGAGCCTGGAAAAAAGAAAATAATAATGCTCATTGGGATTCAAGGCTCTGGAAAAACCACGGCAGCAGCCAAACTCGCCCGTTACTTCCAGAAAAGAGGACTAAAACCTGCCTTGATCTGCGTGGACACTTACCGCCCTGGAGCCTACGCCCAACTCCAGCAGTTGGCAAACCGACTAAACGTTCCCGTATACGGCGACTTGAAGGCAAAGGACCCAGTTAAAGTGGTTTCCGAAGGATTAAAGCAGTTCAGCGACAAGGAAATAATAATTGTTGACACTGCAGGACGCCACAAAGAGGAGCAAGAGCTAATTAAAGAAATGAAAACCCTTGAGAAAAAAATCAAACCTGACGAGGTTATGATGGTAATCGACGGCACAATCGGGCAGCAAGCACTAGTCCAAGCTAAAGCCTTCCATGAAGCAACACCCATAGGGGCGATTTTAGTCACCAAGTTAGACGGGTCTGCCAGAGGCGGGGGTGCTCTTTCCGCGGTTGCAGCCACGGGTGCGCCAATAAAATTCATCGGTACGGGTGAGAAAACCGAAGACATCGAATTATTCATCCCTTCCCGCTTCGTCGGCCGCCTCTTAGGCATGGGCGATCTGGAAACTCTTCTCGAGAAAGTTCGCGAAGCCGAAATCAAAGTTCCTGAAAAGAAAGCAAAGGCGATACTCAGCGGCAAATTTACTTTAACAGACATGTACGAACAGTTCGAAGCTGTCAAGGGCATGGGGCCTTTCAGGAAAATCCTCAAGATGTTGCCAGGCATGTCTTACGACGTGCCCGAGGATATGCTGAACACGGCTGAAGACCGCCTTGAAAAATGGCACGTAATAATCCAATCCATGCGACCTGAAGAGAAAGACAACCCCAAAATTTTAAACTCTTCAAGAGTAAGACGCGTAGCGCGCGGTTCGGGAACAAGCGAAAGAGACGTCAAAGACCTTCTAAAACAGTACGCGATGATGCGCAAGATGCTAAAAATGTTAAAACGGAAAAAGAAGCTGCCTTTCATGGGTAAAGGTTTTCCAACAGCGTTCAGGTAGGCTTCTTCTCATGGACATTTTAGAAAAAACGCTGGCCATGCTTAGTAGGCATCCCCTCTGCGATCACTGTCTCGGTCGCCAATTCGCGTTGCTCGGCTACAGCATAGAAAACAAAGACAGAGGCAAAGCGTTAAAACTCAGCTTAACACTGCAAGCCAGCGCCCTCAACTCGGCAAAAAACGCTGAGGGCATTAAAAGGCTTAAAGTTCTCGCAGGCAACGGCTTTTCCCGCGAAGCCCAAGAAACCCTTCATCACCTAAAAAAGCGGATTGCCAAGAAAGCCCAATTAAAAACGTGTTTCTTATGTGAAGGCAAGTTTCAGCTTCTTGACGGTTTAATTCAAAAAGCTCTGCAAGCTATTGTGAACTACGAGTACACCACTTTTTTGGTGGGCGTAGAGTTGCCAGTCGCGGTGGAGGAACGCGAAGACGAGTTTAAAGCCGCATTCAACGTGAGCTACGGTGAAAGCATCCGGCACGAGTTTGGACGATTGTTGGGCAAAGGAATAGCTGAGCTGACGGGCAAAACCGTGGAGTACAAGAAGCCCGACATAGTCGTAATCATCAACCCGTTCGCGGAGCAAGTCAGAGTTCAGGTTAATCCTCTCTTTATTGCTGGCCGGTACAGGAAACTCGTCAGGGATATTCCGCAGTCGAAATGGTTCTGTTCCAGTTGCCGCGGAAAAGGCTGCGAGAAGTGCGGTGGAACTGGCAAGATGTATCCTGAGTCGGTGGAGGAACTAGTTTCGAAGCCGTTTTTGGAGGCTGCGGAGGGCGAGAAAACAGCGTTTCACGCTTCGGGAAGAGAGGACATCGACGCTCGGATGCTGGGCAGTGGGCGGCCCTTCGTGATTGAGATTTCAAAGCCTAAGAAACGATTCTTGAATCTGAAAACGTTGGAAGGCGATGTAAACGCTAATGCTGAAGGCAAGGTTGAGATTTCCGGTTTGCGCTTCACCAACAAGGATGTTATTAGGCGATTGAAGAAGGCGGAGTCTGCGCAGAAGGAATACCGTGTCCTAATCGAGTTTGAGAATAAGGTTTCTGAGGAGGGCTTGCGTCTTTTGGAAGAAAAGCTGAGCAACGTTTTGGTTAGGCAGCAGACGCCTCTACGTGTTTTGCATCGGCGAGCGGATTTGACCCGAGAAAAGTACATATATGAGGTTAAAGTTAAGAAGGTGTCGCTTAAGAGGGCTGAGATGGAAATACGTTGTCAAGGCGGCCTCTATGTTAAGGAATTGGTGTCTGGGGATGAAAGAAGAACAATGCCCAACGTTTCGGAGTTGCTTGGAAACAGAGCGAAGCCTCTCAAGCTTGACGTTTTGAACGTTATTATAGATGACTATGCAAGGTGAAGTGTGGATGAGAGGTTCAAAAGGGTATTATACTAGGACTCGTCGGCTTCTGAAGAAGAAGCCTCGGGAGAAGGGTAAGCCGAAGCTCGGTAAGTTGCTAATTGAGTATGAGCTTGGCTCTAAGGTTATCATCAAGATGGATTCGAGTGTTCAGAAGAGCTTACCTCATAAGCGTTTTCACGGCAAGATTGGCACTGTGGTGGAGAAGCGGGGGCGTGGGTACGTGGTAAGCGTAGCTAAGGGTGATGCTGTGAAGGAAATAATTGTTCGTTCTGAGCATTTAGAGCCTTATAAGGGTAGTTGAGAATGGGAAAGAGAGAGTTAAGCGAAAATAGACTTTCGTTGCCGCAGGTTAAGAAGGTGCTGGAGGCTATTGGCGAGGAGAATTTGGATCAGTTTCAGCGGCGCACGCTGGATTACGTGAAAAAGTTTTCCAAGGTTGATGCCGCGGAGGCAAAGGGGCTTTTGAAGAAGCTTGTGAAGGAGTTCGGTCTTGACGAGGCTGAGGCGGTTCAGGTTGTGAATTGCATGCCTGAAACTGTGGATGAGCTGCGGGTTTTCTTAGCTGGCGGTCGCAAGATCATTGAAACCGCAAAATTGGAAGCCATCATCTCGCTTTTGAATGAAAGCAGAGCTGTGAAATAGTCTTAATCGGCTAAGAATTTTTAAGCAGTAAGCGCGAATAGAAAAAAGGGACTCAGGGACCGGTATGGAGAAGCGATACGAGGAGTACGCTTTCGTGTTAGATTTCTTGCCGCACGGGCGTCCGGGGTTTCGCTCGACTGGCAGGGCGGGTTACCGAGCGGGAGCCTTGATTCAGTGTATAGGCGAGGAGTTTTTCACTCTACTAGAGGCTTTGGTGAAGGAGGGTTTGCTGCTTAAGCCTAATGACCGTGTGTACGTGGGGAAAGATACCCGTGAAGAGGTTACGTACATTATTGGCCGTATCGGCTTTGACGAGTTGACGGCTGCCGCGAAGGCGGAGCTTCCAAGCGTTATAAGTCGCATAGTGTTGAATCGTGAGAAGTGGTTTGTGAACTTTTTTAATACCGCGCGGGCGATTACGCCACGTATGCACGCGTTGGAGTTGGTTCCGGGGATTGGGAAGAAGTACATGTGGCAGGTTATTAATGAACGTGAGAGGCGGGCGTTTGAGAGTTATGAGGATTTGCAGAAGCGGACTGAGTTGCCTAATCCTGTGAAGCTGGTGACGAAGCGGGTTATTGAGGAGCTTGAGGGCGACAGTAAGTATCGCTTGTTCACGCGGATGCAGTAAGGCGTAAGTGATGAGCATTTCGGAAACGAAGCGTCTGCTTCGAGAGCGTCGAATTGTTCCGAACAGGCTTTTGGGACAGAATTTTATGGTAGACGCTTCGATTTTTCCCAAGCTAAGCGATTATGCTTCACTGGACAAAGCGGATGTGGTGCTGGACGCTGGTGCAGGCTTTGGTTTCCTGACCCGTTTCTTAGCGAACAATTGCAAAGCGGTAATAGCGGTTGAGAAAGACCCGCAAGTTGCAGAAGTGCTACGTGAACAGCTCAGAGGCTCTACCAACGTGACGGTGATAGAGGGTGACGTGTTGAAGGCGGCTTTGCCAGACTTTAACAAGATGGTTTCGATCCCGCCGTACTATCTGTCGTCGCGTTTGGTGACATGGCTGTTTGAGCGAAAAGTTGAGTGTGCAGTGTTGATTCTACAAAGGGAATTTGCTGATCGGCTTGTGGCTGCTGTGGGCAGTGAAGGTTACGGGTGGCTGACGGTTGTCGCCTGTTGCAGTGCAGAGGTTGAGCTTTTGGACGTTGTTCCCAAATCAATGTTTTATCCAGAGCCAGAAGTCGATTCAGTGATAGTGCGCTTAACGCCTTGGAAGGCAGCGCGGTTCGAAGTGAGGGATAGAGCGTTTTTTAGGCAGATGGCGCAGTGGCTTTTCACGCAGCGCAACAAGAAGCTCAGCAACGCGATTGCACCGTTCATCAAGAATAGGCTTAAAATGTCTAAGGAAGACGTGGAAAAGCTGGCTTGTGCTCTTCCGTTTCGTGACAAGCGTGTGAGAGATTTGCTGCCTAAAGATTTTGGAGCGTTAGCAAATGCTCTCGTCCACTAAGCAAGTGTACTTCAGCGACTATGCTTTCAATGTTTGGGAGAACGTTTACGAACCTGCCGAGGATTCGTTTCTTTTTGCCGAAAACCTTGATGTGCAAGCGGGTGAGCGGGTGCTGGATGTGGGCACTGGATGCGGCATACTAGGCATACTCGCCGCGAAAAAAGCCAGCGCTGTGGTGGCTGTGGATGTGAACCCGTACGCTGTTCGCTGCGCAAAAGAAAACGCAGACCTCCACAATGTACGTAGTAAGATGGCTTTTGTGTATTGCAATTTGTTTAAGCCTTTACGTGAGGCGGAAAAGTTTGACGTGATACTTTTTAATGCTCCTTACTTGCCCGCAGACGAGAGCGAAGCGGAGTCTTGGATCGGACGCGCATGGGCAGGAGGCGCGAGTGGCAGGCGAGTCATTGAGCATTTTATTTCCGAGGCTCCGAAGCACTTGAAGCGGGCGGGTCGAGTTCTTTTGATGCAGTCCACGCTGGCGAACGTGGATGAGACTGTGCGTAGATTCGCGAAGTGCGGTATGAACGCAAGGGTCGTGGCGGAGCGTGCTTTGCCATTTTTTGAGACGATAATTCTCTTTGAAGCCAGATTTCGCTGACTGCTCCGAGATTCATATTGGAAAGACATAAGCATTATATCAAATGGTTTTGCATAATCCCGCCGGGTGTTCATGCTTGGAATCCGATGCGGCAAGTCCAGTTCGTACTTCAACAAATGTAGCAAAACTCAAAAGGCACGTTAAGCTTGTAGCAGTTATAGCTGTGGCGGTTATTGCCGTTGTGGTTGGTGCTTTCCTCGTTAGCGCTTTAATTTCAGGTCCTCAGGGTCAAAATGCTTGGTTGTTTAAGGGCGCGTACGCGAAGTATGAAGGATCGGCTACGGTAACGTTTGTATCCTTTACTTTTACGTTACGACAGGAAGTGGTTGACTTCAACAGTACTCACGCGGAGCTTCTTACCAGCGTAAGCATGGGCTCTTCGTTGAGTGAGCCTCTGGAGGAAGAAGTCACCGTGTGGGTTGACCTGTCAAAAAATCAGTATTTAATCGAGGAAGGCACTCTTGTTGACAGTTATGAAGCCAACTTGCCTTTTGAAGGCTTCGGAAACAGAGACTGTATTGTCTACGAATACGCAACCGACGGCCCAACACTGACCATATACGTTGACAAGCAAATTGGCTGGCCACTGAAAATGAAAGTAAGCATGACTGGCGAGGGCTCGTTAAGCTTAGAGTTAGACATAAACCTAGTGGAAACAAACATACCCGGACTGCAGTAGTATTGTCTATAGATTTTTAACGTTGCCATCGATAAGAACAATGTACAAATATTTTGCAGAGAAGAAAAATCGTATTTGATGTTTTCATAAAAGTCAAAGTGAGCTTTAAGGTGCTTCAGAGGCGTCAGCTTCCCACTCGCCCCCGTCAACCACTGGTTCTACACTCAGGTTCAGTCTTTAAATAAGGGAGTAAGTCACCACAGAGCACAAAACTTCGCAAACAGTAAATAAACACTATCCACACCAAGAAACACGGAAGGCAAACTAGAATGACAAGCAACATTCGCTCAGCCTACAAGAAACTCCTGAAGCGAACCAAAGACCTAATCGTTCTACAATCAGCTGAATCCATTATCCAATGGGACATGGAAACCATGATGCCGCCCAAAGCTGTAGAACAACGCAGCCAGCAACTTGCGCTGCTAAGCCGCATCCAACACAAAATGAGCACAGCGCCGCAAACAGGAAAACTCTTGAACGCCATAACAGCAAGCCCACAATACGACACTCTTAGCGAAGTGGAAAAACGCAACGTCTATCTCATCAAGAAAAACTACGATGAACAGACGCGTCTGCCAGAGAAACTCGTTGCGGAAACCGCCAAACAACAAGCTATAACCGTAAACACTTGGAAAAAAGCCAAAGCCGCAAAAACATTCGCAATACTCAAGCCCGAACTCGAAAAACTCGTCGGCCTCAAAAAGCAAACAGCAGAAATCCTCATGCAAGTCAAGCAAACCAACACATCCTACGATGCGCTCATAGACATTTACGAGCCAAAAATGACCACCGGCATTATCACTGCAACATTCAGCGAACTCCAACAAGGACTCGTAGCGCTACTAGAGAAAATCCAGAACAGCCCAAACCAACCCGACACCAGCATACTCCAAATCAGCATCCCAGCAGAAACACAACGCAAAATCGGCAGAGCACTCGCACAAACACTCGGCTACGACATCACATCACCAAAAGCAGGCGGAAGAATCGACGAGACTGAGCACCCATTCACCTCAGGATACTACGACGACGTACGCGTAACCACACACTACCACACAGACAACTACACCAGCTCAATCTTCTCCGTACTCCACGAAACAGGCCACGCACTATACGAACAAAACCTAAACCAAAACTGGAAATACCAACCAGCAGGCTCAACATGCTCCTATGGAATCCACGAGTCCCAATCACGCCTATACGAAAACATGATAGGCCGCTCACGAGAATTCTGGACACACTGGCTTCCCAAACTGAAACAAATCGCACGCCCCGCCCTCACCCACGTAACACTCGACCAGTTCGTCCACGCCATAAACACGGTAAAACCCTCGAAAATCCGCATCGAAGCCGACGAAGTAACCTACAACCTACACGTAATAATACGCTTCCAAATAGAAAAAGACCTCTTCGCCGAAAAAATCGCATTCGCCGAACTACCAGAAACTTGGAACCAGAAGTACGCCACGAACCTAGGCGTGAACATCGAAAACGACTCCGAAGGAGTAATGCAAGACACGCACTGGGCAAGCGGCTTTTACGGCTACTTCCCAAGCTACGCCCTAGGCAACATCTACAGTGGACAGTTACTCGCTGCGGTCACAAAGGACATACGAGACTGGCGTCGCCAAATCGCCATAGGCAACCTAAAAAACATAAAAGGATGGCTGGTCAAAAACGTTCACAGCTACGGGGACCTGTACGATCCAGCCGACCTAATAAGAAGGATAACAGGAAAGAAACTAGACGCTGAACCCTATTTGGAGTATCTTCAGGAAAAATACAGCGGGCTCTACGGGTTCTGAACTTCCTCTTTCTTCGTCAACTCGCCATAAATGTAAAAAACAAGAAAAGCCAGAATCCCTCCAAAAAAAAGGTAAATACCAATCCAACCGACAACGGCATCATAGAAGTTAGCTCCGTAAAGAAAAAGCACAAACCCCAATATGACCGTGCCTAAACACGCCCAATCAGTCCAAGACATTTAATCACCCGCACACACTTAATGCTAACACTCAGTAGACGCTAAAATATAAAGAGTTACCGAAGAAAAACTTGAAACAACACAAAAAGAGCCACGCCGTAACGGCAAAGCATTTCCCAAAAATTAGTGTTTTGAAAATTCACCGACAGCCCCCATCGAACGTTAATCATAATCCTAACAAAAAAGCCACACCATTCCGACACTCTTATATACCAGAGAATACACAAAGAGTCCAGAGGCAAGAAGAAATGTCGGGTACAGATACTAAAAAACCTGAAACACGGGAAGAACTTGTAAAAATCTTGGCAGAAGCCGCCAAAAAAGAGGTCAAATATAGAGTTTTGTTAAAGCATAAGCCGACAAAACCGACAATATCAGGAATAGCGAAATTGCTTAACATTCACAGGGACACACTTTACACTTGGCTAAAAGAGTTTAATGTCGATTTCAAAGATATTTTAGACCGCATACCGACAATTGCTTCAGATGGAAGTGTCGAAGAAATGGGAAGCGCATATCTGATTGGTGAAGCTCTTTTGGGAGAAGGAAATGAAATCGCCCATGTGGACCTTTTGATCGGCGACAAAGACGGGCCAGTTGGGAAAGCCTTTGCTAACGGTTTGTCAAACCTGTCGGCTGGTCATACGCCTTTGCTGGCTGTTATAAGACCCAATCTTCCGCCTAAGCCACACACGTTGCTTGTGCCGAAAGTGACTGTCAAAAACATGGAAGACGCTGGAAAAATTTTCGGTCCAGCGCAAGCCGCAGTTGCGAAGGCTGTCGCAGATGCTGTGGAGGAAGAAGTTATTCCGAAGGATAAGGTGGATGATTGGGTGATCGTGTGCAGCGTGTTCGTTCATCCGCAAGCGAGCGATTACCGCAGGATATACCAGTACAATTATGGAGCAACAAAGCTGGCGTTGCGAAGAGCCTTGAAGAAGTATCCGTCGCTTGAGAAAATACTCTATGACAAGGACCGGGCGAAGCATCCGATAATGGGCTTTAAGGTTCCGCGTTTATGGAGACCACCCTACCTGCAGATTTCTCTTGACATACCAGAACTTGAAAGATGCAAGAAAATCATCGCGCAAATCCCTGGAAGCGACAGAATAATCATCGAAGCCGGGACACCATTAATCAAACGTTACGGAACGAGAGTAATAAGCGAGTTGAGACAAGCTGCCAAAGATGCTTTCATGATTGCGGATTTGAAGACTTTGGATGTGGGAAAAGTTGAAGTTGACATAGCCTACGAAGACACGGCAGACGCTGCAGTTGCCGCGGGATTGGCACCAGCCGAAACTCTCGACAAATTTGTACATGAAGCAAAACGGCTTGGAATATACGGTGCCGTGGACATGCTAAATGTTGAAGACCCTGTGGGAAAACTCAAACAACTAAAAGAGTTCCCAGACATGGTCATACTGCACAGAGGGATAGATCAAGAAACAGGAAGAACCTTAGGGTTAGACCTCATACAAGAATTGCGTCAAAACTTCCATGACAAGCGGTTCTTGATTGCCGTTGCAGGCGGAATAGTGCCAGAAACCGCAAAAGAAGCTTTAGAAAAAGGCGCTGACGTTATCATCGTGGGAAGATACGTGACCCAAGCAAAAGACGTAGAACGCGCGGTCAGAGATTTTCTGGAGATAACACCCACAATGCGCGAAGACATCGACCTATTCAGAGTCCACGTGGAGTAAAAAGGTGTACAAGCTTTCTTTTTTCTTATTTTTTTATGAAAAAATTTTGAGGACCAAGTAAGCCAACGAGAAAATCTCACTTGCAATTAAGAACTGAGTGAGAAAGCTCATAATCTCTGCAAGAAGAGATCCCAGAAAGGAGCCAGATGACGGCTCCAAAGATGAATTAAAACTTATACCCGAAATAAATCAAAAGTCTTGTCTGAAAATAACTGGAGATGCCGAAGTTTTCATAAATCCTTATCAGGCAGCCCATGGAGACGTCTCCCGCAATTCCCCTTTTTTATGACTACGCGCTTATGAACTTTCTATTTCTTTTTTACGCCGCAGCAGTCGAATTATGCCCAATACAAAATTCATTCTTGGCACCTTTTCCATGTAACATTTGTACTCATCCCCAAATTTTACGAGGAGATTCTCTTCTGCTTCTCGAATCCACTTAGGAGTAACCCACACGATGAGGATACCTGTCAACGCAAACAACCAATGTTGAGAAATTAAAATAGAGGCGCACACCGTCAGTATAGCACCAAGAAATTGTGGATGGCGCACAATCCCATACGTTCCACTCTCCACAATAACCGTGGTATCCATAATGCCTTTTCCCTCTGCTGGCTTGCCCCTCCTTTTGAAGTATAGAACTGGAGAAAAGAAGAACGGCAAGCTAACGGCTAAGATTATCCATCCTACGTAAAATGGAATTGCAAGGCCTAAATACGGTCCAAATAAAAGCCCATACAGAGGCCCTCCAATAAGCTGTGCCATCACCAGGTAACTTGCCAACATGTCAAAAGGAGATTGGGGACCACCAAAAATCACTCGTATTGCTTGGACTGGACAACGTTTTTCACATTGGTAACAACACTTGCATTTGGTCGCTTTCGCTGGAAACGGTTTCTTATCGGAGGTGGGATGCTCAGCGGTTTCTCTCCACTCATAGACTTGTGCTGGACAAATCTTAAGACAAACGCCGCATCCTGTGCAGAGGTCCCAGTCCACCGCGACATTGCTTCCCCGAATGCCTAGTTTCTTTGGTGGATCTAGGGGTCCCCAGACTACTACGCCTTTTTCTTTTCCTATTTTCTTGCGTTTCTTCTGAAAATCAAAATCAATGGGCAAGTGATCACTCCAAATCTAATCGTGCTTGGAATTAGGACTTCCTGTTTTCGGTAGTCCTATCCATCTGGGAGTCTTATCCATGTATTCCCGATAGGCGGCACCATAATGCCCAAGGCACTGGGCTTCTTCAACCTTTACGAAGTATGGACGAGTTACTCCAACTCCTGATATGATGGCAAACAACAAGAAAACCCACGAAACCGAAGCTATGCTTACGCCTAAAAGCAACAAAACCATAGTTACATACATAGGGTGTCTTGAATACCGATAGAGACCTCTAGTAACTGGTTCACCGGCTGGAGTGATAGCCCAACTCACCAAGACTGCTATGCTTCCAACTAATCCTAGTAGCGTAATTGGGAGACCTACGTAGAACCATGTCGTCCCTAATTGTAGCGGCAGGAAAACAGAGTATATTACGGCTGGAAAATAAATAATCTTGGAGAGACTAGCAACTAACAGCGTAGTCTTAGACTTACATGCGCGCTGGACCACGCGAACTGGACCAGCAGGCGCGTCTTTTTTCGTCATCAAGAGCATACAGAGCAGTGTTACCAATAGAAAGGGAACCATGAAAATCCAAGCATTCCACACGCCTGCCTCAAAAGCTGGTATAATTGACAAGATTTCCCTCCTTATGGTTCACTTATCTGAACTCCCACTCGCAGTAGGGATCACCCATCGCAATACACCTTGTCTCTTTGACGTGCTGGTTTTTGACGGCGGAGAAGAAGCCGTTCAGGAAGCCCGTGGTGAAGTAGCACGAAGGGACCTTCTCCTTCGTCGTGAGCATCTTCGTCTGCGAGCTCTCGCAGTTCTCCACTATTCTTATGGTCTCATCCACCGTAACCTTTCCAACCTTGCATTGGTTTAGGAAATCTAGAACACGCTTCACAGCCTCATCCTCACTTAACCCAGCTTCCAACAGGCGTTTCCCGACCTGCTTTCCCGCCCTAGCGCCTCCCATCCCCAACACCATGCGGTACCTCTCACCGGCTAGAGCGGGAAAGACCATGGCGTGCACGACCCTGTGGATGTCCACCATGCTTCCCAGCGTAGGCCTCTCCAAGAGAGGCTTTCCATGGAGCAGAAACTCCATGAGGTGATGCGTCAATCGTTGATGTATCCTTTCGATAACCGAGACGTCTTTCTCTAAAGAGTCCTTCAACTCATAGATTTCGCCAGGCACAAGTTTGACTTCGCAGTAGGGATCCCCCAGCCCAATGCACTTTGTCTCAACACAATTCCAGTCCCTCTCAAGCCCCTGCCAGCTCTCAAATCCCTTAATCATCCCTGCCACCAAAGGCGGGGAATAGAATCCCATGGGGACGCCGACGTTTTCGAATCCCCAGCATTCAGAGCTTTCGTATGCTCTAATGTAGTGTTCATCGGTCTTTGAAACCTCTTCAAGGTATTCTATGATGGCACTGCGCTCCTTTTTCGGGCCGCCTAATGATCTCTCCATCCCTTTCAACAGTTTCTTCATGTCTTTGGGCTTGCTGAAGCTCTTTGGCATGAATCTTAGGAGGAGGCTCTTAGGCCAGGGAAACATGGCGCGCTTGACCTCTTCATTCTCCCTCATGAGCTTGAACATGGAGGGCGCGTCCTCCTTGTTCATCTCGTACACCATCATTGGGAACCGTTTCGGATCCCATAGCATCCCGCTCCAGTGGGCGAAGTTCGGCCAGAAAAGGTTCACAAAGTCTCCAACTTCCCTCCTCATCACCGCTTCATCTCCCCGAATGTACGCCGCTAGCACCTCAGGGTTGATGAAGACGCGCTCTTCAAGTCCAATCCGCTCGGGTTCTAGGGATGCTTCAATTTTTGTCGGCTTCAGCTTGGGGTGCTTCACGACGTTCAGGAACTGCTTGCCTTCCCTCGTCTCCATCCTTATGACGCCGTCTGATATACTCATCATGGCCCCTAAGTCTTCCTGCTTACTGCAGCCTTCGTCCATGCACGCTAAAACACTGTTTCCCTCAGCCGCAAACTTGGATAGGGTCAGCCTCATGAACCGCACAACTTCAGGACCGCTCAAAAGGTATGGCGAGACCAAGGAGTCAAAGACAAGCAAAACATCTTTCTTCCCTATTCTCTCTTGGAGCTTCGATATGGCTATGCCTATGCCGGAAAGGTTCGCACAGTCTGCATGAACTGTGTCTGGTCTTTCCGAGACTGAGATTCCCACAGTTTCGTTGTAAGCATCAACAAAGCTAATTAGAGCCGGCTCAATCTTACCTGGTACTTTTTCTCTTAAGGATGCTTCAGCCTTGGATGGATTATACTCGGTCGTTACATAGATGATAGGCTTGTCAATCGCCAAGTTCTGGAGAATGGCTTGTTCGCAGAAAGTGGATTTCCCTGAACCAGGTGGCCCAACCAACAAGATCATGTTCTTGGCTGGCACTTCTTGTATCTGGGATAGAGAAACCAATAATCATCCCATTTTTAAGTAGCGAATGCGGGTTTATTTAAGCTGCGTTTAGTTTCTAAACTGTATCTCGGAATTTATTTGTAAACAGTCGCAACTTGGTTTCTTCTTCAGCTAAAGCTCATAGGAGCTACGGTTGAAAGGAGGCGCAGAGCTAAATGACAATTCTTTTATTTCTGTTATACCATATAGCTTGTTGTTGTCTCTAGTTTTGCGGTGTCTCTTGGGCAGCGGACCTGCTGAGCCAAGCTTTGTGGTGTTGTGTGAAGATTACTCAGGTTTGAGTAATTTTGGGGGATACCTGTGGACTTGAAGCTGCTGAAGCGTAGGGCGGAGATGTTGGATGCGGTCAGCACTGGTCTTCATCCTGCGGCTGTGATTGGGCAGCTAAATCCTTAATAGAGAGATGCCCAACTTCATACTCCGCTGGAGAGTTAATCATCACATGGCTAAGTTCAAGGTAATAGTATCTGACCCAGAGGCTGGAACTTCAAAAGTGGTTGAGCTTGAAGAGGCACGCGCAGTTCCGTTTATCGGAAGGAAAATCGGAGAAGCAGTAGATGGCGCTGTAGTGGATTTGCCAGCGCACAAACTGCAGATAATGGGCGGTTCAGACAGAGACGGCGTGCCCATGAGACCAAACGTTCATGGCGGAGTACGCCGAAAAGTTGTGCTGAGCGGAGGAGTTGGCTTTAACCCTCAAAACAAGGGACAACGGAGACGAAAGACCGTTCGAGGAAACGTAATAACAGAAGAAATTGTTCAGATTAACACGAAAATCACCGAAAAACCCAAAAAGCCTGCTGAAAGCAAAACAGAACAGGCTGCCCAAAAAGCTTAAGTTTTGTCAACGCTTGCGTGCTTAAAACTTATTAGCTTCCATCATTTAATCCTTCACTAATTCATGAATATTTGTGGATAAGAAGAGAATGAGCAGCACAAGTAAAGCCCTGCCTAAACAGCCAGAAGTCAACATCGGCACCATAGGGCATGTAGATCATGGAAAAACAACGTTAGTGCAAGCGTTAACTGGCGTTTGGGCGTCGCGGCACAGCGAAGAACTGAAGAGAGGCATAACCATAAGACTGGGCTACGCCGACATGGCAATCTACAAGTGCCCAAAATGCGGAACACCGAAAAACTATTCCACCAAACCTGTTTGTCCCAACTGCGCCTCAGAAGCAGTTTTCGTTCGCGCCGTAAGTTTCGTCGATGCTCCGGGGCATGAAGCGTTAATGGCAACGATGCTTTCTGGAACGGCTATAATGGACGGCGCGATCCTTGTTATAGCTGCTGATGAACCGTGCCCTCAACCGCAGACGCGAGAGCATCTGGCAGCGGCACAGGTTATTGGTATAAAGAATATAATCATCGTTCAGAACAAGATCGACATTGTCGAGAAGAAAAGAGCGCTCAAAAGTTACGAAGAAATCAAAAACTTCATTAAGGGAACAATCGCAGAAAACGCGCCGATAATTCCTGTTTCGGCACAGCACGGAATAAACATGGACGTGCTGCTCAATGCAATAGAGGAAATTATGTCCACGCCGAAAAGGGATGAAACGAAACCTCCACTCATGAATATCATTCGTTCCTTTGACATTAACAGGCCTGGAACTTCCATTGAAGATCTGGAGGGAGGTATCATCGGAGGAACTATAGCCCAAGGCAAGTTTACAGTTGGAGACGAAATAGAGATACGACCAGGCATCAGCGTTGAGAGAGAAGGTAAAACCGTCTATAAGCCGTTAATAAGCGAAATAGTCAGTTTGCACGCAGGCGAAAGGAAGGTAAAAGAGGCAACCTGCGGAGGATTAGTCGGTGTGGGAACCCTGTTAGATCCGTCCTATTCAAAGGCAGACGGCCTAAACGGAAACATCGCTGGAAAAACAGGTGTGCTTCCACCAATATTGTCAGAACTAACTTTAGAAACACATATTTTAGAGCGGGCTGTAGGAACCAAAGAGCTTTTGAAAGTCGAAAAAATCAACCCTGATGAAACATTGCTCCTTCATGTAGGCGCTGCCGTAAACCTCGGAAAAGTTACGTCGATCAAGAACAATGTTGTAAAAATTAAATTGAACAGGCCAATCTGCGCGCAGCCAAACTCAAGAGTCGCCATAAGCAGGAAGATCACAGCGCGTTGGAGACTTATAGGATACGGAATAATGTTAGATAAGCCCACTTAACCAAAGTTTACCCAGAGGTGCTTATTATCCCCCGAATTTTCGATAACTTGTGTGCTTTTTGTAGCACTTCTTTGGCGTTTTTGAAAGTTAGTCTTTTCATGGCATTTGGATAATCTAGCCAAGTATAACCCACATGTTCGTAGGATAACTTAATTTTTTCCGTGTGGGTTTCGATTAGAAAGAAAATTACCTCTTTATGTATTGTTGCGCCTTGCCTTCTGTAGAAGTACTCTATTTTTTCCCTGAAGCCATTGATAAATCGGCCGTCGGCTATTCCTGTTTCCTCTTGAAGCTCTCGGATAACCGTGTCTTTTTCACTTTCGTTTGGCTCAACATTGCCTTTTACGAAGTCCCAGTGACCTGCCTCATAATGCAGGAGAAGATATTTAGCCTCTGTGTTTTTCAGGAACACCACGGCGCCACAGGATTTTTCACGAAGCAACAGTCTTCACCAATTCCATTCTTGTTCTGCTCATTCTAAGCAGTAGTGATTTAAAAGTGATACGTAGTTATGCACTATACTAGGATAGAACACGTGTGCAATGCGGTCTAGCTTTAATGCTTTTGAGAACGGTCTTTATGTTTGTAAGAAACTTAACAGTTTTAAGCTATCCGGAGAGAACCTAGAGAGAAAAGGCACAGCAGTTTAGAGCAACTTGGAGGGCAGGGTTAAAATGGTATTTACATTAGCACAAAAGGAAACTTTTAAGGTGATTCTGGACTCAAACGCCCTGTTTGTTCCGCTTCAATTCAAAATTGACATCTTCAATGACCTCGAACGGCTGTTGAACAGGAACTTTGAATTGATTTTGCTATCTCCAGTCAAACGGGAACTGGAAGCACTCGCTGAAAAAGGCTCACCTAAAATGCGTAAAAACGCCTCTTACGCGTTGAAACTTGCTGAGAAATGCAAGTACGTTGAAGTTGACGCCTCAGCCTCAACTCTCACCGATGACATCATAGTTAAAATAGCCAAAGAGTGGGGTTTCCCAGTGTTTACCAATGATAGACAGCTTAAGAAGAGGCTAAGAGATATAAGTGTGCCAGTGATTTATGTGAGACAAAAATCGCGTCTAGAGATTGACGGGATGATATAATTAAATGTTTAAGCTAATAAATCTGCAGGATACTATCCGCATTCCGCCTGAAACCTTCGGCAACCCTCTTGAAAAAGTAGGCCGCGACCAAGTCAAGACGAAATACGAGGGAATCGTAGACGAGGAATTAGGCTACGTCATAGCAGTGACCGGCGTTGAAGTAAGCCCCATAGGAAAGATAATTCCTGGCGACGGCGCAACTTATCACAAAGTAACGTTTACTCTGTTAACGTTCTATCCTATCATCCAGGAAATAGTGGAGGGAGATGTGGTGGAAATCGCGG
>Ga0209636_10000526_pt1 | contig 37764 bp, 28 predicted proteins | sample DeeMarSWOR152_54_FD_187464 | JGI IMG/M metagenome (GOLD analysis project Ga0209636, IMG submission 187464) | Marine sediment microbial communities from White Oak River estuary, North Carolina - WOR-1-52-54 (SPAdes) (version 2) | ecosystem: Environmental > Aquatic > Marine > Intertidal zone >... | reverse complement strand
TCTACGGCAGTTGCCTGACAGGGTGAAAATCAGGAGAGCTATTCAGGCTCTGAAAAACGATAAGTCTCCTCAGGTCAGAAAAGCAGCAAGACAATAAACGGGAAACCTTCCTTTGAATACCAGCACAGATTTTCGGAGAAGTGAAGGGGGATCGTGGCTTAACATTTAGTAAGCATGGAGAAAGGGCGCCTCTCAACATTCGACAGGCAGATAGGGATTCAACCTCAATATCTTTCATATTTCCTTTATAATACAATTAGCCTGAATTATTCATCGGATTCTTCTATTTTTGGTAGATGATTTTTCCGCCAAGAATAGTGTACAGAACTTCTGTCCTCAGAATTTCCCTCGAAGGAATGGTGAAGAGGTCTCTGGACAAAACCACCATATCCGCCAGTTTCCCCTTTTCCAGCGTCCCTTTAATGTCCTCCTCATGAGAAGCATAGGCTGAGCCGAAAGTGTAATATTTGACCGCCTCAGCCATGGTCAGCCTTTCCTCTTTGTAATAACGGGTCACCAGTTGATACAGGTTTTCCATAGGGTTGAGCGGTGATACCGGCCAATCCGTGCCCCAGGCAAGAACGGCGCCGTTATTGAGCAGTGTTCTCCACATGTCGACCCGTCGGGCCCGTTCCTTTCCGAGACGAACTCTCCTGTAGATCTCGCTGCCCGTGATGTTGGGCTGCATTGAGGCGACGACTCCCAGTTCTCCGAATCTCTCGGCATCTTGAAAAGTGACGACTGTGCAGTGCTCAACCCGGTGCCGAAGTCCCTTTTTGCCGTGTTTGTTCTGCGCTCTCTCGAAGGCATTCAGCACCCAATGGACGGCCCTGTCGCCGATGGCGTGCACACCGACCTGATAACCATTTTTATGCGCTTTCTCAACCAGGCCATAGAATTCATTTTCCTCGTACTGGGCCAAACCTGTGTTTCCCGGCTCCTCAGCAAATGGCTCGAACATCAGTGCGGAACGAACACCGATGGTCCCGTCGATGAACATCTTGACAAGACCCACTCTCACCATTTCATCTCCCTGGCCCCACATTATTCCCTGCTCGATAGCACGGTCTAACTCTTGGACAGGAACCCAGGCAGAGACTCTGAGGGTCAGTTTTCCTTCTTTATTCAATTCTTTGAAAATTTCGATTTCTTTCAGGTAAGATCCAGTCTGGACACCTGTTATCCCCAGTTTGGCGGCATGCTCCAGCGCTCTTTCAATATCTTCCTTGGGCTTTGGTTTATCCCAGACTTTGAGAAGATTGGATGCGGCTTCCTTCAATATTCCTGTGGGTTCTCCGGTCTCCTGGTCTTTAACAATCTCTCCTCCGGAAGGGGATTCCGTATCTTTAGTGATGCCTGATTTTTCCAGAGCGACGCTGTTCACCCACACCGCATGTCCCCCTCGCCGTTGAATGATAACCGGATTATTTGGGGAAACTTCATCCAGAATTTCTTTAGTCGGCCAGCCCAATCCTTTGAAAAGACCAGGATTGGGATAGGATGCATAGGCCGCAATGAGCTCGCCTTCAGGGAGCTCTTTGATCCTTCCGGCAATTTTTTCCTGAATGTACTCAGTTGTTCGGGCATTGCGGAGGTCCAGCTTCGTCAGTGAATGCCCCCCGGAAGAAAAATGACAATGGGCATCGATGAAGCCCGGAATAACCAGTTTCCCCTCAACATCCAGTACTTGAGTTGAGGACCCGACGTATTCCGCGATTTCTTTGTTTGACCCCACAGCCAGGATTTTCCCATCCTTGACAGCCACAGCCTGGAATCGAGGTTGCTCGTCCAGCCCTGAAAAGACTTTACCGTTTGTTAGGACCATATCTGCGCATTCTGGATTTTGAAAGCCGTGCAGAAGCAGCCCAAAAACGAAGAATAGGATTATCCAAAAGGCAAGTTTTCTCATAGTCTTATTAACCTACAAAATTCATGGTCTCTCGTCAAATCTAATATGCCTATACCTTCCCTTCATTTTCAAGAGCTTTGCCTCCAGTCTTTGGCCACCTCGACTCGTTCATCATCAAGGTTATTAATAAACTTTGAATAAAAGGGAATAATTACTTGCGAGATGTGTATATGAATGGAAAGGAGTCCGCAATGAAAAATTTATTGAAGGGAATGGCAATCCAAAAAAAGGTAGTTCTGGTTGCTGCGTTATTTTGTCTTATTTATGGGATTTCCTGTGCCGAAGAAGGGAAGTCTCTGAGCGGGAAGGAACTTCTGAAGAAGATGAGCTCGAGTCACAAAGAGGATAGGGATTATGCCTTAGGCTATATCACCGGAGTCTTCTGTGCGTCCAGGGAGATCTCCATTCCTGATGACCGGACTATGAAGAAGGTAGTCCAAGTTGTAAAAAAATACCTGAAGAAGAATCCAGACAGGTTGGATCAGCAGGCAGTGAAGTTGCTCGAAGAAGCTTTCGCCAAAGAGTTTCCGCTGAAAAAAGATTTTAAAGAGAGGGCTGGACTCATCTAGCCTCAGAGCCTACTCATACCTCAAAGAATCCACAGGATTTGCGAAAGCGGCCCTTATCGTCTGGGAAAATATAGTGATAAAACCTAATGCGAACATCATCAGTAATCCAAAGGCAAAAATCCCGAATCCCAGTTCGATACGGTTGGAAAAGTCCCGCAAGAGCAGGTTATTGATCAGCCAGGCGACAGGAGTGGCCAGAGCCGCTGCCAGCAGCAGGAGGAATACAAAGCTCTTTGAAGTCACCAGAATGATATCTATCACAGACGCTCCCATAACTTTTCGAATACCGATTTCCTTCACTCTTGCTTCCGTATCATAAATGACCATACCCAGGAGTCCAAAAAAGGCGATCAGAATGGCCAAAAAAGTAATGAAACTGACGCCTCTCAGCACATTCTCGACTTCTTTATAATAGTCTTCAAGCTGATCTTCAAAAAAGCTGTATCTGAAAGGACGGAAGGGCTCCAGTTCTTTCCACTTTGTTTCGAGGAAGAGAAGGGTTGATTCCATATCATCCGTTCTTATCTTCAGGCTTGCGTACTCGAAATACTCGGGAACAACTCTCAAAATCAGAGGATAAACCGGACTGGATGTGCTTTGAGAAAGAAAATCTTTGACCACACCGATTATTTCAAGATTTTTATTCTCTTTGAATGTTATGATTTGGCCAACGGCATCCAGGGGTGACGCGAATCCGAATCGTTCGACGGCCATCTCGTTGAGGATGACAAACCTTTCATTCTCTAGATAGGGCATTTCAGGAAAATTTTGTCCTGCCACAAGTTCCAGTTCGAAATTTTCAATGAAGTCATGGTCTATCGAGATGAAGTCGACCTCAAGAAATTCAGATGCATCCGGGTTTTTGGCTCTAGTACCCCATCTTGTGCCTGTGCAGAGGATAAATGCAGAGGCAGAGACCCTGGATACAGCCGGATGTGTGGACATCTCTTGCTTCAACGTTTCATAGTTGGTGTTCTGGAGTTCAACATTCAGGATGTTTTCAGCATTGAATCCCGTATCGATGGTTTTTTCAAAACGGATTTGTTTGTATAAAACAATAGTGGTGATAATGAAGACGAATGAAATAAAGAACTGGAAGACTACAAGAACCCTGCGTAAGTTGATTCGAGAGAAAACCTTCGCTTTGGTGATATCTCTCAAAACCTCTGCCGGATTGAATTTTGATATATAGAGTGCGGGGATGATTCCGGCAAGGATGCCTGTGAATACGGCAAACAGGATGAAGAAAAGTGTCACACCCAAGCTCTGGCTTTCAATTTCAGTATACAGTGGCATCTGACTGACAAAGATAGGAATAACAAGTTTTAAAAAGATGAGTGCGAGGACAAACGCAATCAGGGCGTAGGTGACCGCTTCGCCGATGAATTGAGTGATGAGCTTGAAGCGGTTGGCTCCCATGGCTTTCCGGACACCCACCTCCTTGGCCCGCGAAAGCGCCTTGGCTAAGGACAGGTTGGTGTAATTGAAACAGGCTATGATCATGATCAGGAGGGCAATACTGGATAGCAGCAAGGGGAGTTGAGGACTCACAGCCGGTTTTGACAGCCAATTCCCCAAGTTCTTTCCCGGAGAAATTTTGGTCAGAACCTGCAGGCTGTAAATATATTCAGTTTTCGTGTCGGGGTAATGTTTTTTTACGATGGCTGGAAACAGTTCTTCAATCCTGTTGGGAGAAGCATTCTCGCGGAGCAGGAAATAGACATAGTTATCATTTAAATTTTTCCAGTTTTCCAGGGAGGCGGGGATTTTTTTCTGTTTCTCGAGTGAATTCAATGTCGAAAGAGAGGCCAGACATTCGAATCTCATGTGAGACTGGAGCTTTGATGTATCTTTCATCACTCCGGTAATCTTGAAATCTCCCACGTCCTGGATGCTCAGAATTTCTCCGACGGAGTTTCCAGAGCCGAAGAACTTCTGCGCAAGTTCTTTGGTGACCACAAGTGAATAAGGCTCGGCAAGCGCGGACCTCGGATCGCCCGCCTCCAATTCATAACTGAATACATGAAAAAAGTCCCTGTCTGCATAGAATCCCTGAACCATCAGTACCTTTTTCATGGCTGCCGCAGCCCCTCCGAAGTTCTTCTTTATCCGGACAACTGTTTCGATCTCCGGAATCTGCTCCAGTTCATACACTAGAGGCAGAGGCGCAGTCGCTAGTTCAATGACATCATTTTCGCCAGTCGTCTGAGAGATAACCCTGTAGATTCGATCTTTCTTCTCATGGAACCGGTCGCTGCTGTACATGGTGAAAGTCAGCTTAACCACAAAAAGACAGAGGGAAAGGCTTATGGCTAAACCGGTGATATTTATGAATGAAAAGACTTTTCGTTTCCGGATATTTCTCAAGGCAATTAATGCGTAATTCTTGATCATGATGGCATTCCTGTAGAGGGAGTAAGACACGATTGTGGGGATGGCTCGAAAGATCTGGCTCCAGTACCAGAGCCGTGAATAGGTGTGGCCTCGCTTTGACAGATTTATGTGATATTCTTCTTCCAGATCGTCGATAAGAGAATGTCTTTCGATCCAGTAGGAAAATTTTGTCAACAGCCACTCGGGGATTTTTGGGGGTCTTGCTGAATCTTCTTTCATGATGCCTCTCCCTTTTTCAAGGAATGAACTCCTATGCCGTCCCATAAGGCTTCTTTCAGCTCATAGGCTTCCTCAAGAGCTCGTCTGCCGGAGCGCGAAATAGAATAATATATTTTTCTTCTTCCTCCTCGCTTGGGCACAGGCATCCCTTCGCGTTTGATCAACAAGCCTTTTCGAGCCAGCTGGTCCAGTGCGCAGTACAGCAGGCCGTAGTTCCACTCCTCATCGGTGAGTTTCTTGATTTGATTTTTAATGCTGACTCCGTAGGCATTATCCTCAAGCCTCAGGATCGAAAGAAGAATGATTTCCTCGTTTTTCGTCAGATTGCTCATAACAACCTCGCAGGCTTATTTATATAGAAATTCTATACATATATATTTATATAGAAAATCTATAGATATGTCAAGATTTTTTTTTTATCTTTCTAAGGAATCCCTTTCACGTTCACGTGCGATTAAAAACAAAAGTGTCATTGCGAGCGCAGCGTGGCAATCCCATTTGATAAATTTGTCATTGCGATGAGTACAGCGAGGAAGCAATCTCATAAAAATGAATTATTCATTATTTTCTTATGAGATTACCACGCTGCGCTCGCAATGACATTATCTAATCGCACAGACATCGGTAAAATGATATTGAATTATTGAGTTAGTGAAGACAGAAGCAGTTTGATCACAAATCAAGAATATCATGAGGCTTTGCATTTTATGTCGCGGGTAGAAACAGGTGCTGAGAGCGAAAAAATCCCCGGTCGAGAAAGAGAAGACCTGGCTCTTTAAATAACAGTCACTTTACATTAAAATATTCTTGTGCATGAATTTGTGAGCCATAAAATTAAGAATATTTGGTTCATCCCTACTCTCAACGATCATCTGGAAGAGAGGTTCGAAACAAGGAGTCCACTATGAAAGAAATCGTTAGGACCTGTGCAGTCTGTATTCTTCTTACCTTAAGCTGTTGTCTACTAACCCAGGTTGTCTTGCCTCAACCCGCAGAGAAGAGCTTAGTCCTCAAAGCGATGGAAGAAGAGATGCAGCGCTCGATGAAAGGATTGGGCGACAAGGGTAATCCTCCTCCATATTTCATCAGCTATCATATCACTGAATCGATCCGCCTTTTAATCGCCGCCTCTTATGGGGCCATACGCGTCAGCTCTGATGGTCGCTCCCGCGTCCTGGATGTAGAAGTGCGTGTCGGTGACTACCAGTTTGATAACACGCATCGCCTGAGAGACAGATTCGGGTACTTGCCGCCCTACCGTGGTTTTTCATTCATTCCTATCGAGAATGACCCGGATGCGATAAAAAGTGCATTGTGGTTTGAAACAGATAAGAAATACAAAGAGGCTGTTCAGCGTCTTGTTCAGGTCGAAGCAAACAAAGCCGTCAAGGTGGAAGAAGAAGATGAATCTGCCGATTTTTCACGCGAAGCTCCTGCAGAGTTCATCGGTCCTTTATCCGATGTTCGTGTAGATGTTCCTCAGTGGGAAAAGAGGCTGAAGGAATATTCGGCTCTATTTATCCCTTTTCACGATATTTTGGAATCGCAAGTCACCTTGAACGCGGAGGTGACGAATAAGTACTTTGTCAACAGCGAGGGTTCAGTCATCCAGCAGGGGAACACACAATGGAGCCTCAGCATGCTGGCAAGGACAAAAGCCGCCGATGGCATGGATTTGTTCCAGTACAAGTCATTTGATTCACATTCGTTAGAGGGACTGGCGGATGAAAAAGCAGTCCAGAGCACGATCGAGCAGATGGCAAAAGACCTGCTCGCACTTCGAGAAGCGCCCGTGATTGAGCCGTACAGCGGACCCGCTATTCTAGCAGGTCAAGCGGCAGGCGTTTTTTTTCATGAGATCTTTGGTCACCGTATCGAGGGCCACCGCCAAAAAGATGAAAGCGAAGGCCAGACATTCACCAAGAAGGTTAACCAGCCCGTTTTACCTGATTTCATATCCGTCTATGACGACCCAACTATAAAAAAGAATGGCCGTACTGACTTGATGGGCTTTTACCTTTATGATGATGAGGGGATGAAGGCTCAGCGTGTCACCGTAGTGGAAAAAGGTGTTTTGAAGAACTTCCTCATGTCCCGCTCACCGGTTGAGGGATTTGACAGATCGAATGGGCATGGTAGAAAGTCAGCCGGTTACGAACCAGTGGCCCGTCAGGGCAATTTGATTATTGAAGCATCAAGAACGGTCTCGAAAGAGAAGCTTCGCGAGTTGTTGATTCAAGAGTGCAAGAAACAGGGAAAGCCGTTTGGCCTCATTTTTGAAGACATCTCTGGTGGCTTTACGTCCACGAGAAGGGGTGGAACTCAAGCGTATGCAGTCGACCCGGTCATGGTTTATCGTGTCTACGCGGATGGGCGTCCTGATGAACTTGTCCGTGGGGCAGACCTCATAGGGACTCCATTGATTTCCTTCAGTAAGATTTTAGCCTGCGGAGATACAGTGGGAGTGTTCAACGGTGGCTGTGGAGCAGAATCAGGGTGGATACCGGTATCCTGTGTGTCTCCAGGCATACTCACGGGAGAAATAGAGATTCAGAAGAAGCAGAAATCAGAGGAACGACCTCCGATTCTTCCCCCGCCCGGAAGGAGGCTCAAGTGAGGAAAGTATACAAATCGCGATTTCGTTGTCTCTGGTTTTTCCTCCTGATCTGTTCATTTATCTTAGTATCTCCACAAATAGACCTCAATGCCCAACAGGAAGAAGATGCAGTGCTAAAAGCCCTCAAAGATGAATTAGCCAGATCAGTCGATCAACTGCAATTAAAAGACATGGAGAAACCCTATTGCATTGAATATTCAGTAGAAGAAACAGAAACATTCGCAGTTCGGGCTATCTTTGGTGCGGTAGTCAGTTCAAGTCGCGATAAAAACCGATTCCTCCAAGTGGGTGTTCGCGTGGGAAGTTATGACTTTGATAACAGCGGATTCTCGAGCCCGCGCTTCAGGTATTCATCGTCAGGATTCAGGCCTTTAGTCATCGAAGATGATTATGCGGCACTGCGCCAGGATATCTGGCTGGCGACAGATGCTGCCTATAAACAGGCCGTAGAGCAGCTGGCTGGAAAACGGTCTCTTTTGAGAACGAAAGTGGAAACAGAGGAAATCCCTGATTTTTCCCGGGAGGAACCAGTCACATCAATCAATCCCAGAAAATCACTGGAATACAACGGATCACAATGGGAAAAACTTGTCGGCAGCCTATCCGAGATTTTTAAAGAATTTCCTGCCATATATAATTCAGGTGTGAATTTCAGTCTCACAACCACTAATAAATATTTCGTCAACAGTGAAGGGACCGTGGTTCGGCAGCCAGTCACTCTCTGTATGCTTATTGCCCAGGCATCCACACGGGCTCAAGATGGAATGCCTTTGAAACATTTTGTTCCTTTTCTCGGGACACATCGTGAATCACTGCCAAAAGAAGAAGAGATGAAAAAAGCCATACGAAAAATGGCAGAGGAACTCACGGCATTAACTTCAGCTCCAGTGCTCGACCAGTACTTTGGACCGGTGTTAGTCACTGCTGAAGCCGCCACGGAAATCTTTGCCCAGACACTGGCTCCGCAGTTATCGGGGGACCGCCCTCTCCTCGTGGACCAGAGAGGGAGTGCAGTGGTGATGCCAGAAAGAAATCTCTCTAACAGGTTGAACCGTCGAGTGCTCCCCTCCTTCTTTGCCGTCGTGGATGATCCGACACAAACTTCCTACGAGGATCACTCTCTTATCGGCGCGTACAAAGTTGACGATCAAGGAGTGCCTGCGCAGCCGGTTACACTCATCGAGGATGGCTTTTTAAAGACACTGCTGATGTCGCGCCGGCCGCGCAAGGAAATCAATAAATCGAATGGTCATGGGCGCAGCGTCTCCTTGCTTTCTCCCAGTGCTCATTACAGTAATCTTATCGTCAAAACAAATGAAGGCCGGTCGTATGTTGAGTTAAAGCAGGAGCTAATTGAGCTCTGCAAGTATGAAGGCCTCTCTTATGGTTTGTTAATCAAAAAGTTAGATAACCGTTTTTTCTCCCCACGAGACTTCCAGGATATTTTTGGCATGTCCCAGGCAAGAGCGCAAAGAGAGACAGTCAGCGCACCTCTCCTCGTGCATAAGGTCTATGTTGAGGATGGCCGGGAGGAACTTATCCGCGGTCTCAGCATTGATGAGATGTCTGTGCGCATGCTCAGAGATATTGTCGCCGCGGGAAAAGACTACTCTGTTAATAACTTGCTGGCAAGAGGAAATCTTCCCGCTTCGGTTGTTGCGCCTTCATTGCTTTTTGAGGAGATCGAGTTAAGCATGCCCCAAAGCCCTCTACAGAAACCCGCACTGCTCAAGCATCCATATTTCTCAAAATAGGGATCGCATCTCAACATTTAACATTCCATAAATTGGGGTCAAAATAAGGGGTCGCGTCTTTACATTTGACATTTCAGATAAAGAGAGAGGAGAAATTGGGGACAATCCCCAATTTCTTGTTATGCACACAAAAAGGAAATATAATGGCGGGGAGTGGTCAAATTTTTGAGTTTTTTTACCTTGGATATTTTTAAAATAGTGAATCAAAGGAAAGGAGGCGAAGAGAATGGATAATAAAGTGGACAAATACGAGTGTGCCCACTGCGGTTTCACCGCTGACGGAAAGTTCACCGGAGATATCTGTCCCGGTTGCGGTCTGACTTATTGGAAGTGCAGCCACTGCGGATTTCTCATCACAGCAGCCTCGCCACCAGACAAATGCCCGGAGTGTAAGGAGAAATGCGATTTTCTCAATGTCACTTGTTACACGCCGGAGTGCGGCGGACCGGGCAAGATTGATCCCCGCTTAGGATGAAAAAGGGGAATTATATTCTGAGTTTTATTGTCCAATCCATTTCTGGTTTGGCAACATATGCGAAAGAGGGATTCGTGGAATTGGGGTAGTCAACAATTCCGGGTTATTGCAGACATTATTTATCAGGGAAAAGACAAAAGCAACAATCATGGTTAATAACTAGCTTTAAAAAAGGAGGGAAGAAAAATGACTAAACAAAAAGTTGGTCAAGTGCTCTTTTGGATTGCCGTTATCTGGGCAATTCTATGGGGAGTGATTGGATCTGTTTTTGTGGGCTCGTCTTTCAGAAATTTAACGATGGATGAGCTTAATTTAACAATGTGGGCGCCCCAAGGAACTTGGACTATGATCTGGGGGCTTTTCGGTGTACCACTGGCGGCTATAGTTGTCACTATAGGAATTTTACTCTATTCAGACGCAAGAGGATTGACGGTACTGAAATATGGAATTGGAATGTTACTGGCAGTTTTTATTGGCATGGTGCTCACGTCCATTGGACATATCCCGCTCTTGTTCGGTATCGGTGGAACCTTGATCTTGCTGTTCTTCATCGGGATGCTCTGTCTATGGGCCAAAGAACATAAGGCTCTAAAAGGTGCGCCCCCAACAGCCGCTGTTCTTAAACTGGTTGGCTACGTGTTTATGCTCATTGCCGCCTGGTTCGTTTGCGGAATAGCCAGCATCCCTTTCTTGAAAGCCCTTGAAGGCGAGGCCCCATCCACTCCGTTGCATGTTATGATATTCTTGGTGTTGGGATGGTTTCTCCTCTTCCTGGGTCATTACAAATCACGCCAACAATAAGCTTTAGAGAAACCATAAATAGTCAGGCACTCGCGAATAACAGGGGACTTTTTCTTTTCTAAAGCACCCAGGCATATCCCAGCTTCACGAAGAAAGTCCTGTCAGATTGGGTGAGGCCAAATCCCTGGCCGCCAAAATAATTATCGCTGTATCCAAGGAAGAGCAAAGTGCGGGGGTTGATCTTGTAGGAGAACAGCAACTGAGTGAAGAACCGCCTGTACCTCGGATCTTTTTCGAATGTGTAATTGGTGACATTGTAGTCGTAATCCACGTATTGAACGATAGCGCGGAAAAATGTGCGGACGTTGAACTGGTAGACAGCTGTCGACTGGCTGATGTTTGCCGTGTACAAGCGTTCATCCTGAACGGTCATCCGCTCATAGGTGTGAGCGAGAGACAGACGCAGGTGTTTGCCGAGATTGTAAGTCAGATAAGGAGTCAGCCTGAACCTTTGTCCCGGCCGGGTGTTCTCATAGTCGATTTGATCTCCAAACACGGTGGATATTAATAACTGCAGGTCGCTGAATGGCCAAAATCCTCCCTCGATCGAGAAGAAGGTTTGATCGAATTCACGGTTATTGTATCCCTCCCGGATTCTCCATCCTCTTATGAAAAGGCTGGACTGCATGGTTCCATTGTAGGCAAACCAGAGTGATGCTCCCTTATTCAGCAAATTTCCATCCTGGTCCTCAAAATAGTTCACCTCGCTGCCCACCATGAACAGGGACCACCACGAATCCTGGGGCGCGTTCCACCTGTAATTCAGACCTCCCTCCGCATTGCGGTAGTTAACCCTGGGGTAGTAACCGAGGTCAGCGCGGAATTCCGGACCGGCTTCCTCATAGTCTGCCCACCAGCCCCAGGTCCGGCTGTTATGATCATACTCGAATGAGATGAGCCGGTCGCTGAAGGAGCCATCGGGTTGATTGTTATCGCTTGCGACTTCAGCGGGATACCTGGTTTTGGAGCCGAGGACCAGCAGTTGGATCTGATTGGTGCGGGTGAACCGGAAGTCCAGGTCGAACCCGTACACTCTGTTGTAATAATCCTGCCCTTCACGATCGGTGGCCAGTAGTCCGACCGTGTATCTTCTGCCGAAGTCCTTCTTGTAGCGAAAAACCGAAGATGTGTTTGCCTGATTCAATGAGGTTGAGCCGGATCCCTGGCTCCCCGGAAAGATGAGGTTTGTTATTTCATCGCGGACAACATACCCCCCAATAGTGTGGGTTCCTTCCTTTCCTGTCAGCTTCAGCCCCCAGGTCGGATTTCGCATCATCCGTGTATAGACTACACTTTCAAGAGCACTAAAGAAGTCAGCTCCTTCGGTGAAGAAAGGCCGCCGTTCAGGATAAAAAAGTGCGAATGGCTGGTTGATGTCCAGTTGCCAGGCGTCAGCCTCAACCTGGCTGAAATCGGGATTGGCCGTTAAATTGAGCGTTAAATTCGGCGTCATTCCCCATCGTGCCGTCAGTCCAACTTCCGCATCCTGATCGTGCTTTTCGAGGCTGCCTTGAGGAAAATCCGGTCGATCATCGGTACGGGCTCCAATGACTGTGGGATTGATCTCAATGTTAAGCCCGGGACTGGCGCCATCGAAGCCCTTTATCTTGACAGCCTGGCACAAATAACAGTTGTTACTCCGGTCTCTCGGAAAGAGTCCTATGTGATAGGCGTGTTCGCGGGGATACCGGCGCACGGCATCGAATCCCCAAACCTGTGGTCCTTCCTTACGCTGGAAACGGAGTGACGAAAAGGGAATGGCAATTTCGACTGCGTAGCCCCAATCAGTGATCCGGCTGAAACAATCCCAGATTGTGTCCCACCCAGGGTCCTCACTCGTTTGAGTTTCAATTTCGTCGAACTGCACCCCTTGAGCGGTCACGATGAAATCAAAGCTCCGTCGGCTATCATTGAACGTGTCAAAGATCAGGGCAATCCAGTCATCCCCGCCCAGAGTGTCTCGGTCTCTCAGGTGAGCCCGAATGGCTGATGGCTTGGGGTCGTAGCAGCGAAAGGCCGCGTAGAGGTTATTCTTATCATAGGTGAGAAGTACCTCTGTGCGCACAGGCGGAGGCACATTCTCTCCTGGCCGGACCTCATATTTCAATTCCAGCACCAGTGCGTTTTCCCATGCTCCTTCGTCCAAAATGGCATCAAGCCGGACCTCGGACTCAGTTTTGGGCACAAGGTAAGGATCCTCGACCGTTCCTGTTCCATGATTTCTCCCGCCGCTGTCTTGCGGGGATGTCCATGCCGGGAGAAGCAGAGAGGCCAGGAAGACTGATAAGCTGATGACGAATGCTCGACAAGGTTTCACAGATTCCTCCTCTTTTGATCTTTTTTATTGTCAATACTTCACACAGAAAGCTCCTTTGAAGCTAAACGGCGACTCTCGAAAGTGATCCCAAAAATGTCATTTATTAATATATACGCCTGGTGTTCCGAAATGGTTTCCCCTTTATTTATCTTCTCTGACTCCTGATTGGTTTAGAATATGGGTTTATTTTTTTGCAATTTTTGTGCCAGCACCTGACCTACAGGAAGAGTGGATATGAATAATGTTTAAAATATGTCCGCTCATGGGACAGGGAGTGTTCGATAGCGGCTAATCGGAGTTTTCTGTGTGACTGTCGATAATACTTGTTAGTATAGGTGAAAATTCAGAGATTCAGATGAGCGTATCCGGCCCTAACGCATTAAACCCAACTCTTTCATCTCATCCTCCAGACCTGTCATCTCCCAGCGTATGAGCGACAGCGGGATCATCCCGGATGCGTGAAACCGGTCGAAAAACTGCTTGAGGCTGAATTCTTCTCCCTGCTGCTGGGCGCAGTCTTCTATCAGCTTTTCCAGATGCACTTTGCTCACAATGTAGCTTGTGCCGTACCCTGGCTGTTGAAGGTAGAGCTCCTCGTCAAACCAGACCGTGTTTCCCTCCTTTGGCATCCAGTTGCGGGGCGTCCATTTGACGGCAAAATCGACTGCCTCTTCCAGGGTGAACGCGTTACTGTGCATTTTCAGGTCTCCCATGGCCCGCGCGGCCCGGCAGGCGACCAGAATATAGACGAGTTCCCGGGCTCTCGGCCGTTCATCCAGCAAGCCGGCGTGCATCATCATCTCTTCCATTCCTGTGGCTAATCCTTCGGCCCGCGAATCCCAAATGTTGTAAAGAAGAGGGACACGCCGAATCGGGCTGGGATGGGGCTCGTGCTTCATCCTGGCCAGGTCAAACCAGTGCGTGCCGTGACACCTCATAGGGAGCGAATCGTGATAATCGACCTGGGTGAAGAAATCGCGGAGGCCGTCAGGGGGAATGAATCCGACATTTCGTTTGAGTGTGTCATGCAGATAATCAGGGACCGTCATGATTTCCTCATTCCGGAGGAACTGCATAAAATAATTCACCGCTTCATCGAAACGCTGCTGGTATTCCTCTCTGGAGCTTGGCGGTTTAAGCTGGGGAAGATGACGGTTGCGGTTTTCCTCGAGCTTCAGGCAGGCATGCGCCCGGTCCAGCTCTCTTTGAAGAATAACCAGTTGTTCTTCGCAGGTATAGGGATTGAGATGGACATTTTTCATGTACCAGCTGTAATTTTCGACCCCGATTCCTGAGGGTGCAGTCATGCCTTCCTGCTTCTCCTCTAACCATTCACGAAAATCATCCACCGCCTCCTTAGCCTGTTTAATATCGGGGACGAGATCAGGATGGTCTCCGCTCAAGCGCTGGGCAAGATTGTCCAGGAAGACGCTCTCCCTTTTTTTCAGCCTGATGCCGAGAAACCAGAGATCTTTCGCTTCCTCCGTTAGATTATTTTTCGCCTGTTCCAGAACTTTTGGGATGGCTTGAATATGCATTCGAAAATCAATGAGTGCTTCATCCGAAAGAGGGAAGGTGTATTTCCAGAGACAGAGCGTTCCATACCGCCATGGTCCTTCCAGAGCGGGAACATCTGATGGAGACCGGTAATAGACTGAATAAAAGCACGGGTTTCGCGACCAGGGACGGAGAACTCTGTGGTCAAAATCCAACCCGTTCATCTCCGCCCGGACGATGTGATAGTCGACCTGATGGGAAACAGGCCATGAGCTGGGGTTGATTGCAGCCAGCCGGTCTTGAAACTCCTTGAGTCCGTGCCTCTGTTTCTCCATCGCGGCTGCAGTGTAATCGGGAACACAATCAATAATCTCAGGTTTCTGAAATTCACGCCATTCCTCGAATAATTTGATCAGATTTTCAAAATCATTACTGGAGACGACGTCTCCTTTTTTTTCCTGTGGAGCGCAGCCAAAAAATGAAAAAATAATAAAAAAGATGAATACTCCGGCGAAAAAATTACACTTTGTCATGATGCTCATCTCCTTTTTACTTGACTTTGGCTTTTAGTCTACCGGGATTTTATCATTTGTCAATCGCCCACATGTCCTTTGACTTCTGCTTCATTGCCCTGATAATGACGTTTACTACTCCATCATCAGGCGTTATGGTTTTTAGGAAAGGACACATCCAATTTTAAACTCTCATTTGACTCTGCCGTTTTGGGCGTGATACATTCAATCCAATCAGAATACCAGCGTATACAATGAAGATTTTTCAACGGGAGGCAAACATGAAAAGAACATTTATATCTGTACAAATTTTTCTTCTCATTTTGATTTTAGCTGGTCCCTCTTGTATTTTTTCCGATGAGCAAACGAAACCCGATTTTTCCGAAGCTATCCGATTGATCGACACATGGCTTGAGGCTCAGCGCGATTATGACCGGCTGCCTGGCCTATCGGCCGCCATAGTCACGGATCAGGAAATACTCTGGAGCAAAGGTTATGGGATGGCCGATATAGAAAAAGAAGTACCTTCATCTGCCGACACCATCTACAGTATCTGTTCGATTTCCAAATTGTTCACTTCTGTGGCCATCATGCGGCTCCGCGACGCCGGGAAACTCCGGCTGGATGACCTGGTTGCAGAGCATCTCTCCTGGTTTAACCTCCAGCAGCAGTACCCGGACACGGGTCCCATAACCATAAGATCCCTTCTCACTCATTCTTCCGGCATTCCTCGTGAATCGGACTATCCCTACTGGAACGGACCCGATTTCCCCTTTCCCACCACAGAGCAGGTTAAGGCTAAGCTCGGCACACAGAAAACTCTCTACCCCCCTTCGACTTATTTTCAATACAGTAACCTTGGATTAGCTCTGTTGGGAGATATAGTGGCTGAAGTCTCGGGGATGCCTTTTGAGCAATACATCGAAGAAAACATACTGGAGCCCTTGCGAATGGCCGATACACGCACAAAACTTCCGGAATCCCTGTGGAGGGGGAAATTGGCCACTGGATACTCTGCTCTCAAGCGAGACGGAACGCGCGACATGCTTCGCTTATTCCAGGCCAGAGGCATCGCCCCAGCTGCCGGCTTTTCCTCGACAGTCGAAGATTTGGCCCGGTTCGCATCCTGGCAGTTCCGACTTCTGGAAAAAAAAGGAGAAGAAATCCTCAAAGCCTCCACCCTCCGTGAAATGCAGCGTGTACACTGGGTGGACCCTGATTGGCAAACGACCTGGGGACTGGGATTTTCAGTCAGGGAAGTGGATGGCCGGACAATGGTCGGTCACTCAGGAGGTTGCCCGGGTTACCGGACTATTCTGAATATCGATCCTCACGAGAAACAGGCTTTTATCGTTATGATCAATGCCTGCGGTACCTCCCCTTACATATATGCGACAGGCATGAGAGAAATCTTGAAGAAGGTCACCGGCAAGAACAAAGAGGAAAAAACAAGGGTTAACCTCGAAGCCTACGCAGGGAATTACAGTGCCCAGCCTTGGGGAGGAGAGACGGCCATCTTTCCATGGCAGGGAAAACTGGCTGTATTCGGGCTGCCGTCTGAAAATCCATTCAGGAACCTGACACTGCTGAAACACATTGAGGGCGATACGTTCCGCCGTTTACGCAACGATGAAACCCTTGGTGAAGAAGTGGTGTTTGAAAGGGATGAGACTGGAAAAGTCATCCGCATGTGGCAGCACAGTACTTACTCGGATAAAATTAGATAATATACACAGGAGACATAGCGGGCGGCTTTCCCTTTATAAAACTTGTGCTGCTTCGCTTTGCATAAAAGAAAAAAAATGCGATTAAAATTTTTAAAAACGGATGGAAGGATAATTTTACTCAGTTATACCTTGGCGATGAATATGAGTTTTAATTACGTGACAATTAAGGCTTAAGGTCAACAAATAACGTCAAGAAATATCACATTTTGCGTCATTGTTCTGAGTCAGCCAACAAAAAAATCAAAAAAAATGAAAAAAATACTTGACATATTGATAAGTTATCACTATTATTAATATGAAAGTATAATTAAAATGACAATAATATTAAATTGTTATTATATACGACGCGGGAGGTGATGGATTGAGTCCCTTCACTGATGCCAATAAAAAATTTCAGAAAGAATTAAACTCGGGCACAGCAGCGCTGGTGCTTTTGAGTATTCTGGCCAGTGCTGACGAGCCTATGTACGGGTACCGGATCGCCAAGTTAATGGAAGTGGATGAAGAAAACGTCCCGATGATGAAACAAGGCGCACTCTATCCTGTTCTGCGGTCGCTGGAAGGTAGCGGGTTGCTGGAGAGCCATGTCGACCCTTCTATATCCGGGCCTCCGCGGCGCTACTACAAGATCACAGAATCCGGCCTCGAGATATTAAAGAGCTGGACTCAGATCTGGGACCAGACAAAATCTTTTGTAGACGGGATCCTTAAAGGGAAAGCCGATGTGTAAAGATGTCAATGAATATTTAGCCAAGCTTAGAAAAGAACTCGAAGGTAGCGACACCGCACTCATACAGGATGCTCTCTCCGATGCCGAAGGACATCTTAGGATGGCTCTCGAAGACGCTCTTTCCGAAAAGCCCAGACTTTCCGAGATAGAAGCTATGACGTCTATAATCGAGAAATACGGCAATCCGAAAGAGATCGCGTCCGCTTACCGGGCTATCGAGTCCCGGACTTCCCCGACTTTGGCTGTTTCCCGAACGACGGAAACGCGGTCCTCATGGGCGCGGTTCTTTGGTGTGCTGGCAGAGCCCAAAGCATGGGGAGCATTCTTCTACATGCTTTTGTCTTCTCTCACAGGCCTGGTGTTCGGCGGTTGGGCACTGATTGCCGGAATCATCTCATTCTCTACGCTCGTGTTCATCATCGGGATTCCTATTTTTGGACTGTTTCTTCTTTCTATCCGAGGCATCGCTCTCCTGGAGGGCCGGATCGTCGAAGCTCTCCTGGGTATCCGGATGCCGCGGAGATCCTTATTTCTGGATAGAAATTTAAGTTGGAAAGACATGTTCATGGCCCTTATCAAAGAGTCCTACACGTGGAAGGCATGGCTCTATTTGGCTCTTCAATTTCCGCTGGGACTCATCTATTCTTTGGGGATTTTACTTCTTTTTGTTTTCTCACTGAGCTTCATCGGGAGCCCTGTTTTGGAGCTTGTTTTTCATATCCCTCTGGATTTGTTTGGTGATGATGTCTTTACTCCAGTATGGTTCCTGCCGGTTGTCTGTGCAGCCGGATTTTTTCTCCTCCCTCTTACCTTTCATCTTGCCAGATGGGTGGGGAAGGTCCACGGCAAATACGTGAAATCGATGCTTGTCAGAGCTTAAAGGATAGAACCATGATTAAAAATATCGAAGAATATTTAGAGATACTCAAAAGAGAGCTCAAAGGCAGTGACCCTGCTCTCATCCAGGACGCACTGTCTGATGCCGAGGAGCACTTGAGGACCGCCCTTGAAGAGTCTGTTGACAACACTCCCGGTATCTCTGAAGAAGTTGCCCTGCAGCCCCTGGCAGAAAGATATGGATCGCCTTCTGAGGTTGCATCTGCGTATAAAGAGATCGAATCCCGTGTGCTCCCCGTTTTAGCGATCTCAGAGACGCGCGTTCCCAGGTTTCATCGAAAGAAGTTTTTTGGAGTGGTTGCGGACGCACAGGCATGGAGTGCTTTTCTGTACTTCCTGCTTTCAGGCCTGACTGGGTGCATATATGGTATGTGGACTCTTATGGGAGCTTCCGTCTCTTTTTTCTCGTTGATGCTGATCATCGGGATTCCTTTAACTGGCTTGTTTCTCCTATCCATCCGTGGGATTGCCCTCGTAGAAGGGCGTATCGTCGAGGCGCTGCTCGGCCTCCGTATGCCGCGCAGGCCCTTGTTCTTAAAGAAAGATCTGAGCTGGAGTCAAAAGTTCAGGGCTTTGATCGTTGAATCCCACACCTGGAAGGCTTTAGCCTATTTGATCCTGCATTTTCCTGTTGGCGCTCTCTATTTTGCCAGTGCCGCCACTCTATTTGCTTTTTCATTGAAGCTATTCCTTTATCCCTTGTGGTATTGGGGTCTTGGACGTCCTTTGATCACATTAAGCCAGAGCCTGCGGATTTATCCGCCGGTGTGGTCCATCCCCTTGATCTCTGTAGCCGGGCTTCTCATGCTGCCTTTGATCCTGCATCTGGCTAAATCAACAGGGAAGCTTCATGCAAGGTTTGCCAAGTTCATGCTGGTGCAAAAATTGCAGGAGATCGATCATGTTTAAAATGACTTTGAACTTTTCAGACAGCTTTTTCGTCAGCTATAAAAAAACTGCTTAAAAGAAATTCATTCTTTTGAGAAAACAAAAGGAGATTAATCATGTTTAGAAATTACTTTCTCATTGCTTTAAGAAACCTGAAAAAACAGAAGACTTTTTCCTTGATCAACATCGTGGGAATGGCCGTGGGAATGGCTGGTTTCATTTTGTTTGCCCTCATGGCGGGTGTGAAGCTCAATGCCGATAAATTTCACAAAAACGCTGACAGGATATACAGCGTGGTGCAGGTGGTTCAATCGGAAAATAAAGAGGAAAGACATTTGGCTTTAACCCCCGGACCTGTTGCCGAGGCCTTGCGCATGGAATTTCCGGAGATCGAGGATGTGGTCAGGGTTGGTCCAGGCGGGAGATTGGCTTTTAAGAGGGGGGATGAAAGTTTTTTCGAAAACAACATTTTATTCGTTGATCCCGGCTTTTTCTCCATGTTCAGCTTTAGACTGACCGCAGGGAGTCCGGAAACCGCACTCTCAGAGCCGTATTCCATGGTCATGTCGGAGGCTGCGGCACTCAAATATTTTGGAGACGAGGACCCGATAGGTAAAGTGTTGACGCTTGATAAAAACGTAAACGTGACAGTGACGGGTATCAGCAGGAATATCTCCAGAACTTCATCGATACGCTTCGACTTCCTGATCTCAATGGAAACCAGCAGGGCTCTCTCCGGCGTTCTGGATGACTGGACGCTTAACCGCATCGCAACTTTCTTGCTGGTTCCTGAGGGATTTGACAAGGCTCGCTTTGAGGAAAGACTCCCCACTTTTCTGGCCAAGTACTTTGAAAATTACCCGGAATCGCCGCAGAAAATGTATCTCTTTCCGTTTCTTGATTTCCGGCTGAAATCAAGACACATCACTTCTCTCATGGCGAGCAGCGATCCCATCAGTGTGTTTATCACGTTTTCCATCGGCGTTCTGCTGCTGGTTATCGTCAGCATCAATTTTATTAATCTCTCCACTGTGAGGTACATGCACCGGACAAAAGAGATCGGACTGCGCAAGGTGGTCGGAGCCAGGCGGACCCAGTTGATAGTCCAGTTTTTAGGCGAATCCCTGCTGCTCTCCTTTATTGCCATACCAGTTGCCATTCTCCTGTATGAAATTATCCACCCGATTTTCTATGCGTATATGGGAAATTTTGCGCTGGTTTCATTCACCCCACAGGTTTCAAACTCCATATGGAACTATCCGTTTCTTCTTCAATATTTGGTAGTGGCGGCCATCCTGACTGGAATTTTTTCCGGCCTGTATCCTGCCTTATTTCTTTCCAATTTTCAGCCGTTGCAGGTTTTGAAAGAGAGCTACCGACCCGGCAGGAAAAAGAAGCGCGGCAGTAAAGTCATGATCGTGTTCCAATTCGCATTTTCCGTCATTTTTATTGCCAGTGCCGGTATATTGAGGCATCAGTTCGGGCACCTTTGGAAGGCGGATATGGGGTATAACCGGGAACGGGTGGCTGTGATCCAACTTGGAAAGGAAGACCAAAACAAACTCGAGGTGTTAAAGACCGAGATATCCCGCCATTCAGACGTGGTTCAGGTTTCTGCAGCTGGAAACGTGCCCCTTGTCTGGGAACCAGAACAGCCGGTGCGGCTTCCGGGTGTTCCCGAGGATGAGGCGTTGACCATGAAGGCGTACGGCATTGATTACGGTTTTATCGAAGCTCTCGAGATGCAGATGAAACAGGGAAGGAGTTTCTCTCAAGATTTTGCGGATAGAAACAACTTTATTCTTAGCGAAACAGCCGTCCAGAAGCTGGGGTGGGAGAACTCACTCGGGAAACAATTAACAGTCGGAGACCGGACCGGGACAGTCATCGGCGTCGTGAAGGATTTTCTGTTTGCGGACCTCGGTTTTGAAATCCCGCCTGCGGTTTTGTATTTGGACCAGGAAAACCTGAATATCATGCTCGTGAAATTTGCTTCCTCAGACAGGTTTCCTGATCTTCGTCAATTCATGAAGGCGCAGTGGCAGCTTCTACTACCGGGTCGTCCATTTGAGTGCCAGACTTTCGCCTGGTATTCCGAGAATACTTTTGGCCTTCTCACCAAAGTTGCGGATTTCATGAATATGATCGGACTGACAGCCGTGCTTTTTTCCAGCCTGGGCCTGTTGGGGCTGGCCACCTATTTGGTCCAACGGAAGACAAAAGAGATCGGGATCAGAAAAGTGCTCGGTGCAACATCGATGAATATTATGTGGAAAATCAGCAAGGAGTTCTTAATCCTGGTCGGGGTGGCGAATGTCATCTCCTTGGGACTCTTGCATTTTGGGTGGCAAAAGGTTCTCCAGACGGGCTTAGTGTTTTTCACCAATGTTAACGCCGGCACCTATCTATTTGCGCTGCTCGTGACTGTGCTCACCGCGTTTCTGGCTGTGGCTTCCCAGACTCTAAAGGCCGCATGGGCCAATCCGGTCGAATCACTGAGGTATGAGTGATAGGACGTTAACTATTACATTTCACGACATAAATTTTGACTGTTTTTTGTTATCGATTCCTTACTGATTGACCGAGTCATTGATTGTGTGATAGGTTTATCCATGGAGCAAGTAAGAAAGAAATTTTCCGTTTAGAAAGTTCAAAGATGACTGGAAAAAAATTTATGAATACAGTAGCAAATGGGAAAGAGGATATTCTACAGATTTTTCTGGACATCCTTAAAAGAACAAAAACAGCTTATTGTATAGTGGGTGGCCTTGCTGTAAATGCTTACGTCGAACCAGTTGTCAGCCTTGATCTTGATGTTGTTATAGAGATTAAGGATATTGATAAGGTTAGTAAAGAAGTCGTTGACAAAGGATTGAAGGTCGAGAGGTTTGAGCATAGTGTGAATTTGACCAGTTCTAAGTCCGACTTAAGAATACAGATTCAAATCGATTCTCGCTATCAAGAATTTTTATCCCGTGCTTCTTCGAAAGAAGTGCTTGGATATAAAATGAATGTAGCCGCCATGGAGGATGTCCTACAGGGAAAGGTTTGGGCTTATGTAGATCAGAAACGTCGTATGAGCAAGCGACAGAAAGATTTGGCTGATATCATCCGCCTGATAGAAGCATATCCCTCACTTGAGCACCTTATTCCGTCCGTCATTCTTGATAAATTGAAATAGTTAATATAATTGTAGGCTATTTCAATTATTGCTGTCTTAAAGAAATTTCATCCGTTAATGTCGATAAATATATACATTTAACGAAATCTTTATTATGAAACTGGAAGATCTGGGATTTAGTGATTGGTTTAAAGAGAGATTTCAAGGATCTCTGCATCTTGAGTACAGCTTAGCTCGCGTTACAGCCGTTAATAAAGATAATTACCTAATAAGAAATGAGGAAGCAGAGATTCCAGCAGAGGTCACTGGAAAATTAATGTACGGAGCCGAATCGAATCTCGCTTTACCAGCAGTCGGTGATTGGGTTTATGTGCAATACTTTAATGACGCCACTTTAGCCATTATCCACAAGATATTACCCAGGAAATCACTTTTAAAGAGAAAAGTTGCAGGTAAAAGAATCGAATATCAATCGATAGCATCCAATATCGATGTTGCATTCATCGTGCAATCCACCGATTTTGATTTTAACCTCAGAAGACTCGAAAGATATTTGATAATGGCCAATGAAAGTCATATCAAACCTGTGATATTACTGAGTAAAAGTGATTTAATCTCTGCAGAAGATTTGGAACAGGAGATCAACGAGATCAAGAGAATGAATCCTAACTATGAAATTGTCGCCTTCAGTAATAAAACTGGTGAAGGATTGGAAAATATTAAAAGAATACTCAAACATGGAAAAACGTATTGTCTTCTGGGATCATCTGGGGTGGGAAAAACAACTTTAATAAACAAACTCATTGGGAAAAATATTTTTGCAACAAATGACGTTCGTGACAAAAATGGTAAAGGCAAACATGTTACAGCTCGTCGACAACTCATAATTCTTGAACAGGGTGGGCTGATCATTGATACGCCCGGGATGAGAGAATTGGGCAATATAGGAGTTGAAACAGGATTAAAGGTAACATTTATGGATATTTTCAACCTGGCACAGTATTGTCATTTTAAAAACTGCACCCACATAAGTGAGCCGGATTGTTCCGTTATTAATGCAGTCAAGAATGGGGAATTATCTGAAAAACGGTATCAAAATTATCTGAAAATACGTAAAGAGTCCGAATACCATGAAATGTCATATTTAGAGAAGCGGAACAAAGATAAGCAATTTGGGAAATTTATCAAAACTGCAAAGAAAACAAAAAAGCAAGAATAATTTGGGGAAAATTTTATCCAGAGAAAAGCCTATTTTCAAGCAGATACATAGAGGTGTGAAAACAATTATTCAGGGAATTTTCACCTGAAATTAGGAGGGAGTGCGGATATGGATTCACAAGACGTTTGGATTCCATATATTGTCACTTATTGCCTTACTTTTGCATTGATTTTCATATGCTACAAATGGCCCAAAATTGGAAAGGTTGCCTGGGGAATTATCTTCATTCTCGCCGGAATATTCAATATATATACAGGGATTTCAAATCCACAAGCATATGTAGATTATGGTCAACATGCGGTGGGTCTTTATCAAAAATTCATTTATGGCCTATTCAGCGCCTACACGTCGTTAATCGTTTCCTTGATCGCTTCAGGCCAGATTCTGGTGGGAATTTTCCTGCTTATGAAAAGGAAGCTCTTTTTATTGGGGATTGTGGGCGGAATCATCTTTCTTATCGCCATCTCTCCTTTAGGGATAGGCTCGGCCTCTCCATCGACTCTGTTGATGGCGATCAGCTTGGTTTTGCTTTACATACGGTATAAGAAGGCTTGATCTGAATGTTCTTTTCAATCCTGCATAAGAATGATAACAAGTCGCCAGAATAGATATTTCGCCCCATAATAAATCTCTTATACATTTTCTCCTTGTGCATGTGTTGCAAACAGGAGGAAAGAGATAAAAGATTTCCCCCTTTTTCTAATAAAGGAAGCTCTTTAATAGTGGTCATTATGTATCGTTGATGAAACGTAAACCGTAGCGCTTCACAAATTTGTATCCATCCTTATCTTCAAAGATTGTATACAGCTTGGCTCCTTTAGATAGGCCGTTTCGGATCGGAAAGGGGAGATCCTTCTCGATGATGAAGCGTCCCTGGGAGTCGAAAATGTTGATGAGAGCATTTTGCCCGAGCTTTCCGTCTCTCAATACCATGATAAAATCGTTGTCCATAGGAATGATTTCCAGAAAAGCCGGCTTTGTTGCCGCAAACCGGATGAGATTCTTGATTTTCTTCTTCATTTTCTCGTTCATCGTACTCCAGGTGGAAATATCCCTGGGTACCCATATGTTCAGAAAATCCTCTTGATCTCTTTTTGTGACCGGTCGTAAAGGAAGCGCCGTCCTGATCATGCGTTTGAGTTTTGCCTCTGATGAGTACACTTTGATTTCATAGTTATCCGAATAGGCGAAATAAATGGCCTCCTTTGCATCCAGTGCGACAACGGCTGTACTCTGGAAGGCTGTGCGGGACATGCTTTCTGCCAATCGTTTGGCTCGGGCGTCTGGATCATTGCGGGGCCATGGCTGTAGCGGCTTGGCTTCTCTCTGATGCAGGACGGACAGAAGCTCGGATTTGCCGTTGAACAGCCCAGTCGTGACTATTGTATTCTGTTGATCGTATTGCACATGTGTGGCGATAAAATTTCCGTTTGATAGGCCAAAATACGGAGAATACATGAGCTTGAAGAACCTTCCGCTTTTCACAAAATCGCCTTTTAGGTTGAAAACAGAAAATTTTTGACTCTCTCCTTCGAAGATAATCAGATGGCCATTGGGTAAAAGGCGAATCTCCTCAGGATCAGAAAATTCTCCTGGCCCCTGCCCGGCTTTCCCGAAAGACAGAAGGTAATCACCTTTGGGCCCAAATTTCCTGACGGTCTTTGCTCTCCAGTCGAGAATATAGATATTCTCCTGGTCATCAACCGTGTAACTGATGAACTCCCCGAATGTTGTGTTGGGATCTCCTTCTGTCGACCCGAGGATAAGCTCTTCATTAAAAACAATATCCTTCGAACCGTTTTTGGCCGGGACCGGAAAGTCGGGATTGACAGCGACAGGGATGCCATTCTCTTTTATAATTCTGAATTCTTTTTTTTCAGCGTTGAAGCTGAGTGAAAAGAGGATGAGGAAAAAATATAGAATAAGATTCTGCTTTCTCATGGTTTCAACTCTCCTTAGAAAACGCAGTCAATCAAGCCTCCTCAGTGATTCCATCCTTTATTGCATTCACTTAATTATATTAACTTATTTCGTTGTCATAAAGTTCCACTCAAGAAATATTTGTGTTTGAGTCCTCCCTCTCTTTGTCAGGAACCAGACTCTTTCCTGAAAATCAGAGTGGTGTATTCTTCAAGATATTTGCTCTTTACCAGCGGACAGCCAGATTTCATGACCGCTGTCTTGACTTCATAGGAATATTCGTACTGAATACCGGAAAGCAGTAAATAGCCATCAGGCTTTAAAAATGAAATGAACGTACCGGCCAGAGTCAGGAGAATATCCCCGTAAAGATTGGCCATGATCAGGTTAAAATCCTCTTCGTCCAGAGATTCCAGCTCTCCCTGCAGGGGGCGCACGACTTTTTCTACTCCGTTCAGTTGAATATTTGAGGTCGTCGTTTTGATGGCATCGGGGTCTGGGTCAAGAGCTGTTACAGATAGAGCGCCCATCCTGGCAGCAGCAATAGAGAGGATGCCGGTCCCGCAGCCAAGGTCCAGGACCTTTGAGCCAGGTAAAACCGGAATATTTTCCATCTCCTCCAGACAGTTGCGCGTGGTTTCGTGCTCCCCGGAGCCAAAAGCCAGCCCGCGCCCGAGTATAATCGGAATCCTCTGTCCTGAATGGCTCTCTTCCGGGGAACGCAGCACAATGAAGCGTTTTCCTATTTTAATACTCATAATTTTTTAGATAAATTGTTATCGCGAGCCGCTGGATAGTGCGCGTGAGCATCATGCAAAGCGATGTCATTGCGAGCGACCGAAGGGAGCGCGGCAATCTCAACCTTTTGTTTGGAATAAGGACACCATATTCGCTTCTCTCTTCGCAACGACCTCTACAACAACCTCGGCTCGTGAATAATCCAGTTTAATTACGGGAATTTACTAACATTAATGGAATTTCAAATTTTTTGTTTAAAGACACTAAAAAATTGATTCAAAAGTTTGTTTTAGAGCTGAATCGAAAAACGGCATTCTTGTCCGCCCATCATGATAGAATCTTCCAGATTCACTTTCACCGGCTTTCCGACAACAGTTTCAAAATTTTCCTTCAGCCATCCCCGGGAACAGTTGCAGAAAGTGTTTGATAAAAGAGGATCAATAGTTCCGACCAACGGGCAGAAGCATTTGCTGTAAGTGAGGCGGACAGTATTTCCTTCTTTGTGGACATTGTTCGCTCCGACCCATTTTTTCATCGTGGCCAGCCAGCCATCCAGGTCTCCCTTGGATTGCAAAGCTTCCTTTTCTGTATGTTTCCCTGCACATGCCCGGCCGCATTCTTCCAGCACCTTGATTTTTGACTCCTCATCCAGATGGCTGTCCATGTTTTTTATCAGGTTAGAGAGCCATTCATGAAGGAATTCTTGTTTTTTTGTCATTTCGTTCTCCTGTTGAGTGCTATTTTACGATTTTGTCGGTAAAATTGGAAAGAGCAGCCTTACTTTATGCTCAGCCGCGCAACCTTTTTGCTGCTTTTAACGTATATATATTTGAAGCCAATAGAAATGGAGGAACAATGGACCTGCTGACGCGTCTGGAAGAAACCATACTTGTCGCCGTCATTAAGCTTGGAGACGGCGCATATGGCGTGGCTATCAACCGGGAGGTCTCCAAGGTCTTTGGAAGGACTTACACAATGGGAGGACTTTATTTCGCGCTGGACCAGCTTGTTCGCAAGGAATATCTGATGAAACGATTAGCAGACCCGACACCGCAGCGAGGCGGCAGAAGCAAGACCTATTACAGGCTAACGCCTGAGGGAAAGGAAGCCCTGGAAGCCACCCGTCAGCATCAGATCAGATTGTGGAAATCTGTTCCTGAATTCGAAACCATCAAAGGGAACTGATAGGAAACAGATGAAGAGAATCAAGTCGCCCCGGATAGCTGCCTGGCTTCTGGCCCGGATATCCGGCCCTGAGAGCGGGCTCTCCATAGTCGGGGATTATGAAGAGATATTTCAGGAGTTGGCACACGAGCGCGGCCTTATTGCGGCCCGTTCCTGGTATTGGTCGCAGGTACTGAAATCCCTGCCCATGTTTATAATCAACTTTATCTTCGGGAGTGCCACCATGTTAAAAAATTACCTTAAACTGGCTTACAGGAATATCCTCAGGCATAAAAGATATGCCGTCCTTAACATCATTGGCTTGGCCGTGGGGCTGGCCGCTTGCCTGCTTATGGCCGGTTATGTCATTCACGAACTGAGCTTTGAGACCATGCACCCTTTCCGGGATCGTGTATTCAGGATAAATGGACGCATCCCCATGGGAGGGCAAACTCTTCTCAATGCAGTGGTTTGCGCTCCTTTCGGCCCGGCTGTTGAGGAATCCGTACCTGAAATCGAAGAGAGCGTCCGCATCCTCAGACTGCACGATGTGCCGGTGAGGGTGGAGGACAGGGATTTCAAGGAAGAGAAGATGTTTTTTGCCGAACAGGAAATCCTGGAGGTATTTACTGTTCCCCTGGTAAGGGGCAATCCAAAAACTGCTCTGGAAGCCCCGTTTACTGTGATCATTGATGAAACTCTGGCCCGGAAATACTTTGGTGATGAAAATCCCTACGGAAAGATCATCCGCCTGACACTCCAGAGGACATACGACTTCCAAGTCACAGGAGTCATGAAAAACATGCCATCCAACACCGTCCTCAGGACACCCATGATCGCTTCTTTTGCAACGCTCTACCAAACCCATGGCGAGGCGGCCACAAGATGGGTGAGCTGGGGGATGATCACCACTTTTGTTCGCCTTCGAATGGGAGCAGACCCGGCAACAGTCGATGAGAAAATAACGGCTGTGGCCCGGACCCATCTTGATGAGGAAGAAAAAGATGCTTCCTATTACCTCCAGCCTCTGGGCAGGATTTACATCGAAAATGCCGCCTATGGCATGAACAATGACCTGGATAATACCGGCAGTATCACTCGCTTGTATATTTTTTCAGCCGTCGCCCTGCTCATCCTGATCATAGCTGCCATCAATTTTATCAATCTGTCCACGGCAAAGATTGCTGGCAGGTTGAAAGAGGTGGGCATTCGCAAGACCTGTGGAGCTCTGCGTTCTCACCTGATCAAGCAATTCCTGACGGAATCAGTTCTCATCACTGCAATTGCCATGGGATTGGGGCTCACCCTTTTCTCTTTGTTTAAACCCCGTTTGGACGTGTATCTCGGGAAAACCCTGAACCTGGGTGTCCTGACAACTCCCTGGGTCCTTCCTGCCGTCGCCGCCTTGATACTCATTGTCGGTTTCCTTGCCGGCTCCTATCCTGCCTTTTTTCTCTCCCGCTTCCCGGCTGCAATTGTTTTCCGCTACGGCGTTCCCCGAGGTCCTTCCAGATACGGGCTGCGGAGGGTTCTGGTGGGTGTACAGTTTTTCATTGCCGGCGCTCTTATTGTCAGCACTCTCGTAGTCCACAAGCAAGTGCGGTATTCTGAAACAAAAGACCTCGGATACAATAAAGATAATCTGATTATACTGAGCAACAGGAATGCCTCGCGTCTCGAGAATGCCAGCCTAGTCAAGAACCAGATCATGAGCCGAACCGAAGCTCTGTCAGTCGCTCTGGTGGATAACTTTCCTTCGGCCGGGAATCGCAACATCTCGACTGTCCGCATAGAAGGGAAAGCAGAGAAAGAAGGCACGATCGTCCAGTCCCTGGAAGTTGATGCGGATTTCATTCCAGCCATGGGATTGAAAATGGTCACTGGACGGAATTTCGAACAGGAACGGGCCGCTGACAGGGAAGCCGTTCTGATAAACGAGACCGCTGCCCTGAGCTTTGGTCTTGAAGATCCGATCGGGAAATTCCTGTATCGGGGAAATAATGCTTTTCGTATCGTTGGTATTCATCAGGACTGGAACACAAATTCGATCCATTCCCGGATTTATCCCACGGTTTTGTTCCCCGCTGATGAAACGGCCGGCGAACTCGTCGTCCGGCTCCCTGCGGAAAGGACGCAGCAAGTCATTTCCCGGATTCGAGAAGTCATGTACGGGCTTTTTCCCGAGCAGATCTTTGATTATGCCTATGTCGATGATCTGCATCTCAGGGCCTATGATGAGGAGAGACGATTGGCATCACTTCTCATTTCCTTCTGTCAGTTGACTGTTTTGGTGGCCTGTCTCGGCATCTTTGGCCTGGCGGCGTACAGCACCGAACAGCGCACCAAGGAGATCGGGATTCGCAAAGTCTTGGGTTCCAGCGTTGCGGGCATTGTCATTCTGTTTACCCGCAACTACGCTCGGTGGGTGTTCGTTGCCAACATTTTCGCCTGGCCGGTGGCCTATTTTGCGGTGAATAAGTGGCTTCAGGCCTTTGCCTTCAGGACACCCTTCGGTCTCTTGCCGTTCGTCTTGGCAGGATTGATAACCCTGGCTGTAGCCCTGATTTCGGTTGTCTTTCAGACTGTGAAGGCTGCCCTGGCCAATCCGGTTCAATCATTGAGGTACGAATAAACCTTTTCCTTCCCCAAGGCACAATAGCTCTTAGAGATGCTTGCCCATCTACTTACCTGCGATCAAGAATTCCTGGTGGACAGAATGAGGGGGAGAAGGACGCTCGGCCAATATTCTTGAGAAAATCCCGGATGGCTTTCCGTCAGCGGGAGAGGCGGAATCTATTCATTCGCTGATTGTTTGACTGATTATTGTGCTGTGTTTTTTATGCTCAATCATTAGATAACACTTTTGGTAGTGATATTGAAGGCAAAAGTGTCATTACGGGCGAAGCGCGGCAAACTCTCAGGGAAAAATGTATTTCTTTTTATGAGTTTGCTTCACTCCGTTCGCAAAGACATTATATAAATGTTCGAATTATTGAACGAGTCCAGCTGTCCTTCTTTTTATGCGACGGAGCTTCCGATTTTGTCTGTGATGTGTTTATCCATGGACTTCAGGTTCAAGAATCGTGGAGAAGGACCGGAAATTTTTAGCAAGCGCTAAAATAAAATTCTTATAATTCGGTTTTTTCTACTGTTGCTTGATCAGGATCGGTTTGCCAAATCCGAGTTGCTCCAGAGGTTTCATCTGCGTCGCTCCATCACCGACAACAAGATAGATCATCCGGTCCGGATTGATGTACTTATTGGCCAATTCCTTATGCTTTTCTGGTGTTAAATTTTTGACGAATTCTTCCTGCTGTTTGATGAAATCGAACGGGCGATTATACGTAGCAATACTGTTCAACATCCCGAGCAAGCTTCCCAGAGTTTCAAAGCTTCGGGCATTGGATTTGACCAGAGCATCTTTGGTGAACTTCAAATCTTCAGGAGCGATTCCCTCCCGGTACTTCAACATCAAATCTCTGAAAATTTGGACTGATTCCAGCGTGGCTGGTGACTGAACCGATGAGGATGCAACAAAGGGGCCTGGATTGAGAGAGCCGCTGAAGCCTGTGCGCGCTCCGTAGGTGTAGCCTTTCTCCTCCCTCAAGACCAGGTTCACAAATCCGTTGAAGCTTCCTCCCAGCTTGTAATTCATGACATAGGCGGGATAATAATCCGGATCCGTAGCGGGCATGGAAAGATTCCCGATGTTTATAACTGACTGACGAGCTCCAGGCATATCCACGAAACAAACCTTGGATTTTTCTAGGGGTGCCGGGAGCGTATATTCCGGGAATGTCACCTCTTTGGAAGCCCATTTCTCTTCGAGAGATTTAAACGTTTCGACCGCTGTCTCTTGGGAAATATTACCGACTATAGCCACATGCGTAATTGACGGAGAAAAGCTCTTTTCGTAGTAGGCTTTCAAGTCATCTATAGTAATGGCCTCTACGGATTCCACTGTTCCTAGAGCCGGAGTACTGAAAATGTGTTTATCCCCATAGATAAGCTTGTTGAAAACATTTCGAGCAACGCCTGTCGGGCTGACCTTGCTCCGGTTGATATTTTCCATAGTCTGTTTTTTAACTCTGGCGAATTCTTTCTCATCCCAACGGGGCTCCAACAGGATTTCTTCCACAAGCTGATAGACATCATTAAACTTGGAGGATAAACAGTTCACCGACACTGTGATGGCCTCCCGGCCGGTGAACATATAAATATTGGCACCTAACTCATCAATGGCTTCTTCCAGTTCTATAGGAGTTTTGTTCTTCGTCCCTTCCATCATCATGTCGGTTATTAGATTGGCCACTCCGACCTTATCCATGTCATCCATGAGCTGTCCGCCTTTGATGGTCATAGAAAACTGAACGAGAGGCAGTTCCGTGTGCTCGATTCCAAAAATCTTCATTCCATTGGTCAACTCGTCCTTCCAAATGGTCGGGAGTGTGATTTCGGGATCAGGGCCTATTGGCGGCTCAACACTGCGGTCGAATGAGGTTGGGATTCTTTCTACCTTGAATTCCTCCACCGGCCTTTCCGCAGCAATCTTTTCAGCCTCCGCAGCCTCCTCGGTGATGATGAAAGGCTCTGAGCCTTCGACAACCAGCTCTGTCTTCCCTTTGGGAACAAAACTTGTCATGACATAGGGTTTGTCTTTGATGTATGTCTCATAGACCCGCAGAATGTCTTCTTTCGTCACAGCCTTGATTTTTTCGAGATCTGTGGTGACATATCCCGGAGAACCAGCGTATTCGTTGTATTGGGCAAGTTGGAATGATTTGTAAAGAATGCTGGACATGCCGTTGTAGAATTGCGTTTCAAGTCCTGCCTTAATTCTATCCACATCCTCTTCAGTGAAGGATTCAGTCTCTAACTTTTGGAAACTTTCTGCAATCGCGTCCTTGGCATCGTTGAGATTTACATTCGGGAAGGTCCGGATTTGGATTCGAAACTCTCCGGCAATCTCATTGCTCATCTGGAATCCGGAGACAAAAGGCGCCAGCTTTTTCTCTTCCACGATCACTTTGTAGAGAGGCGCTTTTTTCCCGTATGAAAAGAGCTGACCCAGAAAACTCAAAGCATAGGCGTCCGGATGATACTCTTCAACAGTAGGAATAACCATGTTCAACTCGGGCGCATTGGCAAGGTTGTCCTCCCAGTAGGCCATCTTGATTTTATCCAGGGTGACAGGGCGGGGTTTGGGATCGTCGAAAATTTCTCCAGATTCTATTTCGCTATAATATTTTTCGATCCACTGTTTTGTCTGATTCCGGTCAAAATCCCCTGCGACAACCAGGGTGGCGTTATTGGGACGGTACCACTTCTGATGGAATTCATGAACATCCTTCAAAGTGGCCAGGGTCAGGTCCTCCATCTCTCCGATCACTGTCCAGTTGTAGGGATGTCCCTCAGGATAGAGCAGCTTTCCGATGATATGCGATGTGTAGCCGTACGGCCGGTTCTCTCCTTGTCTTTTTTCGTTCTTGACGACATTTTGCTGATTGGCAAAGGCTTCTTGAGTGATTGTGGGGGTCAAGAAGCCCAACCGGTCTGCCTCCAACCAAAGGACCATTTCTAAGGCGTTGTTGGGGACAACCTGGAAATAAATCGTGCCGTCCCGGCTTGTCCCTCCATTCAAAGTTCCACCGGCTGCCTGGATTTTCCTGAAAAACTGGTCCTGTCCGACATGCTGGGATTCCTGGAACATCATGTGCTCGAAAAGATGGGCAAAGCCTGTGCGCCCTGGGACTTCCCGGTTGGACCCCACATGGTACTGAACAGCCACAGCCGCGATGGGATCGGAATTGTCCTCATGAAGGATGACTTCCAGACCGTTGGCAAGTATATACTTCTCATAATCGATCTTGAGTTCCGCTTCTTTCGGCTTGCAGCCAAATGGAACCAAAAGGCAAAGCGCTAAAATGAAAATCAAAGTTTTCAATCGTGAATGCATGATACCCTCCTTTTTAATTTTTGTGTTTCCCTATGGAATACATTCCTCCCGCGAAGAATTTTTATTCTATCCCTAAAAAAAAATAAAGTAAAGATTCAGGACGATCAGGTTAATTTATTAGAATTTCCATTTTTTATCATTTGAGAAAAATGGGAAATGCAAAATCTGTGAAAGGTCGATGAAACCGTTAAATGGTATTTCTGCAAGGCAAAAAAAGCCGCGCTCTGGTTATCGCCGTTTATCGCTCAAGAAATTCCTGAAGAATACGGATTGACCGCTTACCGAACGTTTTGACCGTTTGTATATTATGACTTCTCTAAAGAGAGGATCTCTGGTACATATTCCCATGCGGCTAATAATCCTGTCGAACGTTAAGAAATCGTTACAATATCCAAAAAAATTGTTATATCATTCGATAAAACCGTATATGTGAGAAGAGTCAAAACGTTGAACAACTTAAATAATAGACGTCATCTGTTCTGGTTTCTACAGACAGCCGGTTGGCTTCTTTACTTTGGCATCAGCCTCCTCTCTTATTGGGTGAGAGAGGCCTTAACAACATTTATACTGGTAAGATATGCGACAGCCGCGACAGCCGGTTTTCTGGCTACTTCGGTTCTCCGCTATCTCTACAGGAGAATAAAAATCCGGGACCATTCGATTTTTTTTCTTTCTCTAATAACCATCATTTCTTCCTTCCTGGGAGCGAACCTGTTGATATGGATATCGAACTTCTTAAGGTATCCGTACTCAGGCATAAAAGCCCTGACTAGCAACCCCACGCTCTTCTCTTATCTGAATAGAGTCATCTGGTGGCTGACACCCCTCATTGGATGGAGCGCGCTTTACCTGGGCATAAAATTCTGGCAGGAATGGATGATCCAGAAGGAACGGACTGAAAAAGCCAATGCCCTGGCTCAGGCCGCTCAACTTCAGATGCTCAGGTACCGGATGAATCCTCATTTTCTGTTCAACGCCTTGAACTCCATCCGGGCATTGATATATGAAAACAAATCATCCGCCAAGAGAATGGTTACCGAACTTTCGGAATATTTGCGCTATTCGTTGGTCAGCAGAAACCATGAGTACGTTCCGTTAAAAGAAGAGATGGAATCCGTCCGTCATTACTTTAACATCGAGAAAATGAGGTATGAAAATAAACTGGAAATCTCGTATGATATCGACCCGTCTGTGGAAGAATTCCCCATTGTCAGTTATCTTATCCATCCGCTGGCAGAAAATGCCGTGAAACATGGAATGCGAACCAGTTCCATGCCTCTCAAGATCCAGATCATAGCTAAAGCCCATCAGGGAAACCTTCATATCGAAGTCTGCAATTCCGGATCCTGGATCGAACCTACAGACAAAAGAAAGGATATCGTTATCCGTACAGGACTGGACAATGTGCGCCAGCGCCTGGTCGAATCCTACCCTGAAAGACATCAATTTGAAATATTCGAGAAGGAGAGTTTTGTTCATGCCAGACTGAACATCGAAAAGGAGATAGGGAGCTAATCGTCAATGGACCTGGATAAACTTAAAGATCGAATACCGGCATTCTGGATTTTACATGCGTCGGGCTGGCTTATTTACGCAGGCTATATAGCTATCTTCTACTACGCAGGAGAATGGACGGATATCCCACCTCTTCTTTTTTTGACTCCTTATGCGGTCGCTTTTCTCATCTGCATTCCTCTTCGCTATTTTTTCAAGCGAATTCGATTTCACGAACGTCCGTTGATATATTCAATATTGACGGCTTTTGCGGCCTCTTTTGTCGCGGCGAATATCTGGATGGGAATAGACGCTGTTATCAGCCTCTTCATACAACATCCAATGGAGCCTCAGATGACGCTCATCTCGGTTTACGTTCTCTCCATTATCCCGAGATGGATTCCGCTCCTGATTTGGATATTTCTTTATTTCGGGATAAAAAACTGGATCGAATGGAAACGGCAAGAGAAAAGGATGGAAAAAGCCAGTTCTCTGGCCCAGGATGCCCAGCTCCAGATGCTTCGCTACCAGTTGAACCCCCACTTTCTGTTCAACTCCATGAACTCGATAAGGGCCCTGATCGATGAAGATGAGGCCAAAGCGAGAGAGATGATCACTGAGCTCTCTGAATTCTTACGTTATTCACTGGACAGCAAAGATTATTCGAATGTGCCGCTCAAGAATGAGATAGAAGCCATCCGGCACTACTTTGCCATCCAGAAAAAAAGGTATGAGGACAAACTCGAAGTTATCTATGATATCGAACCTCAAGCCGGCGATTATCCCGTCCTGAGTTTTTTGATCCATCCTCTTGTCGAAAACGCTGTCAAATATGGAATGCGCACCAGCCCTATGCCGCTCGCCATTCATCTGAAGGCAAAAACCAGGGAAGGCGTGCTTACGATTGAAGTCTGCAATACAGGAAAATGGGTCGAACCAGCCCAGGAAGAAGAACAGATATTCGCCAGTACAGGTACAGGTCTGGACAATGTGCGCCGCAGACTCGAAAATGTCTTCCCCAACCGCCATAGATTCGAAGTCTTTGAAAAAGATGGAAAGGTTCACGTACAATTGGAAATTCGAGGCTATACAGGAGAAGAATATGAAAAAGCCGTTCAAAGCTCTCATCATCGATGATGAGCGGCTGGCACGCAAGGATTTAATCTCCCTTCTCGGCATTCATGACAATATCACGGTTGTCGGCGAAGCCGATGACGTTCCCTCTGCCGTCAAAGCCATAGAAAAACTGAATCCTGATGTGATTTTCCTGGATATTCAGATGCCAGGAGATTCAGGGTTCGACCTTCTGGAAAAAACAGATGTGGATGCTCATATCATCTTTATAACAGCCTATGATGAATACGCCATCCGGGCCTTTGAGGTCAACGCCCTGGATTATCTGCTTAAACCGGTCAATCCCGAGCGTTTGATGAAGGCTCTTGAGAAGCTGGAGTTTCAGGAACAGGATTTACCTGGAAGAATTCGAAAGCTCAATTATGACGATCGGATGTTTTTGATGGTGGGCAAGCATTTTAAATTCTTGAAAGTCAACACCATTCTGTGCGTCAGTGCGGCCGGGGATTATTCAGAAGTGTTGACTTCTGACGGGAATAAAGGATTGACGCACAAATCCATGAAGGAGTGGGAGACCCGACTTCCCGCTCAGCACTTCATCCGGGTCCACCGTTCAACCATCATTAATATGGAATTCGTAGACAGAGTTGAGGAATGGTTCAACTATTCCTTCAGAGTCTATCTCAGAGGAGTTGAAGAACCTTGTGTGATCAGCCGCCGCTACGCCGCCAGGCTGAAAGAGAGGCTCGGCTAGGGATAAATCGTCAGCTTGAATATGCAGTCCTTTCCTCCCATTTTCAAAGAATCGAGCAGCTCGACTTTCACAGCTTTGCCGAAACGGCGTTCGAAGCCCTCTTTAACGTATCCGGTCGAACAGTAACAGTACGTCGGGGACAAACCAGGCGGGCCCGACTCAACAATGGGACACATGCAGTAGCCGTCTTGCAGCATGAGCCCCTGTGGATTCTGATGGTTTCGACCCCAGCTGTAAATGAAGCTGATCACGCGGCCTTCTCGCTGCACCTTATATCCACTGCTTTCTAGAAAGCGCAGACATTCTTTCTCCTCAAGTGCCGGCCTGTTTGCATCGGCAACTCCAAATGCCCGGATGAAACACGACCGCCCGCATTCCTGCATCAACCGAACCTTTATCTCCTTATCGAGTAAGGCATCCATGTGCTCCATTAAAGATTTGATCCATTGTCCGGACTTCTCAACTTTCCTCCAGGCCGGAGTTTCAGCCCCTTTAATCATTCGCTTCTCCAACTCCGGGATCCAGCCTCCATTTGCCTGTCTTGGATTCTGCACTATCGCCTTGCCTGGTTCGGCTCTGAAGCTATACCCCAAACCCAAAGCGGCCCCACAGCAGCAGAGGCCGGTTTGTAAGGATTTTTTCAAGAATTCTTTCCGATTCATCTGCACATTCCTCCTAAAGATCATTGTCAATCTTCCTCAAGACTTCTGCTTGATTTTTTTGGCTTTCAACCGTTGATTCGCTTTTATCTCGAGGTGCGTCACTTTTCCTGAGGCGTCTTTGACAAAATGAAATTCCCAGTTCAGGAATTGGATGAAGTAATCGGTTTCTGACTCGGGTTTGATCTCAAACTTCTGGTCCCAGCCTGTCCTTTCCAGCATGAGGTGATTTTGTTGTCTGGTGACCTTGTAGAGCACATCCGGTACTTCCGGAATCTGGTATTCTCCGACACATGCGTCCATGGCTTCGATGCTGACCTCCACCTGTTTTCTCTGCGTATAGAGCGGAGCTTCTATAG
>Ga0209636_10000523_pt1 | contig 37888 bp, 34 predicted proteins | sample DeeMarSWOR152_54_FD_187464 | JGI IMG/M metagenome (GOLD analysis project Ga0209636, IMG submission 187464) | Marine sediment microbial communities from White Oak River estuary, North Carolina - WOR-1-52-54 (SPAdes) (version 2) | ecosystem: Environmental > Aquatic > Marine > Intertidal zone >... | reverse complement strand
TAGGCGCGGTTTCATAATCTTTCGCAACTTAGGTATGCTGTTTTGCAATTTGGTGCGTAGTGGCCGTGAAAGTCTCTGTCTTTTACTCCCACCCAAACGTCTGATTAACTCATCTGTTTTAATATGTGGATTCATATTTTTTGAAAATACCAATTTTGTATCCAGCATTTTCTGCCAAAGTAGTATTGATACTGATATTTTTTACTAGTTTTGTAATGAGTAAAAATATTTGAATTGAAATAACATTAGCAAAACAAGACCTCTCTCGTCAAGGCCACATTTAAGATAATAACAATATATAAGGCTATAGCCTAATAAGGGCAGGTAACTAGGGTGAATACTGTCTTTTGCTGTCAGCAGTACTGTATGTTGAGCTTGGGTTTTTTCCGAATTTAATCAGGGCCTTGCTTCTTGGTAGCCTATCCCCCCGCAAACAATACTGGCACTCTTGCCGATTTCTTCAATAATCCTTTTAAGGATCAGGGCACTGTATGAGGATTGACACGGATTTGGAATTGTGCTTTGACAACAAAAAATAGGGTACTGTGAGAAGGAGGTAAAGATGATGACATATTCCTCGAAATCAACGGTCGGATCCACGAGAGGGGTGCTCTGGAACCTGGGGCTTATTACCCTGGGTAGCGTGCTTTATGCCGTGGCCATCAATGGGATTCTAATTCCACAGAAATTCTTCGGCGCAGGATTTGCAGGGGTGTCCCTGGTAATCCACTACCTTGTTCCATCCCTACCGGTAGCCATGCTTTATTTCATTCTAAATGTTCCTCTTTATGCTCTGGGGTGGATGTATGTGGGGCGCCGTTTTTTCCTTTATAGCATCGCGGGGGTATTGATCTTTTCCGGTGTTTTGGCATGCCCCACCCTCTTATTACCTATCCACGATAAGATCCTGAGTGCTCTTCTGGCTGGGATCATCACCGGGGTAGGATCAGGAATTATTTTGAGGTCTTTGGGGTCGGCAGGAGGGTTAGACATCCTCTCGATTATTCTTTTCAAACGTTTCTCTATCCGCCTGGGCACCAGCATTTTGGCCTTTAACACTTTCGTACTGCTGGCAGGGGCTGTTCTTTTCTCCCTGGAGATGGCCCTTTATACTCTGATCTTCTTGTATGTCAACTCTTCCATGGTCAATCTCGTAGTCACGGGACTGAGTCAGAGAAAAGCGGCCTACATCATCTCGCCACAATGGGAGGAAATTTCCCGAGAGATCATGGAGAAGATCCAAAGAGGGGTGACGATTATAAGAGGTCAGGGAGGATACACAGGCGGGGAGGAACAGATCTTGTATACGGTTATCACGTTCCGGGAGCTATCCCGACTCAAGCAAATGATCAGAGACATCGACCCCGATGCGTTCGTGGTGGTTACAGACACCCTGGAGGTAATGGGGCATCGTATTGGAACCCAGCCGCACTGGTAGATTCGTCCAGGTGCCTCGTGGACCTGGCCAAGCACATTGCACGTAGGGAATATGATTTTGGTTCAACAGTAACCCAATAACCTATGAGTTGGCGCAAACCAGATGAAGGCAGCCTTTGCCTATCAAGCCAGTGTGTGAACGACAGGTTCTACCTTTTTCAGCTCTTCAAGGGCTATATGGCATAGTATCCGGTGCCCGCACTCCGTACTGCGCCAGGGAGGTACCTCTCTTTCGCAGATTGTGCCATCATCAGGGAGCATCTCTCGGCGTCTTGGACAGCGGGTGTGAAACCGACAGCCGCTGGGTGGATTCAGGGCGCTGGGTACGTTGCCACTGAGGCGAATGTGTTTCTGTTCTGCATCCGGATCTGGGATGGGCACTGCCGAGAGCAACGCCTCGGTGTAGGGATGATATGGTGGGGCATAGATTGCCTCGGCCGGACCGACTTCCACAATTTGACCGAGGTACATGACCGCTATGTCATCAGAGAAAAAGCGAACCACGCTCAGGTCGTGAGCAATGAAGATCATTGATGAGCCGTATATCTCTTGAATCTCCAAGAGGAGATTGATCACTGCTGCTTGGACCGACACATCGAGGGCGGAAACCGGCTCGTCACAAATAATCAGATCCGGTCGGCTCGCCAGCGCCCGCGCGATTCCAACCCGCTGCTTCTCGCCTCCACTCAGTTGTCTGGGGAGACGGTCGTAGTAGAATTCATCAAGACGGACAGCTTGGAGGAGGCGAATGACCTCGCTTTTAACCTGATTCCTGGGCACGATCTTGAACCTTTTGATCGGCCTGGCGATCTGCTTGCCAATGGAGTAGGAAGGGTTGAGAGTTGAGTCTGGGTTCTGGAAGACCATCTGCATTTCCTGAATCAGGTTTGCATCACGCTCCGACACGGGCCGGGTAATGTCTATGCCCAAAAACTCCACGTCCCCATCGGTCACCGGCTCCAGGCCGATGATTCCCTTGACCAACGTGGATTTACCACAGCCCGACTCCCCCACGACGCCGAGGGTTCTGCCCTTCGATAGCCTCACGCTTACACCATCCACGGCTTTGACAAATTTCTTTTCACCCAGACCAAGGAGGCTAACCACCGACTGTGATTCCTGTGGGTAGTAAATCTTGAGATCCTCAAAGCTCAGTAGGTCATCCTTACGGGATTCAGGCTTAGCCAGTGCATCCTCTTCCGCACTGCGTCGCCGCCTTTTAATGGGGCGTGGCCTTGTTTCAATCTCCCGAGCGTATATACAGCGAGCCACATGCTCCGGGGTGAGTTCCACAAAACCCGGGAGTGCCTCACGGCACTCCTCCGTGGCGTACTCGCATCGTGGTGCAAAAATGCACTCATTCCTCGGCCGCTCAGCCGGAGGAGGCACACGGCCCGGAATGGGATAGAGCACAGATTCGGCTTTACTCTCCCCGAGCCGAGGTACGGAGGCCAATAGTCCCATGGTGTAGGGGTGATGTGGGTCCCGGAAGATTTCGGTCACGGGTCCTTTCTCCACCATTTGACCGGCATACATCACACAGAGCTGATCGCTCACCCGGGCAACCACGCCCAGGTTATGGGTGATGAAGACGTTGGCGGCCCTGAAGTCACGTTTCAGTTCCTCAATCAGATCTAGCACTGTCGCCTCCACGGTAACATCCAGAGCCGTTGTGGGCTCATCCATGATCAGCAGGGCCGGGTTATTGAGCATCGCCATCGCAATGACTACCCGCTGTTGTTGGCCTCCCGAGATCTGATGGGGGTAACGCCTCATCACATCTTCGGGGTCAGGCATATTAACGCGCTTGAGCATCTGGATCGAGCGCTCCCACGCCTCATCTTCTGAGATCTGCTGGTGGTAGATCAGCACCTCGGCAAGCTGGTCACCAAGTTGCACCGAGGGGTTAAGGGCTTGCATGGGATCCTGGTACACCATAGCAATCCTGTCACCCCGAAGGGTCTTGAGCTCCGCCTCTGACCGGCCCACCAGTTCGTCCCCTTGAAAACGGATACTCCCCTCCACAATCTTGCCATTGGGCCCGAGGAAATTCACAATCCCGAAGGCTATCGTGCTCTTGCCGCACCCTGACTCACCCACCAAACCAATCGTCTCGCCCTCTCTGGCCTGGAAAGAGGCACTTCTGACCGCTTCCACATCTCCCTTTCGCGTTTCATAGGCAATGGTGAGATCGTCTACATCGAGGACCGGGACCGGTTTTGGATTGTCAGCTCTCCTCATATATATACTCGCTATCTGTCCCCTTCAATGGGCAATGGAAAATAACAGACTGACACTATTGATACCGCATAGACTCCTCCCGCAGGCCATCAGCCAGCAGGTTTAAGCCCACCACCAGCGAGGCGATGGCCACAGAAGGCCACAGAGCAGCCCAGGGGCTGCCAGCCAGGATGAACTCTCGTCCCTTGGCCACCATACTTCCCCAGTCAGGAGACGGTGGCGGCAACCCCAGGCCCAGAAACCCCAACGTTCCCATGGCAAAGATGGCATAGCCGACGCGCAGCATGGCATCCACAATGATGGGGCCGCGCGCGTTAGGCAGGATCTCAACAAACATGATATACCAGGGGTATTCTCCCCGGGTCTCTGCGGCCCGTATGTACTCCCGGGTTCGGATATCCAGCGTAAGGCTGCGAACCAGGCGGGCAATGCCTGGCGTCCCCACAATGGTGATGGCGATCACCACGTTCACAGCAGAGGCACCCAGAGCCGACATAATGATCAGGTAGAGGAGGATGATGGGAACAGCCATCATAGCGTCTAAGAGGCGCATGACAACCTCATCAAGCCACCCCCCGTAGTATCCGCTCACCAGCCCGAGCGTCATCCCCACGACCAGCGCCGCGAACACGCCCCACAGTGCCGTGCCCCCGGGTAGCCAGAGCCTTTCGGATATAGGCAGGATCACCAGGACCACGCGCGCTCCATAAATCAGTCGGGCCCACAGGTCCCGCCCCAGCTCGTCAGTGCCCAGGATATGCACGCTGGATGGTGCCTGATTCGGGGCCTTCCAGTCCTGCTCCAGTGGCGTGTACGGTGTGATAAACGGGGCAAAAACCGCCACAATCATCCAAAACAGGACAATGGCCAGTCCAATCATCGCGGTTTTGGATGCAAAGATGATGGAGACCCCTTCGCACATTCGCCTGAGGTACCTTGTTCCTGTTTCCACCCCCATGGGGGCGGTTGCATTCCTACTCATTGCCACCTGCCTCGTGTTTCCTACTCCATATGTCTAAACCCAGGTTGTCCAAAACATCCACCTAGGTGTAGCGAATACGCGGGTTCAAGAACGTGTAGATGATATCAGCAACAAGCTGCGTTCCCACAGCCACCGTGACGAGAACCATAGCGCCGGCCTCGAGGGCGTTTATGTCCTTGTAAAGCGCAGACTCCAGCAGGTACTTGCCCAGACCTGGGTAGCCGAAAACCACCTCCACGATAACGATTCCGCCCATGAGCCAGTTGACGTGGAGCATGATTACCGTTATGGGCGCCATCAAGGCGTTTCGCATGGCGTGCTTAAAGACCATGCGCCAGTACGGCACCCCCTTGAGAAAGGCAGTGCGGATGTACGGGGACCGCATCACCTCCACCATGCTGGCCCGGGTGATGCGCATAACATAACCCAGTTCTATGAGGGTCAGGGTCAACACGGGCAGGATGAGCATGTCCGGCCTTTCCCAGGGGGCTTTCTCACCGAAGACCGTGGCCCCGGGAACCAGTCCCAGCCATACAGCCACGATGAGGATAAGGAATATTCCGGTGGCAAACTCAGGGGTCACCGAAAACATCATGCCGCCCACAGAGAGCACGCGGTCCCGCAGGGTTCCTTCCTTCAACCCCGCGATCATGCCGAGGAGCAGGGCAAGAGGCATGACAATGAGAAAGGCGAGACCGGCCAAAACAAGGGAGTTGCGCAGCCGAATGAAGAGGCTTTTCGCCACAGCGCGACCCGTTCGAAGCGAGACTCCAGGGTCCCCCCGAATAAAACCCTTCTTCAGGGGTATATATTCCACAGGGCCGCCTGTGGTCTCCATCCACCCGGTTCCCATAACAAAGGTCCAAACCTTCAGATCGCTGCCCTTTTCCCACCTGACCACGTGGTTCTGGGTGTCCAGCCCCCAAAACCTGCTCACCCCTTGCTCGTCTCTCTGCCACCTTTCATTATTGAAATATTCACTGATGGTTCCGTCCGCAAGCCTAACAATGGCGATCAGATCTTCCCCCTGGAGCTTCCATCGGATCAGGGCACTGTCTTCTCTTACAGCCCACCACTCCTCGAAACCTTCTTCAATCGTGATCCGTTTCAGGGGCAGACCGACCTTCCTGGATGCGTGCCAGTCACTGCCCAGGAGCCAGTAGAGGTAACGCGTATAAACAGGTTTATCCAGCCCCATTTGCGCCAGAAAGGATGCTTCCTGCTCTGGGGTGACGAAACTGCCCAAAACATTTCGTGCGACATTTCCCGGTGAGGACTCGGTGATGAGGAAGACGGCCACCGAGACGAGAACCATGGTAAGCAGGAGCAAGAAAAATCGCCGTACAATGAATTTCGCCATTGCCTGACTCCTTTATACAACATGGGGCCTCAGGCTGCAAATGCCCAGGGCCCCGCAGAGCAGTTGATCAAGTAGTTTCAGTGGCCCAGGCGGTAGATTGCCTGAGCCAGAAATGCTGGCTACGCCTTCTTCCTAAGCCACACCTTGTTGAAGAGCATGTAGAGGGTGGGATGAGACTCCGCATCCCTAACCTCTTTCCTGGTAACCATCCAGACGTTTCGCCACCAGGCAATGCCGATGGAGCCACGGGTCATCTGGATTTCCTCCAGCTTGCAGAAGATCTTGCGGCGCTCATCCACATTCAGTGTTCCGTTGGCCTTCTCGAGCAACTGGGAAAACTCCTTGTCCACCCATTGCGTCTCATTCCATGGAACGGGTTTGCCCTCATCATCGGCAATGTAGGCCAGGTTCAGCACCATGGTTCCCAGCGGACGGTGGGTCCAGGGGGTGATGCCCAGATCTACCTCGGTCCACTTCTCCCAGTACTGGCTGGTGGGCATGGTCTGGATATTAACTCTGATGCCGGCTGGTGCAGCATCTTGTTTGAGCACCTCGGCGTAACGCACAATATCGGTCCAGCCGCTGCCAACCGCCAGGTTGACGTCCAGGCCTCGGGGATAACCAGCCTCCCTCAAAAGTTGCTTGGCCCGCTGCGGATCGTACGTGGGAATGGGCTTTTGGCAGTATTCGGGATGCCTTGGGCAGACATGGAAGTCGTGCCCCTGGAGGCCCTGGCCGAAGTAGGCCAGCGCCAGGATTTTCTCCCGGTGCTGACACAGCTTCAAGGCCGATCGCACCCGGTTGTCGGACCAGGGCTTCATATCCACCCGCATACGCAGCACCCGGGCCTGGGCAGTGGTGGATGGCATGACATTGATATTGGGGTCGTCTTTGAGGGCCTGGTAGACGTCTGTCCCTCCCGCATCGCTGAGGTCGATCATATCGATCTCTCCGGTCTTGATCGCAGCAATCTGGGGAGCCATCTCTCTTCCCATGTCGATGAACTCCATCTCATCCATGTAGGGCAGAGGCTTGCCGTCATCTCCTTTCCGCCAGTAGTCATTGCGCCGCTTGACCACGCAGCGCTCACCCTCCCGGTAGAGTTCCAGCGTGTACGGTCCTGTACCGTGGGGCCGCTTGATGAAATCCCCCTCAAAGGTCCTATGATTCAACACCAGAGCCGGGTAGTGGAACAGGTGTTCGGGAACGGCGATCTCTGGCTTATTGAGATGAAGTTTTACCTGATATTTATCGGCCTTTTCGATGCCTGTTGGGCCCAGATACGATCCAACCATACCCAGCAGCGAGGAGCCAACATCCTTGTTCAGCCACTGGTTCATGGTAAAGACCACGTCATCTGCGGTGAACTCATCCCCATTGTTGAATCTGATGCCCTGACGGAGGTTCAGGGTCCAGGCCTTCAGATCACCACTCGCCTCCCAGTTCTTCAGAAGGCAGGGATGCGTGATGTTGCTGCCGTCAGTGACCGTGAGATACTCTGCCACCTGGCGCAGCTGGTTCGAGGGATTGACCCAGCTGAACTGGGCCGGGTGGGTAACCTTCTGGACAGCTCCCGAGACCCGGAGCGTCCCACCCCGCTGAACACGAGCAGCCGAGAGCCGCTTAGGCAGAGTCAGCCCGATGAGAGATGAAGCCGCAGTCACCGAAACGCCTAAGAGGGCAGCGTGGCGAAGGAACTCACGGCGGGTCAGCTTCCCCTTCTCATACTGGTCGATCAATTCTGGGACATACGGATGTAGTCTCTCCTTTTTCATTTTTCCCTCCTCTGTCAGGTGATTAACTGATATAGTATTAATTAAAGATATTTGAACTGAACTTATATAACAAGGCATTTTTTTCAAGGATTTTCTGCCAGATTTCATTTTAGCTGAAATTACAGCAAGATTGTTTGTTACAGAAAGCGTGGATTCGGGAAGGCTACTCGACCTCTAAATCTTGGACGTCTAACATGCGGGTGAGCATATTAAGGCCGTCCACGATCTTCTCCATTTCACTTTTGGGGAGCATTTCGAGGCCATCAACAATCTTCCGTTGAATGGGAGGAGGAGCGTGTTGAGCAAGCGCATTGCCTGCTTCCGTTAACTCGATAATAATCATCCGACGATCAGGAGAGTTCCTCACCCGCCGCACAAGCCCCTTTTGTTCCAACCGATCTACGATCCCGGTGACCGTGCTGGATTTAACCATGATATGCTTGGCAATCTGGGAGAGGGGGAGCGAACCATTCTCATAGAGGACAAGAAGGCAGTTAAGCTGAGGCGCACTCACCTGATAATTTTTGTTCAGCTCCTTGGTGTAGAGTTCTCCCGCCTGCATGAGCCTGCGGATCATGTAGATGACCTCCCTGATCCGATCTTGCGGGACCTCCGAGGTGATCCCTTGAGAGGGCGTTTGGTAATGGTTTGACATCTCCACCTTTTTTCTAGGAGAGGTTTGAACTGAAATGTCCCGTTAAACATAAGTACATGGATAACTTACCACAAAACGCACGAGTGTAGCAACAAAAAACTCGACAACGCTTGTATTCTTCGGGTCGCTGTATCCTGGTGCCTGCCAGCTTAGATCAGAATTTCCCAACAAGATTGCTAAAAAAATCCTGTATAGCCACAGCTTATATAATAACTCAATAAATAGCCCTCAGCCTCTCAAATAGTTGATCCGCCTGATGTAGAATAGCTAAGGCCTAAATTAGAGGATCTTCTCTATCTCCTCTGTCAATGCGGGTACTATATCAAAGAGATCACTGACTACACCATAGTCGGTTCTCTGGAACAGGGCTAAGCTTACCAAAAAATAACTGAGTCATAACGCAGAATAAGCAATAAATGCCTCGTTGATCCGCTCCGTGCCATTCTTAAAAAGCACGGAGCGTGACCAAAGTGGGCGCTGATTGATTTGTAAAGGTGGAGTGCCCAAGGCCGAATAAGAGGGAAAAAATGGTGAGGAACACATCAACGGCTGTTAAGGGTGGCCCTGGAGTTCAACTTCGAGATATTGCCGAGCCCACAGTGTGCCCCAGGCACGTCGCGCTCTACTAGCCGGAGGCCGGGGCAGGCTTTAGTTTGCTTAAACTACGTGAAGGGGTTAGACACATGGGTCCGACTACGGCGATGTACGTTGCCCAGGGAATACACGGAATCCCACACGGGATGCTGCTTTTTCTGCTGACATCAGGCTTTACCCTGATCTTTGGCATGATGGGGATTCTGAACCCCGCCTATGGCCCTTTCTTTATGCTGTCAGGCTTTTCTTCTTTTCAGTATTTGTCCATGACCGGAAATTTCTGGCTAGCGCTGCTTCTGCGGCTAATCGCTGCGGATCTCGGTGCTCGTCTTAGATGGTCTCAAGGTCTTCTGGGGAGGCGGAATTCAGATCATTGCCTTGGTTTTACGAGTGCAATAGGTGAATACCACGCTAAGGAATGAAAGCAGAATTGTGAAATAAAAGACTGGAACGTATGATTTATACAGGTCGAAAATGTGACCTGCCATCCAGGGCGCTATTAGCCCTGCCATCCCGAACCCAAGAGTACAGGCCCCCAGTATGGAACTGACACTTCGACTACCAAAGATATCAGCCAAGATAGACACTGTCAGAGGCCATGCTGCCCCTAACAATATCCCATAGAATACTGTAAGCAACCACAAACTTAACTCACTTTCTATGTGGATTAACCAGAAAAGTAAGAACGTGTGTAGTGCGAATAATCCAGCCAGTAACTTTCTTTTGTTGACTCTATCGCCCAAAGGGCCAAAGACAATCATGGCCACGGTGGATATCAGGCCAAGGTACCCCAACGCCTTTGCCGCCGTTTGTCCACTAAACCCTATATCTGTAAGGTATGGGTACATATGGACAAATATTACCCCGTCTATAACAAAACAGATTATGAAGTACATGGCGAAATATGTCCAAAACGGAATTGTTGACATTGCCTGGAGCAGGGTATAGTGCTTTTGCAGCCGGTTGGCCTCAGATGCCTCCAACGACTGCGGCAGGTCTTCCCCTCCTTTGCGAGTCAGCTCTCCTTGCGCTTCTCCCATTGTATCCTCTGGTAGCCCTCGCCCTTGCAGAAATAGTAAAGGCAGGCTTACGCCAATGCCCAGCAGTAATAGTGCTGTGTAGAAAAAGGCCGTGTGCCAACCCTGGGCTTCAACAACCTTCTCCATAAAAGGAGGAATGAGGTAGATTCCAAAACCTGATCCTGAGGTAGTAATTCCAATAGCGAAATTGCGGTGCCTGGTGAAGAACTTTGATACTGCGCCGGTCACCGGAACATACACAGATCCGCTTCCAATACCTACCAGTACGCCATATGAGACATAGTACTGCCAGACAGATGTTATCTGGCTGGCCAGAAGCATCCCCACCCCCATGAAAATGGATCCCGCTACCAGTACCCTCTTGGGGCCATATTTATCACTCAGACTACCAGCGATCAGGGCAAAAACAGCGTACATAATCATATACAATGATTGAGAACCAGAGATACAGGCCCTGGAGGCCCCAAAACTTTCAGCCATCGGTTTGATATATAATCCAAAGGACAGACGGGTCCCAAACATTAGGAGCAACAGAATGAAGCCCACAGCCACCACAAACCACCCATGATAGATCTTCCATCTTGACAAGACAGCCTTATGAAACCTCTCGGTCATAATAAGTCTCCCATGAACAAATGGTAACTGGTTTTCAACACCGCGGTTTTGATGCCCGCATGGGTTGACAAAGGCTTGCTATTTGATGGAAGGAATATAGGGAAAATATGGTTGAGTGTCAATTATGATCACTCGTGGAAGGTCGAGGTTAAATCTCTATAAATCCAAGAAAAATAAGGGAGGTGGGTTCAGAAGTACCGGCAGTATTGATCACAGTCCATATTGGACTTTATTCAGGTAAACATATACTTCCTATTCCCGCTTTTTCTCCCTCTCAGCCGCACATTTCATTGCAAAACACCTTTCCCCAATTTAAGCCTGTTCAATATTGCAACCTATTGTTTTTGCCGAATCTATATGGTCGTATGAGTTCCACTATTTTTTACAGTTATGTATTGTATGTGGTGTGCAGCCCTGAAATATTGAACAGGCTATAATTATCAAATCTCTTGCTCTTGAAAGACCCTTCTCATGGCTTCAATCCCTGAGCTCGGTGAGAGGTTCTTCCAAATCTCTAATTTTGTAACGGCTAATTGGATTCTTTGAGTGGCCTGGCTTAGCTCCGATGGTGTAGGCCAGGCCTTTTGGAGGCATCCTCAAATCCCCAGTAAATTTTACACCCTGGAGGGATTTGAGAACCGCTCGGAGCACACGGAATGAAAAAGTCCCAGGGCAACCCAGGGAGGAAAGATCCAGAGAAACCTCCCCTTGGGCTGAATTTTTGAACCTTTAAGGTTACGCATCAAGAAATGTATCAATAATGCTCTCAATCGGCTGGCCTATTAGTTCCTGGTACAGTATAGCCACAAATGGTGCACTCACTTCTTTTGCTCGCTCTTCAAGATTTTCAAAAACCAAAAGTTCATCAACAGCGGCATTGTAGGCCAACCCATCCCCTAGACTATAATCACACTCTATTTATATTAAATTATGCATATATAGTTAAATTTGTCAACTTTTTTTATAGTTAAAATAAAAAATATATATTTTATCTATATATACCACATAGAAATCAACGTTGACTCTATATTCTCTTTTTTCATACTGCGACACACCAGAGGCGTCTTATCCAAAATTCGGATGGGATAAACAAGGGCAGGGCTCTGACCGGTACAGAAGTAGCATTCATTATTGATTTAATTCAGTAGCCCTTTAAGGCGAGAGGTAACTTACCGGAGATACGCTTTGGGATGCTGCGCATGCACATAAAGACAATTATGGGAAGGATGGAGCTGAGAGCCTGAATAGCCTACGAGAAGCTCAGCCCTTTGTGGAGGAGCATTGACCTTATATGGAGGGGGGTTTTATGCCTTCCTTATTAGTCGATGGAATATTGTGTTTCGGGCCTTGAATCTAAAACTATAGACTTTTAAATAAAATCTTCAATAAGTTTGACAGGTTGCTAGGCGTATGATAAGGGGAGAAGTCCATACTTCAGCAACAATGTTGGAAACTAGTGCTGGCTTTGGTGGTTGCCTTGTCAGATAGCCTTTGTCTGGAAGAATCTCAGAAAAGCGAGAGGGCTTAGGGATTTCTGAAAAAGCCATTGCACATCAAAGGCAGAGTCATCATGGCTCTGCCTCTTTTGCCAAATATCGAGGCCCGGCTTCCCACATAGAGAGGTAGGGTTTTGAAGGATTAAGGTATTAAGTCAAAAAAGACTGAACAATGAGCTTGCGGAAGGGTGAAATTCGCCTCTGGCATTTCTATTACGGCTGGATCATCGTAGGGGTTGCCATGGTCTCCATGGCCTTTTGGTTTGGCATTCGGGCTACCTTCTCGGTCTTTTATGTAGCTCTGTTGGAGGACTTCTCCTGGACCCGGGGACAGGCGGCAGGGGTCCAGTCAATGGCCCTTATCACCTACACAATTATGGCGCCTATTGTGGGTGGGCTGATTGATCGCTTCGGTCCTCGCCGTATCATCCTTCCAGGGGTTTTGCTTTTGACCTTGGGCCTGATCCTCTGTTCCTCGATAACGACCCTCGCTCAATTCTATCTCCTCTATGGCGTGCTCGTGGGAACTGGGGTCACCTCTGTTGCCATTGTTTCCTATACGGCCATCCTGGCCCATTGGTTTGAAAGAAAGAGGGGTTTAGCCAACGGTCTTGCTGTGTCCGGAATCGGACTGGGAACCTTCATTTTTGTTCCCTTGTCTCAGTATTGTATCTCTTTGTGGGGGTGGCGCCTCACCTTTGCGATCCTTGGGGCATTGGTTCTGATTATCTTGCTCTCCCTTAATGCCCTGCTCCTACGGCATAAACCTCAAGAACTTGGTCTATATCCTGACGGGATAAAGGAAGGGGAGCAACCTAAAGAGGGAGAATTGGAGCCAATGGACTTCACTTGGTCGGAAACCGACTGGACACTTCAATCGGCCTGGAGGACAGGCAGGTTTTGGTATCTTATGATGTTTCCCTTTCTCGCCGCCATCGTTATTTATGCCATCCTCGTCCACCACGTACGGTTTTTGGTCGATCAGGGGATTGACGTAACAACGGCAGCCTTCATCTTCGGCCTGCTGGGAATCATATCCTCGGCCTTTCGGATTTTCTGGGGATGGCTCTCTGATTTGATTGGACGGGAGAAAACCTACACCCTTGGGACGATGTGTATCTTTTTAGGCATATGCTCCCTTATTCTGCTAGAAATCTCTGGGGAGAGAAACCTTGTCCTTCCCTTCATAATCTTCTTCGGCGCTGGATGGGGAGTCACGGCTCCTATGTTCATGTCTGTAGCCGCCGACCTTTTTCGGGGAAGGGGCTTCGGACTTATATACGGCATTTTAGAGGGGGTCATAGGGATTGGAGGCGCCCTCGGGGCTTGGGTGCCGGGATTCATCTTTGACAAGACACAGAGCTACCAATGGGCCTTTGGTCTCGTTGCCTCCATGATAATACTATCTTGCCTATTTGTATGGTTGGCCGCTCCTCGGAAGACATCTGCTATGATTGTGAAAAATTGAAATGCCGAAGATTTCAGGTATACGATATGTACTGTTAAATCCTCGAAGCATTTCACCCATTTGTTGAGTTGTAATTGGCTTATGCGATTCGTATGCTCTCTGATTTCATTGAATGCCGATTAGAGCCCTCAAGGGCTAGCCGACAAAATCCAACCTCAGTCTCGATGGGAAATAGTTCAACCGCAAGCAAGAACCCTGAAAGGCCTTTAAAAACTATGAAAATTCTCTCGAAAGAGCTCTCAAGAGGGGTCATCTCTGTACGGAACCAGCCTTTTTCAGGAGAGGGGTTGGGAAAAGAAAAAATTTGGAAATCGCCTTGACAATCTGCAAAATGTGACTATAATCTTATCCAGATTTTAGTTAGGTCAATAATATCAATTAGTTAGCAATCCTCCGCGAATGTTGCATTCTACAATTTCTACCATAGTTAAGGAGGGGAGAGTAGAATTTGTTTATCAAAATAAATTATTAAGAGAGGAGGTTTTGAGAGATGAAAATTCAACCATTGCATGACCGGGTAATTGTAAGGAGGGTAGAGGAGGAGGAAAAGACCAAAGGAGGTATTATCATCCCAGATACCGCCAAAGAAAAGCCCATAGAGGGCATCATCGTTGCGGTAGGAAGCGGAAAGATCGACACTGAAGGAGGCAAAAAGGTAGCCTTAGAGGTTAAGAAAGGTGACCGGGTCTTATTTTCCAAGTATGCGGGAACCGAGATCAACATAGATGGTGAGGAACACCTCATCATGAAAGAGGAAGATATCATTGCCATTGTGAAATGAGGTATTTTTAATCTTAACATCTTGAGGAGGATTGAATTATGGCAGCAAAGGAAATTCAGTATGATATCAAGGCCAGGCAGTCAATCGTGAAAGGCATAGACACGCTGGCCAAGGCGGTTAAGATAACCCTTGGCCCCAAGGGAAGGAATGTGATCTTAGAGAAGTCCTGGGGATCACCCAGCATTACCAAGGATGGCGTTACCGTTGCCAAGGAGATTGAGCTGGAGGACAAGTTTGAAAACATGGGCGCCCAGATGGTCAAAGAGGTTGCCTCTAAGACATCGGATGTGGCGGGCGATGGAACCACCACCGCCACCCTGCTGGCCCAATCAATCTACCACGAGGGCTCAAAGCTCGTCACCGCAGGTGCCAATCCTATGGCCCTCAAGCGGGGCATTGAAAAGGCCGTAGAGGTGGTGGTGGAGGAGCTGAAAAAGATGTCCAAACCCACAAAGGAACAGCAGGAGATCTCCCAGGTGGGCACCATCTCTGCGAACAATGATCAGACGATCGGAAATATCATCGCTGAGGCCATGGCCAAGGTGGGCAAGGAGGGGGTGATCACGGTTGAGGAGGCCAAGAGTATGGAGACCACCCTGGAGATTGTTGAGGGGATGCAGTTTGACAGAGGCTATCTGTCTCCCTATTTTGTCACAGATGCCGAAAAGATGGAGGCCACCCTGGAGGAGCCCTATATCCTGCTGCACGAGAAAAAGATCAGCAGCATGAAGGATCTGGTTCCCCTGCTGGAGCAGATCGCAAAGATGGCCAAACCGCTCTTGATTATTGCTGAGGATGTAGAAGGTGAGGCCCTTGCCACACTGGTGGTGAACAAACTGAGGGGAACCCTGAAGGTCGCTGCGGTGAAGGCACCGGGTTTTGGAGATAGGCGTAAGGCCATGCTCGAGGATATTGGTATCCTCACAGGAGGCAAGGTCATCTCTGAGGATCTGGGCCTTAAATTAGAGAATGTGAGCATTAATGACCTGGGCACCGCAAAAACTCTCAATATAGACAAAGACAACACCACCATTGTTGATGGTGGTGGGAGCAGAAGTGATCTTGAGGGAAGGGTGAAACAGATCAGGACCCAGATAGATGATACCACCTCTGACTACGATAGAGAAAAACTCCAGGAGAGGTTGGCCAAGTTGATTGGTGGTGTGGCAGTGATTAATGTGGGTGCTGCCACAGAGACAGAGATGAAGGAGAAGAAGGCCAGGGTTGAGGATGCCCTCAATGCTACCAGGGCAGCGGTAGAGGAGGGAATCGTTCCCGGAGGCGGTATCGCCCTTATCCGCTGCATGGGGAGCTTATCCAAGTTAGAGTTGGGAGGCGATGAGCAGCTTGGGGTAAACATAGTCAGGAGGGCCCTGGAAGACCCGCTACGTCAGATTGCCAACAATGCCGGCCTGGAAGGATCAGTAGTGGTAGAGAAGGTGAAAGAGGAAAAAGGCGCCTTTGGTCTAAATGCTGAAACAGGTCAATATGAAGACCTGATCAAGGCTGGAATCATTGATCCTACCAAGGTTACACGATTCGCCCTTCAGAATGCGGCCTCGGTCTCTGCCCTTATGCTCACTACCGAGGCATTGGTGGCTGAAAAACCAAGAGAGGAACCACCAACGCCACCGATGCCCCCAGGAGGTGGATATGGCGGTGGAATGGGTGGAATGATGTAAATCTTATGAACAATAGTGCTTTTCAGAATCTCGCTAGGCGACCAAAACCTCTTTGGTCGCCTTTTTTTATTTAAATAAGGACAAAATAGTTTATAATCACATCAATGAAATTCCTTTCCCAGCTAATTGACATCATATATCCTCCACGCTGCCATATCTGCGGTCGATTCCTATCTACTGATGAAGATCGTCCCTCATCACATCATTTGTGTAATGTGTGTTTTGCTGGCCTAACCCCAATAACCCATCCGATTTGCACTGTCTGCGGCCTTCCTTTCTCCACCCCAAAAGGGCAAGACCATCTCTGTGAAAACTGTGTTCGCAAAAGGCCTTGGTATGATTCTGTAAGAGCCCCTTTTCTTTACTCAGGCCCGCTTATGGAAGCCATACAAAGATTCAAATATAACTCGCAAACTCAGTTAGCCTCCTCCCTTGGCAGCCTACTGTCCTCTTTTGCCAGAGAATGGGTTCCAAATCCTGAAGACTTCTTAGCTGTCCCAGTACCCCTCCATGAGCGAAGATTAAGAGAGAGGGGCTTCAATCAGAGTCTTTTGTTAGCTAAGGTACTTGCCTCAGAACTTGGGGCTCAATTAGACTATCTATCCCTTGTCAGAAAAAGGTATACAAGAGCCCAGACAGGCCTAAGGAAAGAGGAAAGGAGAAAAAACGTTAAGGATGCCTTTTCCGTCATATATCCTGAGCTCATAAACGGCAAGAACCTACTATTGATTGATGATGTCTTTACAACCGGGCACACCTTGAACGAATCTGCCAAGACCCTGAAAAGATCGGGCGCGACTGTTGTTGTTTGTCTGACACTGGCCAGAACCCTAGTCGATTGAAGAATAAGGCGCTGAAAATAAGATAAGGTATTGAACATCCAGAAAAAAGTTGCAATCGATAGAATCAACTGTTATTTTGATTGCAGTTCAGATCCTTGTGGTTTGCACTGGTTGGAGCAGTGTTAACAAGGGAACCCTAAATGGTAGAGAATCATATACTAGCCATCGGTGGAGGGAAAGGAGGCACCGGCAAAAGTCTAATTGCTGTAAGCATAGGTATCTGTTTGGCTGGTAGAGGAAATGACGTCCTTCTGATAGATGCTGATTTGGGAACGGCTAATCTACATACCTTTTTGGGCTTAGAACCTCCACAAATTTGCTTATCTGATTTTGTTACTAAGAAAAAATCAGCTATTGATGGTGTCATAATCAAGACGGGGATAAATAATCTTAAACTAATTTCAGGCGGAAAAGATATGATAGGGATAGCCAATCTATCCTATGGGCAAAAGGTAAAGATACTGAGCAGCATCAAGAAGCTGAATCATAAATACATTTTGATAGATCTGGGTCCTGGTACATCCTTTAACATACTTGACTTCTTTTTGATTTCCCATTGCGGTATCCTTGTGACCTCACCGGAACCCACATCCATTGAGAATACATACCGCTTTATTAGGGGCCTCATTTTTCGCTATCTAAGAAAGGTAATCAGCCAAAAGGTTGTGAAGTCCCTAATAGACAAAGGTGTCAGACAGGGGGAAGGGCACAAATTTCACTCGGTCTTTGATCTCTTGGAAGCCATAGAAAAGATCGAACCAGAACTTGGACAGAGCATAGCAAGTTATCTCTCAACCTTAGATATTAAATTAATTGTTAACCAGGCAAGGACGAACAGAGACAGGGCCATAGGCCAAAACATGGCAATAGCAGCCAGGAAATATCTTGGTATCCAGATTGATTTCTTGGGAAATGTCAGCTATGATAATAATGTTAGAAAAGGCTTACTTCAGAGTAAACCCTTGATGGCTTATTTTCCTCATTCTATAGCATTTAAGGAAATTACGGAAATTAGCCAAAAGATATCACCAAGGTATCAATTAGAGATAGACTTTTCCGCCGATCAAAGCTCTCTTAAACCAATATCCGAGGATTGATGAAGAGACTAACTGATCAAAATTACTACCAACTACTTGAAATCTCTCCTAAGGCCTCGTTCGAGGAAGTTCGATCTGCATATAACCAGGCCGTTAGTGTATACTCAATTGATTCTGTTGCCACCTATTCACTCTTTACACAGAAGGAAAGGGAACAAATACTTTCCCGTTTCGTTGATGCATACAAAACCCTGACTAACAGCCAGCTCAGAAGGGAATACGATCATTCTCTGGTAGAAAAAGGAGAACTTACTGCTCAAGAAATCGGCTTTTCATCCTTGGAAGATTCTGATACCACCAAAGATAAACTGAGGGAGGTAAGCATAGACAGTCTTATTCAAAAGGTAGAAGAGACTGAGAATGAGGCCCAACCTTCTGGTGGAAATCTCGATCTCTTAGAGAATCTAACCTCTATCAGCGGCAAGAGCATAAAGATGATTAGAATGGCCAGAGAAATCAGCCTGGAACAAATATATAGAAAAACAAATATACCAAAGAAAACATTGGAGGATATTGAGGAAGAACATTTCGAAGAACTTCCCGCCATTGTTTATCTAAAAGGATTTTTAAGGACCTACGCCAAGATACTAAATGTCAATCAGGGCCAAATGGCGGATGGATATGTGCAAAGGTATCTCGAATGGAAGAATACCTATCAAAAATAAAAAACCAAACAGCAATGAAAGAGGCAGTAGAAAGGGTTAAGGGGGAAGGTAAAAAGGTAGTCTTTACTAACGGCTGTTTTGATATCCTTCACCTAGGTCATGTCCGCTATCTTTCTGAAGCAAAGAAGTGCGGAGATTATTTGATAATTGGCTTGAATAGTGACAAATCCGTTAGGAACATTAAGGGAAAGAATCGCCCCTTGATGCCTGAGGGAGCAAGGGCAGAATTGCTTGCTGCTCTCTGTTTTGTTGATGGGGTAGTTATTTTTGACGAGGAAGATCCCTTGCGCATAATCAAATATTTCCAACCTCAGGTCTTAGTCAAAGGCGCAGACTGGATCGATGAGGAAATCATAGGTGCTGAACTGATAAAAGAAACAGGGGGTGAGGTCAAGCGAATACCACTTGTCCCCGGTATTTCAACTTCGGGCATTATTCGCAAGATTGCTGATCTTCAATTCTATGAGAAATAGCTGAGCAAGAGTATCTTTCTTTCTTAGACAGAGGATGTTGGTTTTTCTAAATGCGCCCATAGCTCAGCCGGATAGAGTAACGGACTACGAATCCGTAGGTCGCAGGTTCGAATCCTGCTGGGCGCACCAGTAGAAAATAGGCAACTAGCTAAATCAAAGACATCTATCCCCAGGCCTAAGATTTCCTTAAGGCCTAAATGACGCTTCCTGGTACGTCAACAGTCCCTGGATACATTCAGAGTTAGGACTTGAAATGGGCAATCTAGTTCAGTTGGCTCTCACTGGCAAGGAATTGACAAACGCTAAATCAGCATGATTTTGGTCTGACGGATTTTTGAATTGAGAATATTTCTCCTTCGGTGTATGTTTCTTAGATGAATCTTTTGAGCCCTAGCTTTGGGTCAGACATACTATCCCCATCCTGGTTGGGCTTCATATTGAAAGGGTAACTTAGCGGCTTCGCCCGCAATTCCAATAATGGAATACTGGATTGTTGAGTTTACCCACATGCGACTGCGAGCTCGCGCGCCAGCCAAGCAAGGCGAGGCGGCCTGGGATGCAGACAGGCAGGGAGAAAGAGGCCTGGAAGAAACTATTAACATAGAAATGTTTCACGTGAAACAATCTTTATTCAGGCAACTGGATCGCCTTCTTGTAACAAGATTATTATCTTATTCATGGAATCAATAATATCCATAGTAAATCAGAAAGGCGGGGTTGGTAAAACAACAACAGCTGTTAATCTGTCTGCATCTATTGCTGCTGCTGAAAAAAGATGTCTCTTAGTAGATTGTGACCCTCAGGGAAATGCTACCACCTCCTTAGGGATAAATCCCTCAAGCCTTAAACCAAGCCTTTACGACTTAATAGTAGGGGAACATGTTGGGAACAAGGTCATTCTTGATACAGAAATTCCTATGCTTAAGCTTATCGGGGCCAACCCTGATCTATTTGGTGCAGAAGTGGAGATGTTTTCCAAAAAGAACAAAGAATATCTTCTGGACAGTATCTTATCTGAATTTAGGGATCACTACGACTATATATTCATCGATTGTCCTCCCTCCCTTGGATTTCTTACACTGAATGCCCTTGCTGCCGCTGATTTTTTTCTTGTACCACTCCAATGCGAATATCTCTCCATGGAAGGATTAACACAGTTACTTAATACGGTCAGGTTGGCCAAAAAAGGGCTTAACCCATCCCTTATGATGCTCGGTATTTTGTTAACAATGTTCGATCAGCGCAATAATCTATCACATCAGGTAGCCGATGAGGTACGCCACCATTTTGGAGGCTCTGTTTTTCGAACAATTATCCCACGTAACGTTAGATTAAGTGAGGCAACAAGCTACGGGAAGCCAATTATTCTCTATGATATTCGCTCAAAGGGGGCCCAGAGTTATTTGGAACTTGCAAAGGAAATAATCTTAGAGAGAGGAGATAATAAAGGTGGCAAAACGTAAATCACTCGGAAGAGGACTATCAGCCTTGTTTCCAGAAGGGGTTATCTCAGAGGATGAGAGGGGTCTTTTCTACTGTCCCATTGAGTCCATTCTTCCGAATCCCCATCAACCGAGACAGAACTTCAACGACTCTGAGTTGACGGAATTAGCAAATTCCATAAAGGAGAAAGGGGTTATCCAACCCATTTTGGTTACCCAGACAAAACATGGTTTTCAACTTATAGCAGGAGAGAGACGCTGGCGTGCAGCTCAAAAGGCAGGGCTTGATAAAATACCAGCATGGGTAAGGGATGCATCTCCTGGAGAGGCCTTGGAGTTGGCACTGATTGAGAATATTCAGCGCAAAGATCTTAATCCTATCGAGGAGGCACGAGCTTACCAGGAGCTTATGCAAAGGTTTAATCTGAAACAAGAAACCCTTTCAAAAAGCATAGGAAAAGACCGTTCAACAATCGCCAATTTTTTAAGATTGTTAAAACTACCTGCGAGCATTCAACAGGATCTTATAGACGGTCAATTGACCACAGGCCATGCAAGGGTTCTGGTCAGCATCGAATCTCTCTTAGTCCAAAAAGGGATCAGAGACCTCATCATAAAGAAATCTCTTTCTGTTCGCCAAACAGAGGCCTTAGCTAAAAAGACCCTAGCCCCGAAAAAACCAGAAGGCCGAAAAGATGGAACAGATTACTACATAGAGTCTTTGGCCAAAGACCTTCAAGAGTCATTGGGCACCAAAGTAGCTATAAGACGTAAAGGGGAAAGAGGTCGAATAATAATCGAGTTTTACTCTGATGAGGATCTGGGCCGTTTGATTGATCGATTAATGTAGCTTCCTTCTTTCCCACCTTCTTTCATTTCCCTGGATCAATCTCTTAATATTCTCCCTATGTTGGACTGTGATTAAGAGAGACATGATCACTGAAAGGAGAATCATAGAGGTGGAATGACACACGAGATACAACCAGATAGGCATAGAAAGGGCTGCCGATATTGAGCCCAGAGATATATACCTCCACAGATAGACCAAGACAAAAAATACAATTGCAGAAAATAAACATGAAATTGGGCAAATAGCCAAAAAAACCCCGAGACATGTAGCGACCCCTTTACCCCCCTTAAAACGGTTGTAAACTGAGAATTGGTGGCCTAACAGGGCCGAAAAACCAACCATACCCTTGAGCGCCTCATTAATTTCTGTTGACGACCCTAAGAGATAATAGGCAAATGCCACCGGAATGAACCCCTTTAGGGTATCGGCCAAAAGGGTAATGATCCCCCATTTGAGGCCCACCTCACGGGCAACGTTTGTGGCACCAATATTTCCGCTGCCTGCCTTGGTTATATCCAATCTTTCCACCTTTTTGCCGATCAAAAGACCAAAAGGAATTGAACCTAAGAGATATGCGCCTATCAAGAGCACTATGAAAGCTGTCCACATGTCCATTAATTCCTACAAAAAGATAGAAAAAACTTTTCTAAATTTAGAGATCCTGCTATATAGTTATCAAAAAATTATCCAACTTTCTTGTTTTTGTTAGAATAAACAGATTTATCAAATGTTGCAATCCAAATCTTTAACGAAGAGAGGTCTCTGCATAATTCAACATTAAAGAACATCATGGTAATTCAGAGAAAAAAATGGCATATTATGATAAGATTTCATAAAGGGGGCCTTCTTTGAGCTTATTAATGGTTATGGACGGCCAGGGCGGCGGAATAGGAAGGGCCATAATAAAAAGATTACGGGATACCTTTGGCGAAGAGGTGGAAATACTTGCCCTGGGGACGAATTCTGTGGCCACTTCTCAGATGATGAAGGCAGGTGCTAATCGAGGGGCTACCGGGGAAAATGCCATTATGAAAACAGCTCCACAGGTTGATATAATAATCGGCCCATTGGCTATAATCATGGCAAATTCTATGATGGGTGAAGTAACACCGGAAATATCGCAGGCCATCTCATCAAGCAATGCCCTCAAGATATTGATTCCATTGACCCAGGAGCGGGTTGAGATAGTAGGCGTATCTGGTGAACCTCTCCCCCACCTTATTGATCAAGTCATTGAAATCATAAAAGGAGGAGAAAAAGATGTGTGAGGCATCAGCTTATCTAATTCAGGATGGAAAAGAGGAACTTGTTTTAGAAAATGTAGATGAGTTACATACAGAAGGTGACACGATAAAAATGATAAATCTCTTCGGAGACCAGAAGGTTCTTGATGCCCGGATAAAGATGATCTCCTTCGTGGACAACAAAATAGTTATGGAGAAGGCCAGATGAGCAGGCAATATGCGTTAAGAAGTAGAAAGAAATTCGATACAAGCTGCCTACTGCTTACCCCCTACTCAATGATTTTACTAGCGAGCCTTTTGGGAAGTGAAAGGTAAAAATATCCCTCCTCAATTTTTCCTCTTTTGATGCATCCGTTCCCATATATCCTACATTTGATGGATAATTCCTCCATGGCCGCACTTATTTGATCCGAAGAAAGTATTCCACTTTCGATCACTTTGACTATGGCCCTGATCCTGAAGCGGTCCATACCAGTGAACCTCTGGGAGAGTTGATCTTCATGCCCTCCCTCCTTGACAACCAGCTCCTTGTCAATCAGGTAAATGGGATACCGGCAAGATATCCTCAACCATAAATCATAGTCTTCAGCGGCCGGGAGGCTTTCGTCAAAAAGGCCAACTTCTTCAAAAAGAGACCTCTTTACGATAACACTTGACGGGCTAACCAGACAGAGCTTCAATGATTGCCTAAATACATCTCCTGATGGCTTTTTATGCTTTGCTTTTGGGTTTACTCTTTTACCCTTTCTTATCCATATTTCTTTAGTCTGGCAGGCAACAGTCTCAGCATTTTGATCAATAAATTTCATCTGACTACATAACTTGTCATGAAGCCAGTAATCATCAGAGTCTAAGAATGCAACCCAAGGTGCCATAGAGCTCTTTATTCCTATGTTCCTGGCCGCTGATACTCCTCTGGTAACCGGCTGCCTCATGTATTTTATCGTAGCCATATATTTGGCTAGAGCCCGATTAGTACTATCACTGGAGCCATCGTCAACCACGATTATCTCGAAATCTTTGGCGCTCTGGTTGAGAACGGATGTCACTGCTCTTACCACCTTTTGCGGCCTGTTAAATGTTGGAATTATGACGCTAACCTTTGGCATTTTCCGGACTAATGCAATTTCCAGATAAAGGCGAGTAACCCTGCCAAAAAAAGATTGCTTTCAACAATAGCTTGCAAGCGATATCCTTCCCTCATCCATCCCTTTTGGAATGCTGTGAGATAAAAAAACGAAATAAGAAAACAGATGATAAGGGAATAGCCCAGATTTGAAACTATTCCAATAGCTGTTGATAGCAAGAGGATGGCTGCAAAAAGGCTGTTTAATAATAGTAAAAGATTCAATGTTCTTTCCTCACCCAGGGCAATTGGAAGGGTCTCCCTGCCTACTATTAAGTCTCCTTGGATATTGAGGATATCAAAGAGACCAGATCTTACGTAACACATGGAGGAGACAAACAAGAAGGACATCAAGACACCAGGCCAAAAGGGCTTAGGCCATCCAATAATCGGAAGTACCGAGCTAATGGTACCCCAAGCCAATGCCTCTGCCATAGTTTTTGATCCAGGAAGGTCCTTTATTTTTGCGTAACGCCCGAGATATTTAAATCTCCATGGTATTATTGGAATGCTATAGACCAAACCAAGGATAGTTAAGGCAAGAAAAAGCAGAAATTGAGCTATCCCCAAAGAGAGGGAGAGAATTAGCCCTGTAACTATTCCTACAAGAGAGGTAGTTATGAGAAAAGGCTTGTGCTGGGTATAGAAAAGGGCTATACCAGGATCGTTGTAGGTACTGGCCTCTTTATCAAGAAAACGATTGAGGACATGCATGCTGTAAACATACAACAGGGCAAGAAACGGATGGATGAAATCAGCGTTTCCTTTTGATAGCAAAAGACTCGCATAGGTTAAAAAGAAGGCCCCTATGGCCTCAGGAATAGTTATCTTGACCAAGAATTGGAGTGTCTTTCTTAATAGACTCCCAAGAGGATGTTGTCTGCTTTTGCCCATTGCTTTCAGTCTCTCGGTCACACTCTTGATCATCCAGTTGGGTGTTGAGGCACCAGCTGTAACTCCAACTGTTTCTGTTGAGGAAAACCATAGGCTCTTTAGCTCTCTTTCTGTCTCAATATGAAAAGTGGGTTTGCCTGTTGACATTGATATCTGACACAACCGCCTGGTATTGCCACTATCATATCCACCAACTATCACCATGCTATCTACCACAGACGCTAATGATCTGACTTCCCTCTGTCTTTTATAGGTTTCATCGCAGATGGTGTCAAATATTATGGCGTCTGGAAAACGATCTTTGATAGCATCTACTATTCTTCTGTAGGCATCTACATCCTGCGTTGTTTGGGATACTACTACTAACCTTTTCTTTTCAGGAAGCCTTTCCACATCCTCAACAGAGGTTATAACTACCCCACCAACCTTGCTATAACCCATCAGGCCGATAACCTCTGGGTGTCTTGCATCTCCAAAGATAACCGGGATATAATTCCTATTATCGTATTTCCTTATTATTGCCTGTACCTTTGCTACACGTGGGCACGTTGCATCAATTATCTTGAGATTTGAAGATCTTATCATCTTCCTCTCATTCGGTGTAATACCATGGGCCCTGATAATTATCCTTCCTTTGTCATGCTCATCAATATCCTCCTTCACACCTACACCTTTAGATCGAAGGAGATCCAAGACCTGCCGATTATGGATTAAAGACCCATATGTGAAAAGTTTTCCATCACCTTTGTTGGCCTCAAACAGGGTGATTTCCATTGCCCTTCTGACACCCATGCAAAACCCAGCAGTTTTGGCCAATTTAACCTTCACTAGCCATCTCCTCTCTTATGCATCCAAAATATCTGTTTACAACGGAGATTAGCTCTTTTCTCCCATCTATTTCTGAGATTAAACCCCTTAAAAGCCTTCTATCTGGAAGTCCCTTTGTGTACGCAAGGAGTAAGCCTCTCATAACGTTTGTTGCCCTATTCTCTCCAAGATATTCTATGAGAAGTGAATAATGCTCCATAATCAATAGATACCTGTCATCACGGTCTGGGGTGTTGAAACTCCCCTTTTCTTCTATATCCAAGACCTGCTTGAAAATCCATGGATTAGTTAATGCTGCCCTGCCAATCATAACCCCATCACAGCTTGTTTCAGAGCGCATCTTTAAGGCTAAAGAGGGCTCTGTTATATCACCACTGCCGATAACTGGGATTCTTACCGCTGTCTTTATCCTCGCAATTAAAGCCCAGTCGGCTCTTCCAGAAAATCCTTGACTGGCAAAACGTGGATGGATGGAAATCCCATCAGCTCCACTGTCTTCAATTATCATGGCCATGTCAAGGGCGTTCGCCTCTTCTGGGGACCAGCCGGCCCTGATCTTTACAGTCAATGGAAGAGAAGTACTCTTTCGTACAGCAGAGACAATTTTTGCTGCCTTCTTTGGATCGCACATCAGAGCTGCCCCTGATCCTGTCTTAACAACCTTTTTTACTGGACATCCCATGTTAATATCAACAATATCCATGCCTTTTTCAGCTACTATCTGTGCCGATATGGCCATTGTGTCTGGCTCAGATCCGAACAACTGGGCAGCAACTGGCCTCTCCGCAGGGTCACTGTCAAGATAGGTGTGGGTTTTTGCCTGTCCCCTGGAGAGACCTACAGCGCTAATCATCTCTGTAATAACAAGGCCTGCCCCCATTTTTTTAACAATCAGGCGAAACGGTAGGTTTGTTCTTCCTGACATTGGAGCCAGAATGAGCCAGTTCTTCAAATGTAATTTACCAATAGTTAACATAGGGTTACTTTAAATGAATCCTCTTCCCATTACAATCTAATAAAGGTCCTGCCTCCTTGCCCTTGACTTCAAAAGGGCTTTAAACTATTTCTATCTAAAGAAATCCTAATAGAATTGGGAGGGGATAGTATGGATAAAGAATTAAAGGATAGAATAGAGATTGTTGAGGGAGATATTACAAAGATGGAGGTGGATGCCATTGTTAATGCTGCAAATACCTCACTTCTGGGTGGTGGAGGTGTAGATGGTGCAATACACAGGGCGGCTGGCCCGGAACTTCTTGCCGAAACAAAAACGATTGGTGGGTGTCCAACTGGCGAGGCTCGCGTAACAAAGGGATATCGATTACCTGCCAGGTGGGTTATCCATACCGTCGGTCCAATCTGGTCCGGTGGGAACAGAGATGAGGATAACTTACTCGCCAGTTGCTATAGAAATTCCTTTAAGGCAGGCGTGGAGATCGGTGCAGTTACGGTTGCCTTTCCATCCATTAGTACGGGTGCCTACCGATTTCCACTCGAAAGGGCAGTAAATATTGCATTAGGGGAAGCTAAATCTTTTCTTCAAACCAACCAATCCATCCAAAAGGTTATCTTTGCCTGTTTTGGTAGCGAGGTTTATGAAAGATATCAGGAGGTATTTAAAGAGCTCTTTAACTAAAAAGCCCATCAAACTGGGAGGGATGTTGCCTGATAGTAACGTCGAAAAGGGGTTGTCTTTGTGGTTACCATTTTAGTAGTCTATCACTCTCAAACAGGCAGGACCAAAAAAATGGCCCAAGCCGTAGCGAGAGGGGTTAACTCTATAGAGAATGCAAGGGCAACCCTGAAAGAGGCAATGGAGACATCCCTTGATGATCTTCTAGTTTGTGATGGATTGGTCCTTGGCTCACCTGAGTATTTCGGCTTCATGGCCGGCGCCATGAAGGACCTTTTTGATCGAACCTATTATCAGGCCCGGGGCAGGAAGGAGGTCTTCAAAAAGCCCTATGTAGTATTCATCTCTGCCGGGAGTGATGGACACGGGGCCTTGAGAAGCATTGAAAGGATCTGCGTTGGCTACCAGCTTAAAAAGGTTTATGAGCCAGTTATAGCCACAGGAGAAATTGATGAGACTGCTTTGAAGCTCTGCGAGGAATTGGGAAGGGTTATCGCCGCCGGTTGCGAGGCTGGAATATATTGATTCCGAGCCATTCTTGGAAAATAAAACTCAATCACTTATGCCCTGAATGGAGGCATTTGAAAATGAGGGTGAATAAAGAGGATCATGGCTACACCAAAAAGATAAAAGCTGATATCATCAGATTAGGTGCAGACCTTGTCGGTGTAGCGGATACTGAGCCTTTAAAACAGCTTGCCTTGGAGCCACCAAACCTACTAGATTCTTTCCATAGGGCAATTTCCATTGCTCTAAGGCTTCCCAGCGCTGTATTTGAACAGATCATTGATCGGCCAACACCCCTCTATTTTTCTGTTTACCAGTCTGCCAACAGGATCCTCGACGAAATTGCCTTCCGCACTACCAATATCCTTCAGAGAGATGGGTTTAATAGCCTACCCATTCCTGCATCTCAGGTTTTGGACAGGGAAAATTGGTATGGTGCCATTACACATAAGGCCGTTGGAAGGATAGCCGGATTGGGATGGCAGGGAAAAAGCCTACTTCTGGTGAACCCCCAGTACGGCCCTCGCATAAGACTCGTCACCGTTCTTACCGATGCCCCACTTGACAAGGATGGCCCTATAGAAAATCGGTGTGGAGAGTGCACCCTATGCAGGGATGCGTGTCCAGCAGGGGCTATTAAGGGTGTGGGCACAAAAGATAATTACAAAAGCAGAGATGAGGCCCTTTATTTTTCACGTTGCGTCGAAAAACTGACAGTTGAATTTTCAAAGCTTCCCAATGTGGACAGTCCTATTTGCGGAATTTGTATTAAGGTCTGCCCTTTTGGGCGTTAAGGCCTTTATTTTATTGCTATACTTCGCCTTTTGTATTAAAGATACCTACCAATCATAACCCTCTTGAATACTTAAAGCAATGACCAAGAAATACAACAACATATTAGATACGATTGGTAATACACCTATCGTTCCAATAAGGCATCTTAACAAAAACGATAAAGTTAAGATTTTTGCCAAACTTGAATCTTTCAATCCCGGAGGATCTATTAAAGACAGAGTAGCCCTCTCTATGATAGAGGAGGCAGAGAGAAATGGTCAATTGACTAAGGATAAAATAATTGTAGAGGCCACAAGCGGTAATACAGGAATAGGGCTCGCCCTTGTAGCAGCTATTAAAGGCTATCGGTTAATGCTCACCATGTCTGATTCAGTGAGCGAGGAAAGGAGGAAGATACTGAAGGCATTAGGCGCAGATCTCAGGTACACCTCATCCCATCGTGGCACTGATGGTGCTATTGAAGAGGCATATAATCTGGTCAGAGAAAAACCAGACAAATACTGGCTGGCAGACCAGTTTAACAATGAAAGCAACTGGAAGGCTCATTATAATGGAACTGCCGTTGAAATCTGGGAACAGACCGGTGGAAGAGTGACCACGGTAGTAGCTGCCATGGGTACCACAGGCACGGTAATGGGTCTTTCTAAAAGATTGAAGGAATACACGCCAAAAATCGAGATAGTCGGGGTCGAGCCCTATCTGGGGCATAATATCCAGGGAATGAAGAACATGAAGGAATCTTATCGCCCTGAAATATTTGATAAAAATCTTCTTGCCCGCATTGTCCATATTGAAGATGAAGAGGCCTTCCAGATGACAAGGAGGCTTGCGAAAGAAGAAGGCATCTTTGTAGGGATGAGTTCAGGAGCAGCCATGGCCGCTGCCCTTAGAATAGCCCAGGAGATAACAAAGGGCCTCCTTGTGGTTATTTTTCCTGATGGTGGGGAACGATATCTTAGTACCAATCTATTTATGGACAGAAAAAAGACTGACATCAAATTCTACAATACCTTGAGCAGGCAAAAAGATGTATTCATCCCCATAAAAGAAGGCATGGTCTCTATCTATTCCTGCGGACCAACAGTATCAAAATTGATCAATCTTACCGATTGCAGGAGGTATGTAGTCGCTGACCTACTGAGACGTTACCTTGAATTCAAGGGTTTTACTGTAACCCATATAATGAATATCACAGATCTGGATGATAAAACCATTCAGGGGGCTGAGGCTTCGGGTGAAGAAGTGAAGATGTTCACCGGAAAATATTACCAAGAATTCCTTAAAGACATGGATGCCCTAAATATCAAAAGGGCGAGCGGTTACCCCTTGGCCAGCCAACATGTGGAAGAGATGATAGACGTTACCCAAAATCTCTTAGAAAAAGGTTTCGCGTATGAAAGACTACGCTCTGTCTATTTCGACATCTCCCGTTTTAGTGATTATGGTAAACTTTCAAGGGTTGATTTAAACAAGATCAGGGTTGGGAAAACAGTTGACCTTGATCAGTATGAAAAAGACAATCCAAGGGACTTCACCCTGCTTAAGAGATCAACATTACATGAACTCAAAAAAGGGATCTTCTTTTCCACCAGGTGGGGAAACGTTCGACCCAGCTGGCATATACAGTGTGCTGCCATGGCCATGAAATATCTCGGTGAAACCTATGACATTCATACCGGAAGCGTGGACCTGATCTTTCCACACCATGAAAACGATATCGCTATATCAGAGGCCCTTACTGGCAAGCCATTAGCCAGCTACTTTGTTCATAATGAACTGGTAAAACAAAAAAATCCCCCAGAAATACCTATAGAGAAAACTTTCACCCTCAGAGATGTAGTCAACAAGGGGTATATGGGAAGGGAGATTCGATACTGGCTCATGAACATGCATTACAGAAAGGCACTTGATTTTTCATGGTCAAAGCTGGCTATCGCCAAAAATACGGTCTCCCGCTTAGATAGATTCGTCCATAAACTCCGCTCCTGCCAGAAAGGGCCCGTTATTACTGAAATTGATCAATTGATATATGATGTGAGACATAAGTTTACAGAGGAGATGGATAATGATCTGAATATTGCACCTGCCCTTGCCGCACTTTTTGAATTCATACATCAAATCAACCGCATAATTGACTCTAAGGGCTTAGACCTGTCTGATCGAGATAAGATTGAAGATATTCTCTCCAGGCTTAACTCAGTGCTTATGGTGATGGATCTGACAGAGGCAGAATCTTCTAAACAGATAGAGGGATTAGTAAAAGAAAGGGCCTATGCTCGACAAAAAAAGGACTGGGCAGAGGCCGATAGGATAAGAAATGAGCTGAGAAGTCTGGGAGTTGAAGTGGTTGACACAAGAGATGGACCACGATGGCGAAAGATTAGATAAATGCCACAGACGAGAAAATGATATCCCTTGGGCGGAGCTCACCTGGCACCGCCTTAGGGCGTAAGCCCTGAGAATATGTGCCCTAGTATGCATCGCGACGAACTAGGTGAGAAGAGTGCACGATTGTTGACTGTGCGGCAGTGAAGGAGAAATTTTGGTTTTAGGAAATCCCTTTATACTCTCAGTTTAGGGTATTTTTTCTTTAAATAAGATAAAGCTATGGGATATAATATTCTTTGCAATAAATGATAGTTATGCATTGAATAGAGATTCTTTTTTACAAATTCAGCATTGCTAATTATAAATGAATAATCCTTTTTGGCAGCCCTTTCCCATAAATATCTATTTACAGCGCTTGCATTTAATCTATTTCTGAAATGTTCCTTTGCAATTTTTTCGTAATCCTCTTTATTAATAATACTCTGGGCTGCAAGATAACCCGATGTAGTTGCAAACCTCATTCCGAAACCCCAAAGGAAGTCTTGTAATCCTGCAGATTCACCCACGTATAGCGTAGTTCCTTCCTTAAACACATTTTTTAGTGAAAAACTACCAAGACCACCAACGTCTTTAGATGATTGTATGTCTGTATTGAGTTTTTTCACAAAAAACTCTTTTGTCCTCTGAAAACAATCATTAACTCTACTTACTTCATTAAATACTACAGTACACATACAACCATATCCTTTTGTAGTAACAAGATAAGAATATCCCTTGAACGCCAACTCATCATTAAACACCACGATTGCCATATCTTTAACATCAGTTTTAAAAATTATCCCTTTAACAACTCCTTGGGCTTCATCAAAAATAGGACCTGTAGCTACAACATCTACTTCATCGGGCGAAAGTGTAGTTTCAAAATGTATCTTTACCCCTAATTTCAATGCCTGTTCCTTTAAACCATAATCAATGGTTCCAGAAAAAGAACCTCTTTTTACCAAATAGAATAATGGTCTCTCAGTAAAAACATCCTTGGTTTTAGTACAATTGGTTAGTGTCATATGAGAAAAAGGGTCACAATCAAAATTAATCTCAATGTTCATTTCTTTTAGTTCTTCTAGAATGTCTCTCTTCTCAGACCAGTTTTCCAAACCTTGAAGATCGCCATGAAATCTCATACCTACATCTTTATTTTTTTCATAGATATCTACTTTATGCCCCTGTTTTATGAGATTTATTGCAGCACTCAGGCCCGAAAGACCACTACCTAAAATTTTTATCTTTTTCATAACCTAGAGAGCATTAATAAGGCCTCTTGATTTCTGCTTCAAAGGTATGAAATAGCCATCCTGGCAGAGAAAGGAGAGAAAATCCCCCTCATAGACTGTAAGCAATGGGGGAATAGGTCGGGAAAGGTTTCGCAACTGCAAAACTCCGCCAAAAACCAAATGCAGAGAGCGAGTGGATGGGAAAGGATAAATTTCCTCAACAGGGTTGAAAAACAACCGAGAATCCTTCCTATCATAATCACATGTTATAATCACATGCCTTGAGGAGGAAATAACACAGGAAAATGGGGCCCAGATAGTTTCCATTTACAAATTCAACACCTTCCTGCTGGAAATAGATAAATATATGAGGTAATATTTTAACATGAACACAAAAGAAAGGGTACTCAAATACTATAATGATTGCACCAGGGTGTATCAGCTTGCATGGGCAAACAAGAAAAATCTTGCCATACATTATGGATTCTGGGATTCCGACGTCACAAGGCATTCCGACGCCCTCTTAAAAATGAACCAGTTTCTAGCTGAAAAGGTCATGATAAAATCAGAGGATAGGGTATTGGACGCTGGCTGCGGGATTGCTGGAAGCTCGATTTGGCTTGCAGAGAATCTTGGAGCAAGAGTAGTTGGGATAAACATACACCAAGAACAGCTCGATATAGCGAAAAAATTCGCAAGGGAGAGGGGAGTCGATCACTTGGTTAAATTCTACAACAGGGATTTCATTGATACAAGATTCCCACCTGAATCATTTGATGTGGTTTGGCAACTAGAGAGCATGTGCTATGCAGAGAACAAAAAGGAATTGCTCGCAGAAACCTGGAGAATTCTGAGAAAAGGAGGGAGACTCATAATTGCGGATGGTTTTCAGAAAAAGGAAAAATTCAATGAAAACGAACAGAGAATAGTGAATGAATGGTTTGTAGGGTGGGCAGTGCCTAATGTACCCAAGATAAGGGAGTTTGGGGATTACCTGAAATCCATGGGATTCAGAAATATAGAGTTTTTGGATATCACCCAAAATGTGATGCCCTCTTCAAGAAGGATACATCTTCTGAGCGTTTTGGGTTTACCTATATGGAGGTTTTTGAAACTCCTCGGCCTCAGAACAGAAACAAATCTAAATAATTTTGTTGCTGGTACCCATCAGTACAAAATACTCAAAGATGGTCTCGGCGTTTACGGGGTTTTTTACGCAGAGAAATGATACTTTCAGATCCAGTTTCTAGGCTGTCTCATCAGCTCCCTGCTCTGGTTTCTCCCCGTCGTATCAACCTCCGGAACCTTCTACCCCATTTCCAAAACTTCTGTCTTACAGGCTTACCTTATCTGATATCAACGTGTTCCTCTACTCTTTTGGGTTGACCCTCAGAATCACAACCATATCCCAGTGCACCTCATGTGCATAATGGGATTCCAGAATTAGATTCTCCTCGCCTTCAATAATCTACAATCCTATACCCATCAATCTCCTCCTTTTTTCAAGATGCGGTCAAGCGCAAGTTTCAGATGAAAAGCCCTGCATTTTCTATCCATATTGAATCTGGCAACTCCCACATTGCCGATACTCTACCCCTTGGGAAAAATCCAATAATATCCTGTAAAATGGGGCTCATAACCTGCCATTACGGTACTTTTACCTAAAAAATCAAAATCACCTTAGATCACATATTGGACGGAGCGCCGCGTTTCTTATATACAACAGAGGTTGATGACTTGGTAGCAGGCGATATTGTGTCTTCAGCCGAGAATCTGGACAGACGACTCCTGCTAAAATGATACTTTCAGGGCCTGATTCCATTATTCCATGGAATCTCCTATATGAGCCGGGGGTCTTTAAGGGATTGGACCATTGAAGAGCAAACAACATTTTTTACTATCCTCGGGGATGTGGAAGCCTCCATCGGTGTGAGGCTGAATGAAAGTCTTCTCATGATCCCAAGAAAGTCAGTATCTCGTCTCTACTTCCCCACAAAGAAAAACTAACCACTGTTCCTCAACTATTCTTGGGGATACTGACGCTGTGTGAAATGCTCCCAATTATGATTTAGAACATCAGCGGTTGCGCTAAAGCCTATTGGAGGGGGATATGAAAGTAGCACATAGGAACAATTCTATGAGATCCCGGTTGTTACCGTTGAAATACTGGAACTAGACTGATCTTTGCTCGAATGGGAGAAATTATTGAAGATGATAGAAAGGAGGAATAACGATCGATGAGCGAAATTGGCTCTGTGTATAGGGAAAGGAGGTGGCTGGGGGAGACAAAGGCAAAAAGTGCGGATTTGAAGCTAGAATTTGCTCGCGAGTGCTGGCGCAAAGCGCCGCTTTTTCTCATTGGCGGAGAGAGAGGGATTCGAACCCTCGGTAGAGCTTTCGCCCCACACTCACTTAGCAGGCGAGCGCCTTCAGCCATCTCGGCCATCTCTCCGCAACACCGCTGAAGCAGCATACATCAAATGTGAAATTCAAAAAGTTAAATCTCTTGGCGGAGGGAGTAGGATTCGAACCCACGATCCCTTTCGGGACAACGGTTTTCAAGACCGCCTCCTTCGGCCACTCGGACATCCCTCCATCATTTTTTTATAGCATACTCTAAAAACCCCGTCAAAAATTTTCTCTAATCAGCCCAATCTCCTTGACAAATAACCCAACAGCTGGTTTCAGTTATGAGAGTCTACACCACGTTGCGAGCCACGCAATTGGTCTCTTTTCCCCTTTTTGCTATCAAAAAGGGCCACTCCGAGCCCATCGCCGACGGCTGTCAAACCCATACTAAACCGATGCTACTTTTTTACTTGACAGCCAACAAGGGGGTTGGCATATAGGATATTAAATTTTGGATCACAAGAACCTGACCGTCGTGGTCGATTAGCAGGAGGATGGACTATGAATTCCGATCTGGTTTCTGGTTTGAAACTGCCCCGTATGAGAATGATTCACCAACTTTTCAACGTGCCACCCCCGGTGGACGTGTTGGCCAAGGTGGACCTCGAATGGACTCGCCTTAAGGAGCGCCTTGATCTGACTCCGGGATCGAGTGTGGCCGTGGGTGTGGGCAGCCGTGGCATTACCAACCTCGTTGAGGTAGTCCGGGCCGTGGTGACCAAGCTGAAGAAAGCCGGCTGTCAACCTTTCATCACCCCTGCAATGGGCTCCCACGGGGGGGCCACGGCCGAGGGCCAGATCGAGGTACTGGCCATTCGTGGCATCACTGAGGAGAGCATCGGGGCGCCGGTCCGGGCTACCATGGACGTGATACCCAAGGGCGAGGTGGATGGGATTCCCTTGTTCATCGACCGTTTGGCACATGAGGCTGACGGCATCGTTCTAATCAACCGTGTCAAACCCCACACCAATTTCGTCGGCCCCACCGAGAGCGGCCTGATCAAGATGATTGCTATTGGTATGGGCAATCAGATTGGGGCCGAGCACTACCACCGCCTGTCTATGGTTCGGGATCAGTACACCATCATCAGCTCGGCCGGAAAGGAACTGCTCAAGCGCTGCCGCGTTCTCTTTGGTGTATGCCTGGTCGAGAACCAGGAGCACGAGACTGCGGTGGTAAAGATGGTCCTGCCTGATGAGATCGAGGTCATGGAAACTGAACTCCTCAAAAAGGCACGCGTGTATATGCCTAAGCTACCAATGGACGAGATCGACCTGCTTATCGTGGACGAGATGGGCAAGGACATCAGCGGCGAGGGTATAGACCCCAACGTCGTTGGACGTGATGTGTGTGCCTACGGCGCGGAGCGCCCCTGGCCCAAAATCACCCGCATTTTTGTCCGTGATCTGACCGACGCCAGCGAGGGCAGCGCCGTTGGTATCGGCCAGGCCGACTTCACCACCCAGCGCCTGGTGGACAAGATCGACTTCCAGGTCACAGCCATCAACTGCCTCACTGCGTGCTGCCCCGAAGGCGGGAATGTGCCCCTGACCTACCTCAGAGACCGGGATGCTATTGCAGCAGCCCTGATGACGCTCAGACCCTGCACCGTGGACGAACTGCGCATCGTCCATATCAAGAACACCCTGGAACTCAAAAGCCTGCTGGTCTCCCAAGGCTGTCTGGCCGACCTGCAAGGCAAACCTGACCTAGACATCGGGGATGAGGATCTGGACTTGGAATTTGACCAGTCAGGCAATCTCATCTCGCGGCTGACGGCTACGAGCGGATAGAGGCGACATGGATTATCCCCACCAGCTGGCCGACCCTGTCGCACTGCTGGACAATCGCTACCTCTCCATCTATTTGGTTCCGGGCAACGAGGTCTGCGCCCTGGTGGAGGTCAAGGTGTCGGCCTGCCACAGCATGGTAGTATCGCCATAGCCTTGATTGAAGACGTTCTTGTGAGAGGATCCATCCCGAAAGGCATGCCCATGGGCAGGGGGACCCAGGGGGAGGCTATGAAGGCTGCAGTCGGCAGTGACAACCGTGGCCAGCCCGCCTGTAAGACCCAAAGCTCAAAAGGAGTTTAGCATGAACGAGAAAACTAAAACGGCCCTCATCGATATTGTGCACGAGGAAAACTATACCGACAGTCTTATCGATATGGTCTCCTACTCCAAGGACGCCTCGGAACACAAACACCGGCCCGACGCGGCCGTGTGGGCAACCACAACCGAGCAGATTTCGGCAATCCTCAAGCTGGCCAACCGCGAAAAGCTCCCGGTTACCGCCCGCGGCGCCGGCACCTCTCTGGCCGGTCTGACCGTGCCGCAGAAAGGTGGCTTGATTCTTGATCTTTGCCGCATGAACAAAATCATTAAGATCAGCATCGAGGACCGTCTGGCCGTGGTACAGCCCGGTGTGGTCTACGCTACACTCGAGCAAACCCTGGCGCCCCATGGCTTCTTCTTCCCGCCTGACCCGGCCAGTGGCGTGGTCTCCACCCTGGGTGGCAACGTGGCCTGCAACGCCGGCGGCATAAAGGGTGCCAAGTACGGCACGACCAAGGACTATGTGCTTGCCCTGGAAGTGGTCTTGGCCGACGGCCGAGTCTTGCACACCGGCTCCAGGTGCATGAAAAGCGTCTCCGGCTACGATCTCACCAAGCTCTTTGTCGGCTCAGAGGGTACCCTGGGCGTAATCACCGAGATAACCCTCAAGATCAATCCCAAGCCTCCGCTGTCTCGCACTACAATGGCCACCTTTGACGACCTGGAGGACGCCGGGCGGGCCGTGAGCCAGATCATGTACTCCGGCATACTACCCAGCGCACTGGAGATAGTCGATCAGCAGACCCTCATCGGCATCAACCAGAATACCGACCTAAATCTGCCCGAGGTGGAAGCCATCCTGGTTGCCGAGACGGACGGACACACCAGCGAGGAGACTGACTTCCAGTTGGCCAAAATCATCGACATCTTCAAGAAAAACAATGCCTCTACCGTCAGGCAGGCCGATTCGGAGGAAGAGGCAGAGGCACTATGGACGGCCCGAAAATCGGCCTATGCGGTCATGTCCCGCATAAACAACAACCTGTTCGTCGAGGACCTGTCCGTTCCCATGTCCAAGGTGGCTGAGATGCTCAAGTCGATTTCCGACATTGCCACAAAGTACGACCTCAAAATCCCAACCGTCGGTCACGCCGGCGACGGCAACCTCCATCCGACCATCAGCTTTGACGGCACCAATCCCGACGAGGTGAAACGGGTGGAAGAGGCCTCGGCTGCGCTCTTTAAGAGGGTCATCGAGCTGGGCGGCACCCTGACTGGCGAGCATGGTATCGGCCTGGCCAAG
>Ga0209636_10000522_pt1 | contig 37914 bp, 39 predicted proteins | sample DeeMarSWOR152_54_FD_187464 | JGI IMG/M metagenome (GOLD analysis project Ga0209636, IMG submission 187464) | Marine sediment microbial communities from White Oak River estuary, North Carolina - WOR-1-52-54 (SPAdes) (version 2) | ecosystem: Environmental > Aquatic > Marine > Intertidal zone >... | reverse complement strand
CGACAAGGGTGTCAAATGCTTGGCAGGCGATATCCCGAGCATGGGGCCGTGGCAGGTGATCAGGAATACCCACGTCGCTGGCCTCGGAAAGGGTATGGTCTATGTCGAGCAGCTGATGAACCTGGATCAGCTCCCGACCACGGGCGCGTATTTCATCTTCATACCCGTGAAGACCGCGGGGACCAGCGGTGGCCCAGGCGGCGCGATCGCGATCATCCCGTGATCATTGACTCGCTGAGTTAGCTTTGTTTGCGAGAGAGGGGTTCAGGCGTTCTGCCTGAACCCCTCCTATTTTATTGGCTCGAACGATCGAAGGTGCGTTATTGTATCGTTCTAACCCGCGTTTCTCTTCGCTCCGTAAATAGCCAGTCCTATGATCAAGATGACAAACAGCGATGCGAGCCACTCAATTGCAGCGGGGGATCTACCCGCCTCAGTCTCAGTTTTAGGCCTCATCTCCTCCATCTTATAACCCTCGATGGTTTCCCAGGCCTTGTTTAGCTTTTTCTGCAAATCAAGCCTCTCCTTGACCTGTTCGGCCAGGGCCTTGCGCAGGGCCTGTTCGAGAGCCTGCTGAAACTTTTCCACCATCTCAGGTGGCATAACCCCGGGCAGGGATATGATCTTGACCACCATCTGGTTGAGCAAGGGGTTATTGCACGTGTGCTCGCAGCAATCTGGCCCATCTTCAACAACACTCCTCGCGTATTCAACTGCCAGCTTATTTCTTACCTCATCATCGGCCTTGAAGTAGTCCTTGCGGATAGCCTCAAGCATGCGGGCCGTGATGGACTGATGGGCCCAGGGGTTGACTCCCTTGAAGAATTCCTTGAGTTCAAGGCCGTATTTGTCCTCAACATAGACCTCGTATGTCTGGTCCCATTTGGCCTTGTCAATGGTTGAGGGCACGGTCACCTGCCAGCCCCACATGTATTCCACGAAGGAGGACATTTCACGGGCACCGGCATAATCCTCCTTTTTCATGCCCTCAACCCACTTGGGATTAAGATAGCGGGATCTCATCTCTCTGCCGATAGTCTTTGCCGCATCTTCCACCCCTACTTGACCAGGTATCCTCTGCATGGCAATCAGGGTATCAGGGGATTCCCCGCTCTCCTTTTTGATGGCCAGGGAAAGCCCGCCCAATTCCCCAAACATGTCGTCGTTATCCATGGTTCCAAAGATGTTGGAGGATATGGAATGGATGGCCACATCGGTCCTTTTGAGGTTTTCCTTGAATACTTCTTTTGCCTCTTCCCCCCATTTGCCCAGGCCGAAGGCATAGCCCACCTTATTTTCGTAGACCCTGGCGACTTCATCGTCGGACTCCCAAACGCCGGAGTTTTCGGTCATCTCGGAGACTCCGGTTCCATAGCTGCCCGGCTTTTCTGTGAAGATGCGGATTTTGGAAAGCAATGCTGCCTCCTCTTCGGCCATGCCCCCTTTGACGAGCCGGTCCACGATCTCAGTATTGTGTTTGCTGATCAGATTCTCGATATCGGTCTGGAGGGCGGCCTTCTGAATTGCCTTGTCCAGAAAGAGGATGAAGTTCGGAAAGAGGTCTCGATAGAGCCCCGATGGATTAACCAGGACGTCGATCCTGGGGCGATTTAACTCTTTGCCCGGGATCACTTCAATCCCCGTGACACGATCGGTCTTATCCCATAGAGGCCTCAATCCCATGAGATAGAGGATCGTGCTCTCGTTTATCCCTTCATTGCGGATTGTCTCTGTGGCCCACAGGACAACAGCTACCTTATCAGGATAACGCCCCTTCTCCCTTAGACTCTTCTCGATAATCTGTTCGGCGGCCCTTCTGCCCAATTCCCAGGCCGTCCGGGATGGGATCTTTTGGGGGTTAAATCCATAGAAGTTCTTTCCAGTCGGGATAGCGCTCAGGTTTCTGACGGGGTCATTCCCCTCCCCTGAGGGGATATATCCGCCCGCAAGACCCTTAATCAGGTGATCTATCTCCCGTGGGCCGGAATCGATGAGCCATTCCTTGATCTTCCCTTCTTCTGCACGCCTATTGCTTTTGACAATGGCCTTGATGGTATCATGCAAGGCCTCCCCATCGGGTGATTGTCCGAATGTGTGAAGGCCGTAGGGCATGAAGTTTTCCCGTATTTCGAGAAGATAATGTTCAAGTCTCTCCAGGGCGTCCTCATCAAGATCCGTCACGTTGAGATCCCCTGCCAGACCGGTCTTGCTGATCACTTCTTTGATCTTCTCAAGCTTGCCAGCGGCTGTTTGGCTTCCCATTGCAATAGACCGGTTGTAGCTATTGATCATATCGTACAGCCTGCTGTATTCGTGGTATAATCCGGCCTCTTTGACCGGCGGTGTGAGGTAATCAACAATGACCCCCCTGCCTCTTCTCTTTGCCTGGATACCCTCTCCCACGTCATCGACGATGTAGGGATAGATGTTGGGGATGTCAGTGATCAGGACATCGGGTGGGCAGGAGGGTGAAAGGCCTGCCTGTTTGCCGGGAAGCCATTCGTAGGTAGCATGGGTCCCGAGATGGATCATGGCATCGGCCCTAAACACATACTTGAGCCATAGATAGGCGGCAATGTACTGGTGATGGGGATAAAGGGTGGGATCGTGGTAGAGCTTCATGGCATCATCTCCCCAGCCCCGGGCGGGTTCGGGCATGACGAGCACATTCCCGAGGATGACAGCAGGTATGATGAATTGCCCGTCCTTGATCATGATCGTCGAGTCTTCCGCTGTGCCCCATTGTCTTAGCACATTCTCCTTAAACCTTTCCGGGAGCGTATCAAACCATTTCCGGTAGGTTGAAACTGGCAGGCGGACCAGCTTTTCCTCCTTGAGCATGCGGTCCAGCTCCCCCCGCGCCCAGCTGCCGATATTTCTTCCGTATTTGAGGATCATGTCTTTGATGGAGTTCTCGGTGATTCGCTCGTCTACCTCGAGCTGATAGCCTTCCTCTTGCATGCGACGGAGGATTCGCTCGAGGCTCCTGAACACATTCAAGCCGGTTGCTCCGATATTCTGCTTCCCCTGGGCGTGGTTGTAATAAAGAATCGCCACCCGTTTTTCCTCGTTCTTTTTCTCTTTTAGCCTGATCCACATCTTCATTCTGGGTATGAGCAGCTCAATGGTCTCCTTGATCGGGCTGTGTATAAAAAGGGCTTTGGCGGACTGTTTATCAAACAGTTCCACCTTGCCGGTGAGCGGGGTGGGTTCTATAAGGCCTGATATCTCAGGATTGGCTATGCACCAGACCACATCCATGGGGGGTATACCGACTGGATCATCTCTCCATTCATCGATTGGTATTGAGTGAAGGTTAATCGCGTTGATAATGGGCACGTTGAGCTCAGCGAGGGCGCCTTGTATCTGATCGTTGATCGCTGAGTAGAACTTGAGCGAGAATGCCAAAACCAGATCGACCCTCGCATGGCGATCTTTATCCATCAAAAGGGAGGTAAGGACATCAAGGCCAAGGCCAAAGCAAGGAAGCACGTTGAACCCCTCCTCCTCAAACCTCTCGATAAGATAATCGAGGGCCCCTACCTGTCCCTCGACGATGGAGGATTTAAAGAGCATCATCCCTATCCAGGGCGCACCCTCCGTATATCGTCTCCTGCCCTTATACCAGTTGAGGTATTCTCCGTAGCTGGTGAAGATCGTCTCTGCATCGCTATGGTAGATGCCCAGATCAGGGAGTTTTGCAACCTCCTCATAGGCAATGGAGGGGTCAAGCTCCTGATGAATAACACGGTAGATCAGGTTCTGGATATTGGGTACAGATGGGTGGCTGAAATATTCCTGAATGTGGGGATCAAAGACAAAGCCCTCCCTTTTAAGCCCTTCATCATCTCGCGAGCTTCGCAGTGCATATACGCGTTTTTTTCGTATATCCGTATTCTCTATCACCCACTCGCCCAGCTCACTCATCATGGCATCAACGACGATGACTTCCGATGTAGCAATGAAATCGCCTGCCGATTGGTCTTGCATCATATCAGTATAGGTGAAGAACCGTACTTGGATTCCCTCGGGTAGCTTGAGCCCTTTGACAGCCTCATTAACAAGACAGCTCTCTGCATCGATCACCAGAAGGGATACACGTTCTGCGCGGGTGGTTGAGGGGACCAGGAAATAGAGAAAGACCACTATGGCAATAGAGAATCTTTTCACGGAATCCCTTTCATCCTGAAGTACACGCCGTTAATCAGGGAGTTAAGCGCCATCCTCTGTACAACAGGTAGACCGTTAGAGCCAATGAGATCGAGCATGTCCTCTATCTTCCTGCCCGCGATCTCCTCGGCAATCTCCTTACACCACAGACTATAGCTAGTAAGATCCCTGGTCAGCCTGCTTTCATAACTGTCGCTGACTGCAAGGGAGGTGGTGATAAAGGCAGCATAACGGGGCTGGAGAAGGGTCTTTTCAAGTGCGTCAAGCAGATCGCTCTTCTCAACGCATAACTCGCATTCGTCCGCGGAGATGAGTCCAAAGAGGTCAATCTTTCTCTCGGTAAGACGTTGGAAGATATTGCGGTGGGCAACGATGCCGTTTTGCTTGTACACAGCCTCTTGAACAGCGTCATAAACTGCCCTGGAAATCAGTTCTCCCATCTTTGAATGACCGCCGACATTATCGATTTGCCTGCCAATTCCTTCAACTACGATCATATTATCCGTTCCCGTTCCCGTGGCTTGATGAAATCGTGGACTCTCGCTGCTCCTGACATCCATATCCATGAGGGCGGCTGTCTTGGCCTCGGTGGCGCTGATAATGGCCCTGGTCATGGCACGTGGTGAGAGCCCCATATTGGGCAAGAGAATGATATTGATGGTTCCGGGCTCGTAGAAGCTCCCCTCGTCCTTAGACATCCTGACCGCATTCGTTTTAACCCCGGCTGTTACGACTGTATAGACTGCCATCTCCTTAAACCGCTTGCACTTGATCGCGACGTTGTCCATGTCAGCGCCGGTAAAGAGAAAGCTGGCGGTATCCTCTGATTTACCAATGGCCCCATATACTCGAGCCCTTGTCTCCTTCAAGCCGAGTTTGTGGGTGATCGCCCAGCAGGGTGGGGAGGAATAATGATTTCCAACGGATGTTATCCCTTTCCGCTGCCCCTCGAGGGTGGAGACAACGGATAATGGCTCCTTAAAATCGATGATCAGGGTCTTGTTTGGGAAATCATGGATGTTGCTGTATATGATCCTGACATTCCTCACGTAGTCCAGATTTATAGCAAGATTGCGTGATTTGAATACCCGGTCTTCAAGGACCTGATTGTCTTTCCTCGCAAACTCATCTTCATAGATCCTGGCTGAGAGCCAGGATACGAAAGAACTCGCATTGGTAGATGGCCTGCAGGTCAGATCACAGGGGAAGTAGAATATAGCGCCGTTTTTCACGGCCTCCACATCCCTCCATCCAGGCAAGCTGAAAAACCGTTTTGCGGTTTCACAGTCCCCACCGCAACCATAGATGACCTGGGGGTTAAAGGCTACCCACTCCTCTTTGGTGATAGCCACAATAGCTCCGTTCTTATGGAGCTCAGGAGGGATTCCGCCGGCAAGCCTGATAAACTCGTTTTGAAAGGAATCATCCCCGGGGGTCATAACTCGAGCACGGCCCATGAGCCTGATAACCCTTTTTCGCTTGGATTCTGGTATCTTGGCAACTTTTCGGGCAATGATTTCAAGCTCTTTCTTCAGCTTGCCGATGAGCCCTCTGGCCTCCTCTTCCCTATCGAAGATCTTCCCCACCAGATCGATATTTCTGTAAATATCCTCAACTGAATTTGCCTTAAGGTTGATAAGTTGACATCTTCCATGACCAAATTCTTGTCTTACCTTATTGTGATGATCGGATAGGAAGATCACATCAGGCCTTATCGACTCAATGGCCTCAGGGGATGGGGAGTAGAAGCCGCCGATGATCTGCTTCCGAGATATCTCCGGGGGGTAGGTGCAGTGATAGGTGGTGGCTTTGAGCGCATCTCCTGCCCCTAGTCTCAGGATGATCTCGGTGACGGACGGCACCAGGGATACAGTCCGCAATGGCCTGTTTTTGATAGTAATACTCTTGCCCTGGGCATCAGTAAATCTTATGGGATAGGGGAACCCATACGATGCGCCCCAGAGGACTATCAAGAGGTGAGAGGCGAGTACGGTAAAAAGGAAGTATAACTTTTTCTTCGCCATCCCTCTCCTAGTTTACTAGTACAATTGTTTTTGCCGCGTACGGTGGTCAGTCAGGCACATATACCATGCTCCCATCCTCTAACTTATATGCCACTCCCAGTCTAACTCCCCTGCCGTGGGCCTTTTCTTCTGTGAGTTTTAAGGCCTTGATCTTTTTCCCTTTCTTGGTAATGATCTCCATCTCTTGATCCTTACTCTTTTTCACGATTGTGATCTCCGATTTCTCGCTGAACAGATCCTGGAGGTGATAGGCCGTGAAAAGCGTAACGATGAGCCCGACGATAAAGACGAGGCCAATGTCAAAGAGGTTGGCCACCCCGCTCAGAGGATCACTTTCACCAAACTCGCCGTTCCTGTCGTTCCTTCTTTTCTTGAAGTATCTCATTTCACCTCTCCCTTCGAAGCATTGCCAGCTAATATCTCGGTAGCCAGCTCAATATTCTTGATGTCCTCCTCCACCCATCTTCTCCTTATGGTGTAGAAGAAATAGGCCACTATGCCCACTGCCAGACCAACCACCGTGGTGGTAAAGGCGATGACCAGGTCTGAAGATAGCTTGGTCATGTCACCCTGTCCCAATGCTGCCAGGCCCGTTCCCATGGGAATCAGTGTGCCGATCAATCCCAGACCGGGTCCCACCCTGACAATCATCCTGATTCGATCGAGGGATTTCCAGAGGCCCAGGGTCTTTTCTTGGAGGATGTTCTCAATTTCCAAAACAGACGATTCGCATCCATTATCGACTACGCGGCGCATGTTCTCAATATAGTGCCTAATCCGATGGGGAAAAACACGGGGGTCCTTCCATTCCCTGATGATTTGAGGAAGTTCCTCCGGGGAATACCTGGCTAGCCTTATCCGCTCCAGCCATTCAGCAAAAAACGACCCCGCGTAGAGGAGCATCCACCCGGTTAAGACCACCAGCAAAAACAGGACCGGATAAAGAAGGGAGGAGGCAATAATATAGATAAATGATTTCAGTAAGGCGCCTATGTGCATCTCTTTTTCTCCTTGAGTTTTTTCGCCATAATAAGAAAACCACCTGTGAAAAAAGCGGCCATCGTTGAATAAAGAAAGAACAAATCCCTTAGGTTAGTTGTCTGCTTTTCACCTTCGTAGGTCGCAATCCTGTAAATCTTGTCAATATCCCTGAAGTGCGGGATAACGAGGACCGACAAGAGGAAATAGAGCGCTGCAATGAGCAGAGCAGCTCCCACGGTTAGTTCAGGAGTGGAACCGGATCTGTGACCCCCCAGTTTCATGTGGATCACTGTGACAAGCACGATACCCATAAATACCACGTAACCCCACACTACGGGCATATGACCTGCATCGGGGAAGTAGGAAGTGAGAAGCGCCGCCATGAGAAGTATGAGCGCCATAGAGACAGGGCAGGGGATGGCCAGGGCCAACCAGCCATAGCGTCCCTTGTTCAATCCATCCCCTTTCTTCAGCAATCCTGTTCCCCAGACAGCAAGACCTCCTGCCATCAAGGCGTGTAAGAACAAGCCCGATTTGAAAAACCTTTGGGTGGCCTCGAGATAAGGGGTGATAGTGCCCTTTTGCAGGAGATGGGAGCAGAACATAAACAAAAAGAGATAAAGGAGGCTGTAGAGCGAGAGAAAAAAGAGCCTGGCCTTTGGGTCCCTTTTCTGTACGAGAAAATAGTGGAGACCGACGCCATTCTTTACTGCGAAGAGTGCCAGTGCAAAGATGATACCGGTGAATAGTGCTTTAAGCTCCATGAGGATAAACTCTATTCAGAATAGCGGAAGTTGCCCCCTGATCGCCTGTTCGGCACCAAGAAATCTAAAAATGATAGCTTAAGCCTGCCTCCAGGTATCTTCCGTCCTGGACATAATAGGCATTGTCGTACTCGCCGTTGGGTCCAGTGAGTTTACCTGTTGGGTTGATAGGCCTTTCGATCTCTTCATCCAAGATATTCTTACAAAGGAGCCAGCATTTCCAATTTTTCATGCCATAAGATAGATGGGCATCGGCTGTGGTCTTTGCTCCATATGTTATGCGGTTCAAATAATCCACATAGCAAGAGCCGTACCCATTTATATCGATACTGCATCTAAGGCCTTCTAGGGCATAAAAATCGAACCCGACTACATAGGTGTATTTGGGAATTCTCAGGATATCATATTCCTCCAGATCACGTGTAGCCGTGATGTTTGTCGGATGTTCATAAACACGCACCTCGCCTTCGGTCCATTCAGCTTTGAGATAGTTCCCTGCAAGACGATAGCCAAAAAACTGGGATGGACGTCCATCGACCTCCAGTTCAATACCCTTCGTCTCCGCCTCACCTACATTTTTCATCCCCATCCAGTCGCCGTCTTCATAGAGACTGTCGAACTTATCATCATATTCTGTGAAAAATCCCGTCAGATTTATGTTGAATGCCTTGTGAATCAAATGCTTGTACCCTATTTCATAGGTCAAGGACTCTTCAGGCTTCAGATCCTCCGGTCGGTTTAAATTACCGCCTCTTTCCGCCGCCCATGCGTAATACCGCGGTGTGGGGAACCAGAAATTTCTCCCAACAGAGGCATACACATTTGCCGTGCCGCTGAAGTGGTAAGATGGTGCTATAGACCAGCTCCACATGGTCTCTTCCTGCTCTACAATGGTCGGTACCCTGTCTTCAAATCTGACTTCGGCCTTATCCATCCGGGCACCGATCTTTAGCCCCCAATTTTCCCCAAAAAAGAGGTCATTATCCCAGAACAGCCCGTATTGGCGCTCATCAATATCAAAGTCATATCTGGCAGTACTTTTGCCGGGATCGTAAGGATAAGATCGGCTCTGGTCAAAATTGATATCTTCAAAGCGAAGGCCAATAGAAGGGATGTAGCTGACCGTTGCAAAATCGAGCTTATAGCCTCCGGAAAGGGTAAAGGTGTACGTATCCTGCGCCTTGTCATCGAAATAGACGCTGCTGGGGTTTGTAAATTGGGTATGCATATCTTTGTATTCTTCTTCGTAACCAGTCCAGGAGGCCGCTGAATCTACAAACAGCCTTTCACTTTTTTTCGAGAACTCAAGGGCGGCATTTAAGACATCCTGTAGCTCTTCATTGTGCCACACCAGCGTTGGATCAGTTTCGCTCTTGGGGAAATGGAGGTCCCGCCGGTAATGCTCCAGATGCCACTTCTTTTTCCACAATCCATATGCAGTGAGATGTTCGTTTTTTGTCAGACTGCTGCTCAAACCAATACGGGTTTGTTCTGACAGGTTATAGCCCAATTTCAAAAGAGCTGATGAGCGGTCCTGCTCTTCATCCTCATACCCGTCGGTACTGTAGTTTGCGGCATTCAAGAAATAATCCCACTCGTTCACTCCTCCATGGAGGCCCGCATATTCGTTGTGGGTATTCCATGAACCGTAAGATCCCGCTGCTTTGAAGTTGAAGGGCCTCTCCCTGGTCGCCTTTTTAGTAATCACATTGATTACGCCTCTTGCAGAACCTGGCCCATAGGCGATACCAGCGGAGCGTAAGACCTCAACCCGTTCTATCAAGGAGACGGGAATAAAATCGAACTGGTCATATCTGAAATCCCCTATCTTCTGCGGGACCCCGTCAATAAGTATTACAGGCCCACCAGCCATGGAACTCTGTGTCCCTCGTATGGCCACTGATTCGTTATCGGCGGATGTATCTATAACGCCGGGGATCTTTTTGAGGGCTTCGGCAATGTTTTTCGCACCCATTCTTTCAAGTTCTTCGGCGGTCACAATGGCAATGCTTGCTGGCGTATCAAGCACCTTCATTTTGTGCGTGGCCGTAACAACGACCTCTTCCAACGTTACTATTTCCTCCTTCTCCCCTTCCGCCTGACCCAATACAGGCGGGATCAATAACAGGAGCATTACAGACACAACCATCAAGTTTTTCATCCTAAACCACTTCCACTGTTTAAAGCTTAGTCGTGCCTCTGCCCTTACGAGGTCGGGGGTTTTGTTCAGCCAAAATTTAAATTATATCAAAATATACCCTCACAGGGAAGGAAATCAGCTCCTCACGCTGTATCCTTATCTCCAACCTTTCACCACCCTGTTGAACTTCACTAAAACTCGTAGTTCACCCCCATGCTCAACGTTCGCGGTGGAGCGGGATAACCGTGCCCGTCTAAATAGTCCCTATCAAACAGGTTTTCTACCTTTCCGAATAATCTTACCTTTTCCAGGTAGTAATCCGCCCTCAAGTCAGCTACAAAGTATCCTGGGACTGATTCAGTATTATCTGAACGGGTGTATTGTCTGGAGACATATTCAGTGTCCAGGGCCAAGGTCAAGTCCTGAACCGGCTTATATTGAAGATCGAGCCTTAGTCTATGCTCTGGTTTGCCGGGCAGCCAGTTGTCAGTGAGCTCATCCCTGGCTGATAGGTAGTCATAGTAGGGCCTCACAACCAAGGAATCATGAGGTTTCCATTTCATGGAATACTCGATTCCCTTGAGCGTCGCTTCTCCGATGTTCTCATAACGTCCAATACCGCCATCCATGCGAACATAGGTTATACGGTCCCTTACTGTGTTGAAAAAGAGCGTAATGGTCCCCTCAATTGGTTTCTTCGGGTGATACGATAATGATAGGCTGTAGTTCATAGCCTTTTCCATACCCAAATCCGGATTTGGTATGGTGGTGCTGCTCTCGTAGTATCGCTGGAGGAACGTGGGAGTGTTATTCGTCTTGATCCCTGCAAGCAGAAGGCTGAAGTTCGCCCAATCATATGCAAGCCCAACTTCAGGGTTCACCACCGGGTCATACTCGGAGTAAACATTCCACCTCAGCCCGAGACGCAACTTTATGGACGGATCTCCAAGTGGGGTTTCCTTTGAGGCATAGAGGCCGTATTGTTCCTCCTGCTCGGATTTGACCTTGTTCCCACTGACCCGGGCAATCTCAAGGTCCAGCCCTGTGTCAAGCGACCCATATCTTCCGATTGGAATTGGTGATTTCAAATCCTGTTTAAGGGACCAGCTCTCGAGAAGGGTTTCTAAGGCCCTCTCCGGATTTCTGTGTTCGTTTTCAAATCGGCCGAAATGGGTTCCCGATCGTAGCGGCCCCATCTTACAAAGGAGCGAGGAACCAAAGGTACTATATTTACTCCTGGCCTTTGGAGTAAGAAAGTCTGGCAAACCAGGAGACCCGCTATCTTCCTCAAAATAATCAACTGATAGATCAAGGTTGTACTCAGAGCTTACTTCATAACCAACCTTTGCACCTATTGTCTTCTTATCCCTATCGTCATTTATTCTGAAGCCATCGGTCTTATACCAAGTAGCGGAAAGGCCGATCCCCAGAGGCCTTGCTATATCCTGATGGTAATTCACTGTGTAGCTTTGAGTGTCGAGATTGCCCCCGAACATTTCAATATTACCGAAAGAGCCCCTAACTTCCCTTGTCTTTATGCTAATTACCCCGCCGCTGGTGTCATCTCCAAAGACAACTGCACCCCCGCCTTTAAAGATCTCGATCTTCTCAATGTTACTCAGGGTAACTGCATCCCACCTGATTGATGGATGGCTTGCTAACGGATCATTGATAGGCCGACCGTCAAGTAAGACACGAACCATATAGGAACCACGAAGGCTAACCGATGATTCAGTCGCATTTACTCCAGGGATGTGATTTAGCACCTCCACTATTGTCCTGACATTCATCTTCTCGATATCCTCGGCGGTAATTACTATCCTCTCCGTGTCTTCCTCTGGTCTTAAGATGGCGGGAAACAGGATGATCCCTATAATCACGACTGCTACAAATCTGGACAATCTCCACCGCCTTTCAAAACTCAATGGCTTCTTGTGCCCCTAGCACTCCTTCGGTTAGCAAATCAGCGATATCCCTCAATTCCTTGGAGCACAAAAAACCCGCCATCGGTGTTGACATCGCGGGCGTTCTGTGGACTAAGAACACAGGAGGTTCTTCAGACGGGATCTCCCAGCTTTCCCAACTCCCCTGGCTCGCCTTCCCAATCGGCCTATAGTAGACCGGTAACTAAGACAAAATGACCTCATCTTCACTAACAAATAGTCTTTTGGGTTGTCAAACCTTTTATAATCGACTTATGCGAGGAATCTTGGCTAGGTAGTGGCTTTGCGAGGAAGGCACCATAGCGTAATTATCAAAATAGGTGACAGCGTTGACTGCATCTACAGCTGTGACCATAAGTATGATTTCAATAGCGCTCGGCACCGTAGAGCCCTGCACCTGAGACCGCTGCGTATCTCGGCGACAAGGGTGTCAAATGCTTGGCAGGCGATATCCCGAGCATGGGGCCGTGGCAGGTGATCAGGAATACCCACGTCGCTGGCCTCGGAAAGGGTATGGTCTATGTCGAGCAGCTGATGAACCTGGATAAGCTCCCGACCACGGGCGCCTATTTCATCTTCTTACCCGTGAAGACGGCGGGGGTCAGTGGTGGTCCAGGCGGTGCGATCGCGATCATCCCGTGATCATTGACTCGCTGAGTTAGCTTTGTTTGTAAGAGAGGGGTTCAGGCGTCCTGCCTGAACCCCTTTCGTTTTTCAGGCGGGAGGAAAACGGCCTTCCCCAACGAGCTGTCATGGAAGCAAAAATTCCCCTTGACTCTCATGTATCAATTCATTAAACATATTTTTAAATGTTCAGGTGCTCAAGCGGAGCTTAATAGGGAACCTCGTAAAATCGGGGACGGGCCCGCCGCTGTAACCGGGGACGAAAGCTGCAACATGCCACTGTTCCGCGCAAGGCGGAATGGGAAGGCGCAGGAAGTAGGCTGATCCGGAAGTCAGAAGACCTGCCTGAATGTAAGGCGTAACCTTCGCGGACTGGGTTGAGCCTGAAGATCCTGAGGATAAAAAGGGGAGATCCCCGGATCGATTCCATTCGGTCCGGGGTTTTTTGTTCGTGAGACGATCACAAAGGAATCATCATTTTCTAGCTGGGGAGGTAGGAGAATGAAAAAGAAGATTCTTATAATGAAGCTGCTCGTCTTAATAGTTGTTCCAATCAATGGCACTCTTTTAGCACAAGGCCCTAAGCAAATGCCGGCGGGAAAACAGGAGGTAGTATTAGATGAGATAGTCGTTGTCGCCACCAGAGAAAGGGAAGAAATTATTCGCATTCCCGCCAATGTGACAGTGATAACCGCGGAGGACATAGAAAGGTCAACAGCTAAGGAAATAACAGAACTCTTAAGAAGAGAGGCTGGGATTATGGTCACAAACACCTCTGGCTCTACGCCAACTGGAATCACTGTGGAGGCGCGGGGGTTTAACAACGGAGGTGGCAATGGCGGAAGAACCCTAGTGCTTATCGATGGCTGGAGGGCTAATGAAGCGGATTCATCCAATCCTGATTGGGCCCTGATCCCCTTGCAAAACATAGAGAGAATAGAGGTAGTTCGCGGACCAGCAACGGCCATTTATGGGGATTCAGCCATGGCTGCTGTGATAAACATCATCACTAAAAAGGGCGCAGGCAGACCCACTATTGAGCTAGGAGCGGATGCGGGAAGTTGGCAAAGATTCGGTCAGAAAGCAACACTAGGGGGTTCTACACAGGGGTTCAGCTATTTTTTATTCGGAGGGCACAGTGAGGAGGATGGGTACAGGGATAACTCTAACTTTAGTTCCCAGGATTGGACGGGCAAATTCTCCTACCAGTTGAACCCTGCAGTGGGACTAACGCTGAAAACTGGTTTCCATACTGACGACAGAGAGCTTCCGGGGAGCCTGACTAAAGATGAGATACAAGCGGTAGGGAGGAGAGGTTCGGTGGTGGCCGGTGAAGATAAGAGGGAGACAGACCAATTTAATACGGTAGTGGGCGCCGATTTTATCCCTGATGAGTACAAGATCTTGTCTGTGCTTTTTTACTACAATGACAACCAGGGTGATTCCCTCACCTCAATCCCCGGTTCTGGCTCTACGAGTATTGTCGATGACGAAGATGACTACTGCTTTTCATTGAGATATACATCTACCTATGAAATATTCGGTAGGGAAAACAAGGCCATCTTGGGGGTGGATTTGCTCAAAGAGGAAGTAGAATCAACGAGTTTTTCTAACTTTCCTGACCCCCTTTTCCCCTTTATCCAGAGGCAGGCCACAAAGTACGAGAGAGAGCTATTAGGAGTTTACTTTCATGACGATTTTTTCGTTACTGATAAAATGATCCTGGGCGCGGGGATAAGATTTGACCGAGCGGCCTTCGATTTCTCCAGCCAAACTGAAGACTTGGTAACCGTAACGACTTCGAGCACACAAGGCGAGAAGGATTTTGATAGGTTTAGCCCAAAGGCGGCTATCACCTACCTCTTCACCGACCATATCAGTGCATATTTTAGCTATGCCAAGACCTTCAGGTTTCCAAACAGGGACGAACTCACAGGCTTCTTCGGTCTTACACCAGAGCTTGGCCCGGAGAAGGGAGAAAATTTCGAGGTAGGAACGAAAACGCGGTTTGGACCAAAATTCAATGGCGGAATATCCTTCTACCACTTGACGATAGAGGATTACATACTATTTAGGCCACCCGATGTGGGGGCCTTTGCCTTTGGGCAGAATGAGAATTTTGAGGAAGTGATACATAGAGGCATAGAGATATCGGCAGAATCAAATATCATCCCAAGGACAACGCTTTTTGGAGGCTATACATTCGTAGACACAGGGATAGAAGGGGGGCCCTTTAAAGGATCAGAGCTTCCCATTACCCCAAGACATGTGGGATACATTGAAGCAGGCATAGATTTGGGCTATGGTCTTACCTTATGGAATCGAGCCCGATTTGTGGGGAAGAGATTCCTGGCAAATGACCTGGCGAACACATTCGATAAACTTCCCGGATACGGTGTATGGGACGCAAGGCTATCCTATGCATATGAGGATAAATGGGGGGATTTCTCGGCTTTCTTTGGGGTAAACAATATCCTGGACAAAGAATACGAGGAGTCCGGTGGGATTGGCGGATACCCCTTTGGGTCGAGGATAGGTTTCTACCCCTCTCCTGAGAGGGGCTTTGTTGGCGGGGTGACATTTAGTATAAGATTATGAATTATGAATGTTTGCAAGTCTGTGGCGGGTCACTTTACCGAAAGCGAGGAATGATTTCATGCTCCTTGCACCCCATTGAAACCTTTCATCAACGGTTGGTTGTTGTAGTGTGCACATTTTTTTGACGAGTGGAGGGAGACGAAGGCTCTCTCGAGGCTGGTGACGGACCTTGACAAGGGGAGGGGCATGATATAGGCTACTTTTCCTGTAATTCCGGCAAGAAGGGAGGTGGTCGAAGGCCCTGAAGATAGTTTTGGAAAGGGTCGAGAATAGGCCCTCCAGAGAAAGGAACCCACAAATTGACACTTCACTGCATACTAAAGGAGGTAGGAACTATGAAAAGGCTCCTGGCAGCATTAATGGCCTTAGGCCTCGTGACTCTGTTTGCGTCGATAGCAGTCACGGAAAAGAGCGAGGCAGCTGGTCCCACCCTGACTCAACTGGTAGAGGGATTCAAAGAGACAACCGTAGCCTCTGTTTCTGACGCGATAGATCAGGTGACCGGCCAGCGGGGTTTTATGTATCATGACATGCGTCCCCTCTTCAAGGCCAAGGTGGTTGGAGCAGCAGTAACGGCAATGATTCGTCCCTCCATCAAGGCGACTGGCCCAACAGGTCCCAACCATTCCTTGATGGCCATCGATGAAGCGGAACCGCGTTCTGTGGTGGTCATCGTGGTGGAAGAAGGTCTGGATATCTCCGGTATCGGAGGCCTTATGGCCACCGCCTGTAAGGCCCGGGAATTAGCTGGAGCGGTGATCGATGGGGCCGCCAGGGACGTGGACGAGATTGAGCAACTGGGCTTCCCCGTCTTCTGTCGCAGCATTACTCCTGCTACCTCAGTGGGGCGGTATGTCAGCGTTGGCAGGAACATGCCGGTTCAGTGTGCCGGCGTTACTGTGAGCCCCGGCGATATCATCGTGGGAGGAACCGATGGGGTGCTCGTAGTCCCGAGACAGAAGGCTGCACAGGTCTTGGAGATTGCGCAAAAGATCGATGAAAAGGAAAGAAAGATGGTGCCCATGATCAAGGAGTTAAAATCAATCCTCAAAGCGGTGGAGAAATTCAAGCGGCTCTAAGCCGCAATCCTCTTCCGACGTCAAAACCGATCGTGCCCCATGCAGTATCCATTTGAGTCCTCATGACTTGTAAGTAAAAGCCTTCACAGATAAGGGCCGCTCGCTCTTCTGCGAAGGCTTTTGGTATCAGGAAGACTCCCTCCTTGCCCTTCACCCCCCCAACGGAGTAACTATCTATGGGGTCTTCAGCAGTGTGGTGAATTGTGCTCCCAATGATGGGCTTAGACAATCCAGCTCGTTATTGCACTACCTGCTTCAAGGCCTTCCCCGGTACGAACTTGGGAACCCTCTTTGCCTCGATTTTGATCTCTGCACCAGTCTGTGGGTGCCTGCCTGCCCTGGCCTTCCTCCTTCCGACCCTGAAGGTCCCGAAGCCAATCAGTGTGACGGTATCCCTCTTTTTCAACGCCTTGGTAATGGTTGAAAAAACGCAGTCCACCGCTGCCAGAGCCTGTTTCTTGGTGCTGACGACCTTGGCTACCTCGTTGACTAAATCCGCCTTGTTCATGTTTGCCCTCCTTTCTTTGAAACAGTAAGTCGGTTAATCCGCAACGCTACCTTTGATAATAGAACTTTGCGGATATTTCAACCTAAAAATTGTCCAGAACGCATTTTTGGACGAAGACAGACAGTGACTCTTGAAATATTTGGTACGCTCATACGCTCTTCGGTTGCTATTCAAGCCCCTACATATAGATTGAAAGTCGCTATAAGGCCTTGCTCATGCATCTCAATGAACTCTGCCATGTCACCGTGGAGGTGAAACCTTTCCAGGAGAAAGGTGGTAATGAGGTAACGTTCGAACGAAGAAGTTAATTCACGTTCCTTGGACATGCCCCGGCTTCAACGAGCTTCATGAACCGCAATGCATCGTCCTTCATCCAATTGTTATTGAAGAGCAGATAGGTGGGTTTCTTACCTACCCAGTTCCTCAGCCTTAGCAGGTCACCATCGGTATAGCGGTAGGCATAGCCTGTAATTCCGTGGAGTCGGAAGTAGTGAAAATCCCCGTAGAGCGGCTTGTTCTTGAAGGGATCAACGCAATGGATTAACTGCAGCTCTTCGCAAAGCTGAACGATCAGCTCATCGGGCCACAGGCCGCGGGGTTCCCAGACAAGCCGAAAATTCGCCCGATCCATGCGACTAAAAAACTCTCTCATATTGGCCACGTCCTGTTTGGTCGGCCTGAAGCTCGCTGGGCACTGAAATACAACGATGGAGACCCCGAGCGTCCGTGCGAACATCGCTGTGCGGTTCCAGGCTTCCATTACCTCTGGCGTCGCCCGGAAGGACCCGTAGTGATTAAACCTGGCGGGCTCGATTGTGTTCCTTAATCGGCGGTAGGTCGGGCTCGATGGCTTATGGGTGATCAGCTGCCATGCCTTCATAGTAAACTCGAAATCCGGCGGTGTAGTGCCGTGCCACTTCTCGGCAGTTTCAAGCCGAGGGAGCTGGTAGAAGGTGTTCTGAACTTCGATCACCTTGAAGAGCTTGTGATACTCCTTTTGTGACACGGCGAAGCCGCAGCACCCGACTTTGATGTCACGTTGTGCTCGCCTCTGTTCCACTTTCCTCTCCCAGTAATTTTTCCGTTACGGGGTCGAAAAAGAGCAATTTATCCCGGTCAAATTCGATCCACAGATCATTACCTATGGCATCGTCTTCTTTCCTCGTCGAGGAAACCCTTAAGATCATGGCCTGCCATTGTACATTGAACACGAGAACATTGCCGAGTTTTTCAGACATAAGAAGTCTTACCGGGAAGCCCGGCTCCTTTCTCCCCTTGTGTATGTATATATCTTCGGGCCTCACCCCTACTATGACCTCTTCCCTGTCCTGAAGAATACCTGAATACTGATGCGGGACGTGCCATTTTTCCGAGCCATACACGAAGTGGTTACCATCTATTCGTACCCGAAACACGTTGATCCGCGGGCTCCCGATAAAACGTGCTACAAAGAGATCAGCTGGTTTTTCATAGAGTTCCTCCGGTGTCCCAAGTTGTCTCATTCTCCCGTTATCAATCACTGCTATCTTGTCTGAAAGGCTCATGGCCTCCAGTTGGTCATGGGTCACATAGATTACAGTGGCCTTCAGTTTGCCAAACAGGGTCTTCAGCTCAACGCGCATCCTTTCCCTTAAAACAGCATCGAGATTGGAAAGCGGCTCGTCGAGCAGGAAGACCCTCGGCCTTTTCGCTATGGCCCTTGCCAGTGCAACCCGCTGCCTCTGCCCACCGCTCAGCGCCTTTGGCTTCCTGTTAAGGAGATGAGCAATTTCGAGCAAATCGGACACTTCTCCCACCCTCTGCTCAATTAGCTCCTTCGCCATGCCCTTTAACCTTAATCCAATCGCGATATTCCCGAACACATTCATATGTGGATACAGGGCATAACTCTGAAATACGAAGGCGACCTCTCTTTCCTGCGGCGGCACCCTATTGACATTACAGCCGTCAAAAGACACCTCGCCAGTATCCTGCATTTCAAGCCCCGCAATAATTCTTAGGGCGGTTGATTTGCCGCTTCCCGAGGGACCGAGGATCGTTACAAACTCTCCTTCTCTGACTTCAAGGTTAAGATCTTCCAGGGCGACTACGCCGTGATCAAAGACCTTGGTTATACCTTTCAGCAGTACCGTGGCCATTGCATTAGCCTTTCAGCGCACCCCTCGTCAGTCCTTCTATAATCCTCCCTTGAAATATCACCACGAAGATTACCAGTGGCACAGTAGTCAGGACGCAGGCAGCGCATATTTGATTCCATGGTATCTCGTACATCGAGGTTCCGCTTAGAAGGGCAATGCCGACAGGGACAGTCCTCGAGAGATCTCTTGTCATGAAGGTGAGGGCGAATATGAATTCGTTCCAGGCAAAGGGGCCTACGAATATCAGTATGGCGCAGGTGGCTAGAGCGGGCCAGGAGAGGGGAAGGACTATCCTTGTGAGGATGCCTAGCCTGCTAAAACCATCCACCATCGCCTGCTCTTCTATCTCCCTTGGTATTGTCTTAAAGAAACCCATCAAGACCCAGATAGCCAGAGGCAGACTAAAGGTAACATAGGGTAATAGCAATCCAAGGGGATTGTTTACAAGGCGCAGCCATGCCATCAACTGGTAGAGGGGGATAAGGAAGATTATCTGTGGGAAAAGACATGCCACGAGTATCGAGAAGCTCAAAGCCCCTTGATATCGGATCCTTAGTCGTGCAAGGGCGTATCCAGCAAGCGCAGCCACTACCAGGCAAAGAGATGTAGTACCTAATGATACCAGAAGGCTGTTCACGATATACCTGAAAAATGGGCGGCTTTTAAATACATCTATGTATGCATTTAATGTAGGTTTGGCAGGCACGTAGGTGACAGGCACGGAATAGATCTCCGAGCTGTCCTTAAGCGAGGCAATCAGCTGCCACGCAAAGGGTGCAACGCTCGAGATAAATAGCGCACCGATCAGAACAAAAAAGAGCACACTCCTAGTACTCAACTGGCCTCCTCGTCAAGACGAAATACACGATACAGGCGAATAACAGGGAAAAGAGGAATGCAATGGTAACCATGCTCGATGCGTACCCGATATTGAGATATCGAAACACAGTACTGTAAATGTAGAGCGAGATGGGCTCAGTTGAACCCGCCGGACCCCCGCCTGTCATCACCCAGATGGAATCAAACACTCCAAGTGCCTGTGTGCCGCGAAAGATCAAGGCAACCAGGATGGCAGGCCTAAGCAAGGGTAAGGTAATCAATCTAAACCGTTGCCAGTATCCTGCACCGTCCACACTTAGCGCTTCATAGAGTTCACGCGGTATGGACTGCAGACCGGCCAGGATAATAATGGTAACAAAGGGAACACATTTCCATACCTCTGCAACGATAATACAGAAGAATGCCTTCCCGGGCAGCCCGAGCCAGGCAATTGGCTCGCGGATGATCCCCAGGCGGAGAAGGATGTCGTTGAAGACACCATACGCATCATTGAATATCCACTTCCATGCAATGGCCATGACGACTGTAGGTAATGCCCAGGGTATGAGATGGGCTGCGCGCACGATCCCCCTTCCCTTAAATTTGCCCTGAAGCAGGAGGGCGACACCGATACCGAGGATTAATTCCAGCGGCACGCTGATCGAGAAAAAAAGCAAGGTCGTCAGACTGGCATCACGAAATCTCTCGTCATGGAAGATGGAGACAAAATTGCTAAGCCCCACGAACTCCCCGCTTTCAGTGAAACTCAGGTGGAAGCTTCTTACTATTGGGTACAGCGCTATTACGGCTAAAAGGCATAACGCCGGCACAATCAGGAGGATCCCAAACTTTTCTTCTGTCAACCTCGCTGTCTCCTTACAATCTTCTCAATCTGTGACTGCGCCCTCTTCAATACATCCTGGGGTGTGTTTTGGCGGAGTAATGCCTTGTGCACATGACGGCTGATGATATCCGATATCCGCGGATAGTCCGGATGGACTGGCCTGGGACGAGCGTGAAGCAGGATTTTGAACAAGCCGGCATAATAAGGACTCTCTCTGAGTATCCCTGTATCATGAAATAGCGACCTCCTCGTAGGCACTACCCCACTTCTCAAATGAAGTTTCCTCTGCGCCCCAGGACCTGTGATGTATCTGATAAACCTCACACAGGCGTCTTTTTTCCTGGTAAACCTTGATATTCCGAATCCCCAGCCTCCCAGGGTAGCATGGGAACTTTGCCCCTTTTTGTGGGGTAAGGGGGCTATGCCTATTTTTCCGCGCACAGGGGATCTCTTTCCCTGCGCCAGCGTCCACTGGTATGGCCAGTTTCGGCAGAATACCGCATTTCCCTCCTGAAAAATGTGCCGGCACTCCTCTTCTTCGTAGGTAGTGACCCCGGGCGGCGTAACCTTCTGCACATGGATTAAGTCGCACATGAAGGCGAGTGCCTCCACATTCTGGGGGGAATCCAAGGCAAGCTGACCCCTCTCGTTGAATACGCCCCCCCCAAATGACCATATGAATTCCAGGAAATTGCAGACCAATCCTTCATATTGTTTTCCCTGGAAAACGAACCCCCACCGAATCGGTGGGTTTTCCAATCTCTTTGCAGCCTCCAGGAATTCCTCCCAGGTCTCGGGTGGGGCTAATCCTGCCTCCTCCAACAAGTCCCTACGGTAATAGAGCATCCCGGCATCGCTTTGAAGCGGTATGCGGTAGAGCCTGCCATTGTAGATACTGCCCTCAACATCACCGGGGAGAAACTCTTTCATGGCCTCCTTATCGAACCATTCATCAAGCGGAAGCAGCCATCCCTGATGCGCGAACTGTGGCACCCAGATAATATCCATAAGCACCATGTCGTAGGTGGGCTCTCCAGCGAGAAAGGAAGTTACATACATATCCTGACGAAGATCAGTCGAGGTAGGCCCTTTGATAATTTCTACATCTATCCCTGGATTTTCCCTTTTGAAATCCGCAACCACCTCTTCAAATCCGCCTCCGGGATCAGGCCACGAGAGAAAGGAGATTCGGGCCTTGTTGCCCTGGGCATAGACAGTGGAGGAGAACAGTACCACTAGAATTGTCAGCAGGATCTTTTGCTTCAAGAAGATTGAACCGCCTACCGTCTCAAATGCGGTGTCCATGAGGTCTTGTGCCCGTAAGTCTTTGAGCATCTCCTTGACGAGGACCTCCCGATATCTAGGAGTGGCCGCACTGTGGACAAACCATCCGATGAGGGCGATCCAGAGACCGTTAAAAAAGAGCCCGATCAGTACCTGCGAGACCCCGAGGAAGATGAGGAAAAAGGCGAGGGCTTGACCGATAGTGGAGGCGATCAGGCCGAGGATGAAGATCCAGCTCGAGTCGATCCTTATCTCGATACCAAAGGGTTTGCAGATACCCCATGAGGTGCACATCTTTTACCCTGCTTTCCTCATAGTAAGGCCCTCAATTCTACCCCTCTGCCAAGGCAGATCCTTGGTCCCCATGGCTGGGAAGATAAGACCCCGATGGGTAAGTCTGTCCACTGGGGTCGCCGCCCTTTTGAATAGACAGGGGAAATATAGGATGTTCCCTGCACCAGAGAAAGCGCAGGTGTTCCACGCCCGGTGGCTCAGGGGGGGGACTTACGAAATGCAGTTCTAACTCTTTTTGGAGGTTATGGTCTGAAAGGAGGTAACCTGCTGCTTCACCTTATCAGTCTTGCAGTTTGGGCACTGGAATTTCTTCTTTTCATATTCCGAGACTTTTATATCCAGGGTAAAGGTCTTATTGCATTTTTCACACATGAACTCGTATATGGGCATGCTCTAAGCTCCTTTCATATCTGAAGTTCCTCGAGGCTCAAACACAGCAAATAATAAGCCTTTTTCCCACTGATGTCAAAGCGTTCGATATACAATGAGGTCGATTCAATCAATTCTTTCCGCCCCCTTTCCCGTAGCTCACCATTCCAATCCGGGCATGGACATCTCCTCTACTTTTATTTTGCATATTACGAGGCTTTGTGCTAATAGAAAATTTAAATTAGACGATGAATATAAAAAAGGGGGTATCTTGACTGAAGGGCCAGAGTTCACCAAGCTTGACCACGCGATCATTTACCTCGTCAACAAACTCCGCAATTTAACAAGGACAAAACTCGTCAAGTTGCTGTACTTAGCGGATATTGCACATTATAGCAGAACCAAGAAGTCCCTCACAAAAGTCACTTACTGCAGCTATTATTACGGACCATTCTCGGAAAAGATACTTGAATCAATTGAAAAGCTAAGCCCTTATGAAATTGAGGAATTTTACAGAACAAGCAAAGATGGCAGGGAATATTATACCTATACCTCGGGGAAAAACCCCAGGATCATGATACTCAATCTCACGCAAGAGGAAAAGAGAACCCTTGACAAAGTCATCATCACTTACGGGGCAATGAATCTGGACGACTTACTAAAGTACGTTTACTGTACCCCACAGTACCGTAAATCCAGAAAAGGCGAAACAATTTCTATAACCCCAAATGATCGATTTTGAAGAAGCAGAGAGTTTTTTCTCCTTCCTTACAACCCTTTCCGATGCCCAACAAATCGATCTCGATAATCAATACAAGATAACAATAAGGAACAAGGATCAGTTCCGAGAATTTGGATTCGGTCTATATCTGCTATGGCTCCATATCCACAAAAGACCAAGAACACCGCTCCTCTATTTTACCGGTATCGGATCCGATGAGACTCTTTTCCTCGTTTCTCCATACCAGGACAACCCGTATTTTTGTTGTCCGAAAGGCTACCGTCCCGGTCAGCTATACGTTGATGCACTGGAAAAGTGCTTCAAGACGAACCCAAGCGATTGCCAGTTCTGCGACCTGAGAAACTCCTTACTCGTTAATATCAGCTACTTCAAACATACCAATGCCTTCAGGGACTTCCTCAGCGACCAGCAGCTGGGCCAAATAAAGGGAGATTTTCCAAAAATCCGCAACTGTTCCGAGTGCAAACCACGCTACTTTTCCTGGTTGCATAGGAAGATAAGGGAAGACGACAGGCAAGCCCTCTGCCTGGGAGGATACCCAGCACTTCTCAAGACCCCGATAAAACCCCTCGAACTTCTCTTCAGGGAGCCCAGGGAAGCAGACCGTCTGAAGATGGAGACGGGAACCCTCTTCGACTCTTTTCTGACAGTCTATCTGGCGGAGAAATTTGGTTCAACAAAATATACGGCAAACGCGGCCATCACCTCGCCCTTTGCCTCATTTGAGATGGATTCGGCAGTGCTAATACAGGGAAAATCAGGGACAAACCTGCTGGTAATCGAGACCGCGTCTTATTATCATGATCTGAAGACATTAAAGAATAAGCTGCTCAATTACGCTGCCCTAAGCAGGCGGGGTTACGACAAATTCCTCTACATCTACCTGACGATTACACAGTCTCCTAAAGTGTCCATCAGGAAAGAAACAAGGGAGTTACAAGAAACAGACAGGGATTTAGGGGCGCTCTCCTCAATCATGACCGAGAATAACTTCAAGTGTCTCAATTTACCGCCTGGATACAAAGACCTTGACACCAACCTCGCAACCGACTGGTGGGATAAGCAATACTTGAGAAGCTCCTTCGACTACATAATAGCGAAACTAGGGGACCTGACGGATCGGTTACGAGTAGAATAAGAAGACTGGTGTGAGGCGCTCGCTTTGCCTATATCTTCAAGAACGTGTAATAAAGGCCCTTGACCACCTCTGCCATGGCCTCGAAATTGAGGGTGTCGATGGTATCTGTCTCCTGGTGGTAGTTGCTATTTCTGAAGAATGATGTATCTGTTACCATGACGGCCCTGTATCCATGGTGCCAGAAAGAGGAATTGTCTGAGAGGTTAATGCCTCCCAAGTATTGGGGCGCAACAAGGGATCTTGCGTTTATGGCCGAATGCTTCTTGATTCCCCTCTTCAGAAAAGAGACGTATTTTGCTGAGCGAAGATCTCCAGCTACTCCAATGAAGTCAGCTGTGTGGGGATAGAAAAAGCGCATGCCCGGAAGGGGGTATTGTTGAATGGGTTCCTGGCGAAAATATCCGATCATCTCCAGCGAGATCATAACATCCACCGGCACCTTCTGATCTTTCAGGTGTTTGGCATACACCATACTGCCCATGTTAGGAGATCCAAAGCACGGAGGCTCTTCATTGACAAAGGCAACGAATACGAGATGCTTTTTGTTCGGGCCCCCGTTGTGTAACCTTGCAAGCTCCAGCATACCAGCCACAGCCGAGGCATTGTCGTCCGCACCTGGTGTCCCGGGCACCGTATCATAGTGGGCGCCAACCACCACTACGCCGCCATCACTCCCGGTTCTCTCGGCAATCAGATTTGAGACGCTCTTGCCATAGCACGTATAGGTCTGGCGCTGTACCGTATATCCGCTGCCCTGAAGGCTTGATTCAATATAATCTGCGGCCTCGCTCAGGGAGCCTTCCTTCCACAGATGTCGATCTCCTATCCTGAGCGAGAGATATTCCACGTGTTTATAGAGGCCTTCTATGACAGCCTGCTTTCTGAAAGCGGGCAAACCACTTAAGGGGTGCGGCGGTTTTGGCTTCACAATGACTTTGCCTCAGGATCCAATCCCAATGCACCGACGGCTACTGTCCCATTTTCAGCCTCTGAGGGTCTCGGATGTGCATTAAATAGATCTGGATGGGGATAATGAGCCAGGATTTCAACTCCATCAACAATATGAAAATTAGGATGACAGATCGATCTACACGGCATAACCTTTATTCGCTTATGCTGTCCGGCCGGCACGGACTCCCAGCCTTCTAGGCTCAAAAACTCCTCCTTGACCGTTTGTTCTTCATCTCCATTGAGAACAGTACCATCCGGATTGAGGGGCGGTGTACCCTCGAGCCCCTTGTTGCTCACTAGAGGGAGGGGTATAAGCATCAGGGATAAAGAGGACTAAATCATCTCCAAAAGCGATTTAATCATTGTCTCCTGGTCCTGATTGACCATCTTGAATTTGACCCCAATTCCCTGCGGGCTGGTCCTGACGACTTCGCCGGCAATCCTGATATATTTCTGATAGTTGGGGAGCGGAAAGGATAGTGAAACCTCTTGCCCAACGGAGAAGGGCATACGGGTCTCGATAAACGCCCCGCCTGCACTTATGTTTTGGATGTAATCCTTGTAGACGCGATCATCAGTAGAGTAGTCTACGACCATGAAGAAGGGTTTCCTCTTATGTTCCCTCTTGTCCTTGAAAAGCCTTTCCTCCAGCTCCTTCAAGAGCGCCAGGCGCTCCTCCTGAGACATATTTTTGATCAATTCCAACAGGCGAGCTGTAACGCCGGACTCGTTTGGTTTTTTGTCAGAAGTATCCATCCCCACTTTCCTTTTAGTCTGCCTCGGCCATGAATTGACCTACTTCAGAGCGCAGTATAGAAAAAAATTGCTGTTATGTCAAAAACAAAGAAGATGCCCGCGCCTTTCGCTGTGCGATGGCCAGAATCGACTGGAAAACCGGAGCTGTCACAACTATATGCCCATTATCTCACCTTCTCTAACCTGCGCTGCTTGGCAATCCGTCATCCCAAATGGCAAAAAGTACGAAGACCTCGTGACTTACCCGATACCGCATCCTTGCTCAATAAGGTCTGACCCTTCGCCTCGCTAGACTTTTTGAGGACTAGTGCCTCAAAGGAAAACATGGCTTTGGCCTGCAGAATTCCCCCGGTGATATCCGTAAATCCGCTGCCTTTTACAGTGGCAACTAACTCGTCGACTTTCTGTTTGAAGAGGCGTTTTTGCTCTTTGGTTACCGAGGGGTGCCGGCAAGGGAATCACCGGGCTTCAACGTTTCCAGGAGATGATTGATTATGGCGTGTGCTTTTTTGACTTCATTCCTGTAAGGAACCGAGCTATCCAGAAGCATGCAGACCCGTTGTGAATGAGTGATGGTATTGGGGCATCCGCTCAGGGGTAATGAAGCCGATCGCAGGGAAAAGGCCAGCAGCCTTTTCATCACAATGGCGGAAGTAATTGGCCTCTCTACGATCCCTTTTCAAAGCTGATAAGGGAATGGCCATACCGATGACGGGAAAAATCCGCCCCGCTTTGGGCGAAGTAACGAGCCCAGAATTTTTCTACTGATCGGAACTTATTGGAATCAGCCGCACTGGCTCCGACCACATAGACCTTGACACCAGTAAGGTTGGGGATGAGCTTTTGCTGCCGCCGGTATCTGATGACCTGGTCGGTGTACTTGTTCGTGACCTTAAACTTCTCAAAGTTGTATTCCTTTGAATCCTGGATCATGTCAGAGAGGACAACCAGGATCTTTTGGCGTTTTTCACTATGGAAGATTGTATCGGCGATATTCAGAGAATTCAGAATTTCGGTCCGCGGAGTCCCTTGCTTGCGGGATAGGAGCCGGTCTACGTTCGTTCGAATCTTTTCTTTGGTCATGGTTAGGTTTCGTTCGAACTGGATGCGGTTGACCCATATAGTTTTCTTGGGAATTTCCTCATCCACCACCGGCTTGAAGTCGATATAGGAACGACCGGTGATAGTCCCCACTATAATACGATCCCCCTGGTCAAGGCTTTGATAGATCTTCTTAAACGCGGTCCTATAAACCGTGTGCCGATCGCGGTTCGTGCTCCCGGACATGTCGACCAAAACAACGATCACCCGTGCAATTTTCTTGGCGTTCTCAGACTTCCCGAACGCTTCAGCACTCCAGTTCAGGCAGGTCGATAAGAGAAGGGAGCTCAGAAGGATGAGTCCCAAGGGTTTTAGTCTCCATCGCTTCATTTGGGTACGCCTCCTCAACACTTATGAAATGGGGCGATTGGTTACCGCCTCCAATGGGATGGGCGCGGGTTCCGTTTTTCTGCGCTCGTCTTGTTGTTCAAACTCCTCCCCCAGTGCGTGTTCCCGATCAAAAGACTTGGGTTTTTCATGATCAGGGCGCGCGCGGTGGTTGATCTTGCGGTAGTAATAGATGATTTCCTGGGTTCGTTGTTGGATCCGGTCGATTTCTTGTCGCTGCTTGGTAAGGATTTTCCCGTATTTTCCCTCGATGGCCTGTATGGCCTTATTAAGCTGGTTGGTCCTGCGGTGCAAATGCTCCAGCATAGGGTCTTTGTCATGGGCAAAATAGGAACAGAGTGTGGCTGCAGCTAAAATGACCAGGTTCAGGCCAACGAACGCGGCACCTATAAATGTGCTACTGGCAAAACCGGTGACGGCTCCCGTTTCGCTGAGGTCGCCCAGGTACTGGACACGCACGTAGCCGATGGCAACCAGGCCGCCGATGGTGAGGAAGAGAAGCGCCCCTATACCGACGGCGTTCTTCAACCATGGGTCTGACCAGCGCTTGAAAAGAATCCCCAGGGAGTGGGCAATCCAGGGGATTGCCACGGCCACACCGACCGCCATGATCCATGTGAATATCTGGCTTTCGCCAAACACTGCGAAGGCGAGGGAATTCATAGGGATTTCACCCAGGACAAATACCGTCATCAAAACATAGTACTTTCCGCTGGACAACTCAATGTTGGGCTCGCTCCGACGTATCTTGGCCGCGTGAGCATCATAGTCCTTGGAGATACGTTCATAATCCTTGAGCAGGGGTTTGCGTTGTCCATTGAGGAGCTCCAATTTGGGCCCACAAACGGCTGTTACTTGCCGTGCCTCATTTCTGGCCATCGCCATCAGCTCCATCTCGAACTGTGAGAAATTCTGGTCATCCCTGCCGGGGATATTCTTTTTTGCGTCCTTTATGGCATTTCGTCGGGCCTTGAATCTGCTGTACATTTTTGCTCCCCCTTTGTGTTCAAAAAGTGATAAGAATCGGCCTTGTGTGTCGGGCCCCTTCTCAGGGGTAAGGCAATTCTCCTAAATAGGAAAAACCCCGCTCGTATTTGGTGCAAAATGTGTACCAATATCCTGTTCGAAAGTCTATCGCTTCAGACGTCAAACCGAAAATTACCATGCCTTGATAACGGGCATTCTGGAAGCAGACAAAGATTCAGAGCTCTCCTAGAAAACCCTTTGTCGTGCTTCGGGGACTAACTTATCCATAATCCGCAACAGAATATAACCCTATTTTACCTTGGAAATCAACGAGTGCAAGCATAAATATCACCTTAGTCCCCACCTCGTGAAAATTACTGTCGGATATTGAACAGATATCCAATCCTCCCAGATAAAAAAGATGGGAGATCCAATATGATGAAAAGGCAAAAACTCGGGCTGGCCAAGCGAAATGAATGAACTCATTTTGAAGGGAGAAGTAAAGACAGGCATGACGACACATATGGTTTTTTGTGCGTGGGGTAAACCAGATGCCATACACAAAATGACTACATCTGATGGCGTAAGGGAGCAATGGGTTTACAAATCCACTTAGGACAGTTTACCTTGAGTTTTTCTGCCATCGGATTACTCCACAAAAGAAAACCCAGCCCCTGTTCAGGAAATGGAGCCTTTATATCATCCATAGCTTACGCTTGTTCAGGTTCGTACTACATTCAATTTATCTGGGCATCAGTGACAAATACCGCTTGAAACATGCAACGAATTGATACCGACAGAAACGTCATATTTAAGTTAGCAACCGACGCGCTCCGACATGCGGAGCACGTTATATCAGGAAGAATCAGATGTCGTGTAACAAGGAAATCGATTTCTTAAGGGTTTTCATTCCTAGGAGAACTAGGCAAATGGACCAGCTTCTTTCAGGAACGATTCGTCTGGACAATAGATGAGACCCAAAATCTTCCACTGCAACCCCAAATAATAAATTATCGTAGTTATATAGGCTCTATATAATATCCATATAAAGGACGAGAAAAAGACCCCTTATACTCGTTTTCAAAAAACACGGCGTTCAAGAAGCGCACCCCATTTCTAATGCTCCCGGCCGTATCTGTTCAATAGTTCATGGAATTCAATCTCATTGAGTTATTTATCAAATTTCTGTATAGTTCTTAGTAATTCCAGCTGTTTATGAGAAAAGGTAGAGTCTGCTTAATATATAATGTTATACGCTAAACTCACATTAAAGGAATGAAATGATTTGTTTTGAAATGAAGCTTAATGGCCAAAAGGTGTGCACAGCGGGTATCAATAGCGAGTATGGTATCGTAGCCGCAATTTTAGAATGGGTTAGACGTGATCTCAAGAATTTCCCTGTAGAAAGCAGGAGCAACGTTCCTGAAGAAGAACTGAATTTGAGCGTAAGCGGTGCAATTACTCACGGCAAGGATGACCATGAAAATTTAAGCTGGGTTCATCGCTCTCTGTCAGTCGGTGGTGAAGTTAATATCAAAATTCTTGAGTCCTCCCAAATTGATGAACCTAAATCCAGAGGACGGTCAGATCCGGATTTCGTCGAAAAGGCTAAGCGGGAGTATTACGAAAAACTCAAACGTGAATATGAAGGTAGCTGACAGCGTATAACCATTCGCTGGAGCGGACCGGGGATGCGCAGCGATTTGGTGGCAAAGTTGTATGATGGGGCTAGGGAGAAGAGGTAGCGGTCGGGAGATCCCCGGCCGCTCAGCTCAAAACCGTTAGGCGCCGAGGGCGCATAGGAGTTTGATAATGCTGAAGATCTTGGAGATCGCGACAGCAATAAAAAACCCATACTCTCTGCTCGCACTGACGTATCTGATTCTGTTCTTGCTGTTTCGCGGTGTACTCACAAAGACCGGCATCCAGAAAGGAAAGAGCGGGTTTCGAATCATCAGGTACTTAATGACTCTTGTTGCCGTTGTCTCTGTTGTCACCCTTCTGTCTGTCTTCGCTCTTCAGGCGTATGAGGTTTCTCGGCAATCAGATTTGGCTAACACTGTCGTGCAAGGAATCCAAGAAGTAAAGAACGAGATTCAGACGGCCTCTAGCTCCGACCTCCGGGTTGACTTCCATGTGGGCAAGTACACTGGAGGGAACATGTTGCTCGGAAATCAGGGTCAGGGGATCATCATCGTGTCCGATCTCACTATTCACTGGTCCTACCGTGAATGCCCTCAGTTTCGAGAGCCCACGGTTGGGGTCCCTTTGGTGGAGTATCGGTACGAGGTGGATCTCACAGCCTCAGAAGGATCGCAGCGTCTTGATCCTCGCGAGTTCAAGTACGGGCCGGGTGACGTGGACAAGTTCCTGGTCGATCTGAACTATCCCGACTACGGGGTGTATACGGTGTGGCTTTCCTTCCAATACAGGCATCTTGGCGAGGATGAGGTTCATTTGTACGAAACGGAGAAAGATCAGAGAGAGGTCTGCGAGAAACGGATGTAGCTACTGTAGTGCGCGCCTGACACGGCGCTACAGCATCCCACCTTTAATTGCTGCGATCCATACTGTTGAAGAATCAAGGCCCGGGATTTCAACCATCACGACGACGAATACAAGATGTATCAGTCAATAACCCCTATCCTCCATTTTAATGATTTGTGTCTGAATTAATCAGCACCCCATTGGCCATTTTTCCGGAATGTCTCACCTACCTGCCTTTAGAGGCCACAGTTTTCCCTTGAACCTGATCAAATATTACTGTATCCCTAACCCTTCCCTCATAGTCCAGAGATATTGTGCGATGAGTTGAAGATCAAATAGTGGTGTCGTCCATAAGATGGCAGGAGGAAGCTAATGTCAAGACTGGAACAGCTGATAGATATCTTATTGAATCCTGGTTATAACTCCCGTTACAGATCCGCAAAGTCCTCACGCACATGCTTGATTTGTGCCAGTGCAGCGAGGGAATTCAGTGATCAGTGGGCAAAGCTTGAATATGAGGTCTCTGCGCTGTGTCAGAGATGTCAAGACGAATACTTGAGGGGGAAATAAAGCAGGGAATTGTTTGGGCAGCTCAGTGCAGGTTGCAATCGGAATTCGAGAAAATCAGGGGGCTGGAAGGATAGTATGATTCAGTTAACTACTATGCACGATTAAAGACCTCAACAAAGTGGGCCGTTAATGGTAGGCTCCTTTGAAAAAACGATTAAAGAGGGAGGTATGAACCAGGCAACAGCCCACAAGAGAGGGTATGCATGTCGGATAATTCTCTAGAGATAGGTACTTAAGACTCAAATCCTTAAGTCACCTCTGAACACGCTAAACCACTTGCTTACCCTCATCCAGTCCACTCTGCGTTCGATTTGAGTCCTTCGCTCACTTCCACTCCTTCTCTCTACCCCTCCGTTGAAGAAGTAGTTAAGATCATATACCCTGCGTCTGTCTTCTCCAGAGCGCCGGTCAAAACTAGAGTCCCTCCTCTCTGACATGTTCCTCCCCCTCATGTTGGCAAACGCCCCTGCCTTTAGTAGCTTTTAGCTACGCCGGATTAATCCCTCCTAAACCTCCTTCCGAATCCTACAGATTTGATTAGACTGAGACTCCTTCATCCTACTCCATTATCCGTTCGCGCTGACATCGTGCGGCTTAAAATTGATCTCGTCGCCGGGGAATAGCTTATTTTCCAAACCCTTCAGGCCCTCGGCCTCAAAACACGCTATGGCCAGCTGCAAAGTATGGTAATCCATCTCAATGCTATCCCAGCCCAGTAAATGCAATCGTTCGTTTACTTGCAGAAGGTTCACATCGGGACTCAGTAGAACACTGTTTGCCAAATCCCTCATAAAGCCATGAATTGTACACGGCTCTATGCCCTTTTTCTCCAATCGTTTTACCAGGATACTTATGAGCTGCTCCATCTTCTACCTCGGTCTCACGGGTGACGGGGAGAGAACAGTTCTCTCAGAGCTGGCGGCTGGAGTGACGGTCGAGATGGTAAGGTCGAAAAGCAGAGGCCTCTCTGGTGCGAGTTGGGCAGCATGCTCTCCTGTAAATATAAGCTCCAAGGATCTGCCTTTCAGGCCGTCAAGATGATTGTGGAACACGCTCAGTCCAAAACGATGTATATCTCCCAGGCAACTGGTATGGATGAAGACCCTTGAGGTGCGATGAGAATACCTTCTTACAATGTCGAGAAGTTGGTGGGCGGAAATTCCATCGAAATCGCCCCTTAGTTTCAGGTGCAGGTTTTCGCTGTTTCTGTGAACAGCAATCTTGAAATTTGTACCCATAATGCTCCGTTATCGCAATTTAGTGCAAAAATCATGCAAAGTTAAGGAGTTGAAAGATTGCTTTAGAGTTCAACTAGTTAGGTTAACCTTTTTAGAAAGTCGATCTCGAAAATGGCAAGAAGATGCCAATTTATGGGAAATAAAATTCCACTTTCTATGTAAATTGTACATGCTTTCGGTGGGGGGAATGGCAGAAGGGTGAAGTAAAAGTGACCTGTGTTGACGAAGAGAGGGAGGCTGGTAAAAGGAGATACCAAAACAAGCTAGGGCTCATTGGAGTTGTTTGCACCGCATTTATATGGCTTCTGGCAAGGCTGCACGGGTGGGCAGTACTTGCCATACAGTGGAATCTTAGGACTCTAGCGATTACACACGGTAGTCGAAAGTTCAACGTTGTTTTGGAACCTGACGAGGAAAGATCAATTAATGAAATGTGAAATGGTTGACCCCTTATTACTTTTACCATCCAATTATTTCAATCCGAAAATAAGTGTTTGTGGGGACGGATTAAAATAGTCCTCCCGAGATGCCCTTATCTAGTGAGGCTCTGAGCGCATTTTTGCCTCTGATTCCAATTCAGTGACCAGTAGAGTCAAGGTATTCAGCATTTATATGTCAGCCTGAGCACTCACGCGAGGGGAATCCACGATTCAAGGCCTGGCTGGAGAGGGGTCATTTCTCTTCGGCTTTCACACTGACCCCGGCGAAGGGGTCCTCAAACTCAGTTTTAAACCCCACCTTCCGCATCCCGGCTAAACAACACTCCTTGTCTTCTTCCACGGTTCCGCCGCTCACCCCGATTCCGCCGATGACATCACCTTGTTCATCAAGAAGAGGATATCCTCCGCCGACGATGCAGATCCGGTTATCCGTGTGCTGCAGGCCGTAGCCCATGGCCCCAGGAACCATAATATTCCGTACCATCTCGGTTGGTCGCTTAAAGGCTGCTGCGGTCCAGGCCTTTTTTTCCGCGATGGGGACATTGATGATGCGGCCTTTGTCAGGACGCAAAGCGCCCCGCAGGTGTCCTCCCATATCCACCACCGCCACAGAGCTAGCCTGCCCAACAGAGTGGGCGTAAGCGACCGCTTCCCGCATCAAGGTCTCCACCTCCGTCAAAGTCAATTCCCGCATAGTTCACTCCTCCTTTTTGTGGTAAGTTGGCTCCTTGGAATAGGACAACGCGTGCTGGGTGTCAAGGGAAAAGTGATCGATTCGTGATTGAGCTTGACACACAGGACCGCGTCTTCCTATACTCGCCCACCACAGAGCAAGCCCCTATCAAATGAAACCTATCAAGGAGGAACTGGTATGGACAGCAGGGAAAGGGTGCTCAGTGCCCTGAATCACATGGAGCCCGATCGCGTGCCCATAGACTTTGGCAGCTTTTCCGGCGCAACCTCTATGAACGTCTCTGCGTACAAAAATCTCCTTACGCATTTGGGAATGGAAAGGGAGGCGAGAGTCGAAAACCTCCTGATGTTTACTGCGGAGATCGATAACGACATCCTTGACATGTTCCACGTTGATACGAAGTCTATCAAGCCGTCCATTCCCTTGGCAGAGTTCAACGCGCCAGAGGAATTTATGTATGAGCAGTTCCAGGTGAAGTGGCTTAGGTCAACGGATTTTACCTATGCCCCTGTTGAAGGTCCTTTTCAGAAGATCGCGAATCCGACCCTGGAAGACCTGAAGAAATTCAGATGGCCGACTCCGACCGAATTGGAGGACCCTGAGAAGTGGAGAGAAAAGGCACAGAGGATTCGTCAGGAGACTGATAGGGCTCTTGTCGCGAGAATGCTACCGGGCATTGTCACCCATGCCCAATTTATGAGGGGCTTTCAAGGTTGGGCCGCGGATCTCTATTTGAATAGAAAGTTCAGCGATGCCCTCCATGAAAAACTGGCGGAGCTATGGATTGAGACAGTGAACACCCTTTTGCCTGCCTTGGGTGAGAACGTTGATATCATAATGTTCGGAGATGACTTCGGCCTACAGGATCAGCCGATGTTAAGCCCCCGGATGTTTCATGACAGGATAGCGCCTTTGATGAAGCAGATGATAGGAGGCATCAAGGCTAAAACAAAGGCCAAGGTGGCCTTACACACTTGCGGATCAGTATACGATCTGATAGATGATTTCATCGAGATTGGGATTGATGTGCTCAATCCACTCCAGGCAACAGCCAAAAACATGGGGCCCGAGAAGATAAAGGAAAAGGCCGGTAAGGCCCTCGCATTATGGGGTGGAATTGATACACACGTTGTCCTGCCCAAGGGCACCCAACAGGATGTGAGAGAAGAAGTCAAGCGAAAGATACCAATATTGGGAGAAGGCGGCGGCTACATCCTTTCCGCAGATCATAATATCCTCGTCGATGTACCCCCAGAAAATCTGATTGCCATGTTTGAAGCTGCCGTGGAGTATGGCAGATACTGAGCAACGGAAAAAACTCGATAAGGAGCAAATCATGGTAAATCTCAGTGAGATCAAGGAAGCCATCACCCAAGGAAAACCAGACGATGCCAAGGATTTGACTCAGAGAGCCCTCCGGGGAGGACGAGAAGCAGATCAGGTCCTGAATGAGGCTCTCATACCGGTAATGAATGAGGTAGGTGAGAAGTTTGGTAGAAACGAGATCTTTTTTCCTGAGATGCTCGTTGCTGCAATGGCAATGAAGGACGCATTGGCCGTTTTGAAACCTATTTTGGTCAGTAAGGGGATTAAGGGAACAGGCAAGGCGGTTCTCGGGACCGTGCAAGGAGATCTCCATGATATCGGGAAGAATCTGGTGGGGATGTTGTTCGAAGGGGCGGGTTTGGAGGTGATAGACCTGGGGATAGACACACCGAAGGAGGAATTTGTGAAGGTCATAAGGGAGAATGGTCCCCAATTGTTAGGACTTTCAGCTCTTCTAACGACTACCATGCCGAGAATGAGGGAGGTGATTAGTGCACTTGAGCAGGAAGGGCTGAGAGAACAAGTTAAGGTCATAATAGGCGGCGCCCCGGTGACGCAGGAATATGCCGATGAGATAGGAGCTGATGGGTACGCACCTGATGCGCCCTCTGCAGCAAAAAAGGCCAGGGACCTATTGGGAGTAGGTTAATTTTGTGAGGAGTTTTAAGAATCTCCCCAAATAGAACCTTCCAAGCTTTTTTTTGCATCTCCAGATATTTTTTGGCCGTTTGTGTGCCGGTAATGACCTCCAAATCACTAGGTGGTATCCTTTTTGGCATCATCATATGCCTCTTCTTCATTGTCCCTCAATCTCATCTTTGATCCTCAGAATCAGCTCTTTAAGGCATGTAAAGAGTTCCAGAACGTCCTTTGCTCCTGCCCTGAAGGCGGGCCCTTCTCCATTTTTGGCCTTTGAGCTGTCCGGCTTCCTTTCTACTATCCTATATTTGGCATTTATCTCAAATTGGGCCGATTCGATACCACACGTGTGCCGAGCAAAACTGGTGACAGTTCCCTTTCCTCTGGCTTTGCAGTGAGGCCGATTAAAGATCGGTGGCTCCTGAAAGTCCCTCAGGGCAGCTGCGATGATGCCCTTAAATGTCGGGCAGGAACATTTCTCTACATCATCGTCCACGACGCCGGCGCAGATCTTAAAGCGTTTGTCCCTGTCAACCCCGTGGATATCTGCCACAAACCGTATCCCATACTCTTCAATAATCTGTTTTATCTTACCCTTATACTCCGTCTCCTCCAAGCGGTTCGAATCTTGACGGGTTTTGTTTTTCACATAGATGACGTGTGCACCTGTGACATCACCGAGCTTGATGGCTATAGAGGCGGTATACTCGTCCTCCCCCTTCCATTTACCGTCACGAAAGTGTTTGGCACCATGGGGGGCTGAAATCAAAACAGGGATGTTCCCCTCCTTGAACTCAAAGTAATCCTCGCTTTCCCTATCATAATCTATCTTGCTATACTCTATCCGCTTGATGTCCTTGAGCAATTCGTCCATCTGTAAGCCTTACATGGGCGCCCATGGATTCACTAGTCAAAAAACGGCTTCATGCTATTGGCAAGCCCTTCAGGCACCGTATCGATGACCCATACATCATATCCTCTCTCCATGGGGCCGGTATCGCTTGTATAGACTCCTTTTGGGTAAGGCCTTGAGAAGAGCTTTGTGTGGAGTGAATAGTAATCCAGTTTCTTATCCACAGGTCCGGAGTATGTGATGAGATTGAATGACCCAACACCTATCGCCTTATAGCCACGCAATGCCCTTGTAAGACCGTGTGCGAATTCATGTATCTCCTCTTCGTCTAAGTGTGCCAGAGAGCTTTCGCGAAATATAAACTGAATTTCATTAAAGCCACGAGGAGCAAAGCTCGCTATAACCGACAGGTGATCATTGCCAGAAACGTATCTCTCGTCTCGCCTCCTTTCCTCTGCAACCAGGTCTTCCCAATACCTTTTTTTATTGAGCTCAAAATACCCCTTGCCTTTCTCTAAAAGCGTAGCCTGCTGGGGCACTGGCTCTCTCTCCACCAAAATCTGAACATGGGGATGCATAATGCTTCCAGCAGAAGGTGGCATGTAATTCCATACCCAGATTGGCCACAGCGCTTCCCTATCGTATCCATATACGGAAAGGATATAGTCTTTGGATGCAAGTAGATTGTCTCTTAGCAGATCAACGCTGAACTCGTCCAAATCCAGGTAATGTCCTTTGCTCAGAGTGCCAACGGCGTGATTCTCGCCAAAGGGATTCAGATTTGGAAAGATTACGGTCTCGCCGATCTTTATTCTTCCCCCTTTACAGATCGCCTCTGGAAATGTTGGGGTTTTTTCTTCTATTTGTTCTGGGCAAAATACACACGTCGCCCTTGATTCACGTATGATCTCTTTTAACCTGATATCGCTTTCTGCCTGCTTCAACCTCTTTGCCCTGTCAGGATTTATTCTAGTCTGTTCATGGGTTAAGGGGTCACCCATTAAAGGGCGGGTCAAGAGAAAAAACACCTCTCCTGGCAAAAAAGTCTCCTTTTTTGCTTGGCCACAGCGCCTGCATCAGCACGGC
>Ga0209636_10000521_pt1 | contig 37953 bp, 39 predicted proteins | sample DeeMarSWOR152_54_FD_187464 | JGI IMG/M metagenome (GOLD analysis project Ga0209636, IMG submission 187464) | Marine sediment microbial communities from White Oak River estuary, North Carolina - WOR-1-52-54 (SPAdes) (version 2) | ecosystem: Environmental > Aquatic > Marine > Intertidal zone >... | reverse complement strand
AAATGACAAATGGCTGATGAGTTATGACAAAAGAACACCAGCACGACCTCTGTTGGCCGTCATCGGTCCGGTCTTTGCGTTCCGCGGTCTTCTGTCGTCGGTCAGCGGTCTGGTTTACGCGGTCTGCGGTCTGCCGTCTTCGTCCCAATGATCACGGACATGGAAAGGAAGCATTTGACAGCCGCGCCAAAAGGGGCTATTCATGCCGTAAAGGATGGTGGATACACCCGAGGACCGAGTTCGGTGATCAGTATTCAACATTTGGACAAATATTTCGGGAAGAAAGACCTCTTTATCGACTGTGAGCTCTTCATTGGTTCCTCTGATCGGATCGGACTCGTGGGTGAAAATGGAACCGGAAAGACAACCCTCCTCAGAATGCTGTTGGGGCTCGATTTCCCGAATTCCGGTAAGATACTGAAGCCCAAGGATTTACGGTTCGGATACCTCCCCCAAGAGGTCATGGAATTATCCGGCAGTACGGTTTTAGACCACGTTATGGATGTTGCCCAAGAGCTTAAGACGATTGAAAACGAGATGAATAGAATATCGGGGAAACTCGAAAAGGCTGAAGGCGGGGAGGCGCTGCTAGGGCTTGCGAAACGTCAGGGATACCTCTTGGAGCGATTCGACCATATGGGAGGTTACCACCTGGAATCCCGGGCGAAAAAAATCCTCTCCGGCCTGGGCTTCACCGAAAATGACTTCACCTTCCCCATTGAATCCCTAAGCGGAGGATGGACCATGAGGGCGTCCCTGGCCCGCATCCTCCTTTCTGCTCCCGATCTCATCCTGTTGGACGAGCCCACAAACCACCTAGACCTAGAATCCCTCCTCTGGTTGGAGAATTACCTGACCGGGGTTACCTCTGCCCTCTTGATCATATCCCATGACCGGGCTTTTTTGAACCGCGTGGTGGACCGGATAGTTGAAATCGAGGGCTGTAAGATTATCCCCTACGCTGGAAACTACGACTTCTACCGGAGCGAAAAGGCGAAGAGGGAGGAAATCCAGTGGGCTGCCTACAGGAAACAGCAGGAAAGGATCGCGCAAATAAAGCGCTTCATTGAGAGAAACCGCGTTAGAAAGGACAGGGCCAAACAGGTCCAAAGCCGTATCAAGCTGTTGGAACGGATGGATCCCATAGAACCCCCTCGGCGATCTAGATCAATCCGCTTCGATTTTCCGCCTCCCCCGAGGCCCAGCAAAACGCTCATTGAGCTTCGAGGTGTTTCCAAGTCCTATGATGATTCCCGCGCGGTGTATCGGGACATCAATCTATCCATTTCGCGCGGGGACCGGATCGCCTTTCTGGGTCCCAATGGCATTGGAAAGACAACTCTCATGCGGGTTCTGGCGGGGGATTTGGATTTCGAGGGGGGCCTACGCCTGGTAAACCCCAGCGTTCGTGTCGCATCTTTTTCTCAGCGACAGATGGAACAACTCTCGCCCCAGAATACGGTACTCGAAGAGCTCTTGGCCGTAGCCGGCGATCAATCGCTTGGAAAGCTCCGGGCCCTATTGGGGGCCTTTCTCTTTCGGGACGAAGATGTCACGAAAACGATATCGCTGTTGAGCGGTGGGGAAAAAAGCCGTTTATTGCTCTGCAAGATGCTCATGGATCGAGCAAACCTCCTGCTGTTGGATGAGCCCACCACCCATTTGGACATCCCCTCCAGCGAAGCCCTGGAAGAAGCCCTTCGGCAGTATGGGGGCGCTTTGTGCCTAATCACCCACGACCGACGGCTAATCAATAGCGTTGCCAATACGGTTCTCGTTATCCGAAACACTGGGCTGGAGCTCTATCCGGGGAACTTCGATGATTACCAGCACCTGTGGGGGCGTCATCAGCTGATTTCATCCTCACGGGAAGGCCGAAGGGGAGCGGGCCTCGGCGAGAAAACCGTGCGGCTGAAAACCCGAGAGCAGAGGCGCGCGGAGGCGGAATGGCGAAACCGTTTCCACAGGGAATCGTTTCCTTTGAAGGAACGGCTCGACCAGTTGGAGGAAGAGATCAACAAATCCACTGGCCTCCTGGGGCAATTGAATCGCGAATTGGCCAACCCTGAGACCTATCGCAACCCAACCCGAATACGGAGCATCCACAAATCTCGCCAAGAGCTGAAGGAAAAAATAGACGAACTTACGCGGGATTGGGAATCAGTAGCACTTCGCCTGGATGATTTAGAGCGCCAATTCGAAGCCTCTCAACCGGACGGCTCCACGAGATGAAACCCTCCAGGGAACACATGAGGGTTTGGTTCAGGCATGTGGCCTTGACCGAAAGGTTTTCGAGGGCCATTTTATTCCCCTGATTCCTTGGCGTCCGTCTCGCCGGCTGCATCCTCGATTACCTGCTCGATCTCCTCGTCGCTCACCTCTTCCCCCATTTCCCTGCCCATGCGCTTCATCCACTTGGCCAAGCTCTTGGGATCTTTCTCATCCAATGCTCCCATCATCGAGGGATCCATCAACGACTCCAGCCTGCTCTCCTCCGAACGCACCACCCGAACCCGCGAGATGAGTTTCTTTACGTTGCTACCCTGACAGTATTTGCATTCAGGAAACGGCATCTCTCCGGCGCCCACATGGAGTACCTCGAATTTCTTGCCACAATCGAGGCATCGGTATTCATAGATAGGCATGGCTCCCTCCGAAGTTCCTATCCCCAGGATAATGTATTCTAAGTGGTTGGCCACCGCAAGGGGGGGCAGGTTAACCATGTCCTTCGCGTTTTCGATTGGCAGATGAGTAGGCCGCAATAAAATAATCCACCAACTCTCCTGTCGAATTTCTAATGCCTTCCAACTTTGGAGCGATCCCGGTCGTGTTAACTGACCAGGTAACCGCCCCCGTCCTAATCTTAAAGGCTCGAACCAAATAAACGTCTTGCAGGAGCTCCACGGTGCACGTGTAAACGTACGCCGGCAGGTATCGATATTTGACTATACTTACGCTAACGTACATCGAGGGCCTGCCGGGCGTCATTTGATTTTCCCTCGCAGACAGAACCTTGATTCCCGCCCTCCGAAGCCTTAGCTCTGTCTCCGCCCGCAACCAGTCTTCTGACAACTCATCCCCTCTGATTTCAGGTTTCAGGCATTCTATCACTACGTGGACCCCACGGATGCCATTGAGCGTCTGACGATTAATCTCGTCGTCCTGAGCAAATGCAGGCCTCGAGGAATGCAATTCCATCAAGGCCAAGGCCATGTACGTTAGTTGAAAAAAGGCTAAGACCACAAAAATCAATATGATCCATCCCTCTCTCCTGCCCATATCGTGTTACCCCCCTTTACATGTTGTTGCACCTCTCCCTGATTTCCCCCGGTGGCCTTTCTCCCCTTGGTTAACCCTCTTACTATCATAAATGGATATGGATAAAAATACTCTTTTAAGTCCTTATCCCAAAATGCCCCCAAAACTGAGACCTTTTTTGAGCGGCCCTTATTTTCCACACGGCATTCTTCCCTCTTTTCGTTATCGTTAAATTGCACTATAGTTACCATGGATTTTTCACCTTTTTGTATTGAAATCACGGGAGACAAATCGTGGGCAGGGGAGGTCGTTTTGGGAAGTATGGCGAGCACAAGAGGTTTGAGCGATTGCGAACCGCAAAGAAAGCGGGTTTCATTCCCGGCACCAAAAGCAGGTCCCATCCAAAAACCGTTCACGTCTCCCCCTCGGGTATTCCCAAAAGATTCGCCGGAGCTTTGAAGGTTGCCTTCAGAACGGCGGACTCTCGTGACCTACCCTTTATTACTCGACTATCAGAACAGGTCTTTTCCCCTTACGGCCCATATGATGAGATTGTCGCTCATTGGGCCTCCTTCCCCCATATCACAACCGTGGTAGTCGAGGAAAAGAGCCTATCGAGGGGGTATGCAATGATCAACCCGATGCTTGAGGCGGGGAGTTTCCCGAAGGCGGAATTGATGGCCATTGCCGTCCTCCCTGAATACCAGCTGAGGGGAATTGGAAAGATGCTCCTTAGGCATATGGAGGAGTTGGCTCGACGCCTCGGAATCGGGGAGATGGTCATCCATACCGCCACGATGAACAGAGTGGCCCAGGGGTTCTTCGCAAAGAATGGATATATCCGGAGAGGGTTAGTCGACTCCTATTATCCCATGGGCCAGGAAGCCATGGAGATGTCGAAAACCCTCACCATGAGCCTTTAGGTGACGAACCCGCAGCTGTTTCGGGCTATCAAAAGCCCGAGAGTGGGGGAGTCAGGTGCGAATTGTCATTGGGATCTTTAGAATATGACAGCCTCGTGAACGATATTGAAATTTTGACGGGGTCATCGTGTGGAATGTTTCCGGAATTAATTCCCTTGGGGAAATGGAGACAGGCCTTCAGTAGCGATTTATCGTATACAATGGCAACATTTCCCGTATGAGTCGTGTGCCCCGAGTGATGTTAAAGTTGCCGCAGGTACAGCACTTTGCCATCTCCACGGATGCCTCTTCTGGAGTTCTCCGTCCCCGTTTGATATCCCGAAGTAACTTTCCGACTAAATTATCAGCTACCATGGCATGGCCGCACATGGTCGTAAGCTTCAATACTTCAAGATTAGGCAACCTATCGGTCCTCCCCCACGTGCCCATGGAATACTCGATCGTATGAATCCTGCCCAGGCCCGCCTCATACATGATCCCTTGCACAATATCGGTCACCCCCGACACAATAACCGAAATTCCGGGTTTTTTCTCCCTTAACTCTTTCAAGACGGAAACCAGCTTATCCCGACTGTCGAAGGCACATTGGACGACGGTACTATCAGTTACGCGGTCAAGAATATCCTCTAAGGGCGTGGTGTATATGTTTCCCGTCTTAACATCGCCTAGGTTCACCGGGCCGTATTTATAGCAGATGCGCAGGAACTCCCGCATCTTAGGTGCCGCTCCCTTTTTATTGATGCCCGTGGATGGGCATCCCAGCACCACGAAGTCCTCCTTGAGACTCTCCCTATTGCCCCTTCGATGTAAGCTGTGTGTCATGGGTTACCCATATACAACCCGTGTGGCCCGGCCCCTTGGATGCGAGGATAGATGTCAATATCAAGAATCAAGCAGTGTCGTTCCTGAGTCCGGTTTACCCGAATATGTTACCAGAATGGGGGGGGACTCACAAGATAACCCCACGCGGAGTTTCCGCAATTTTCTCGACAACAGCGTTGTTCATGAACAGAGTTTAGATACCTGGGAATTCGGAAAAGGAACTCTGAGCAAAAGGACAAGAGTTTTCTCTCAAGAAGAACAGAACCCCTCATGAAATCAAAAGCTTACAGATGAACTCCTCGCAGAGTATTCGAACTTACCTTATGCTTCGAGACGTTTGGTTCAGTAACGGGTTACTCCCCCTGCAATCAGGGATAAAGAAAGGGCTGCAACCTACCAAGATTACAGCCCAGTCTTGCTTTATGGTGCCGAAGGCGGGACTCGAACCCGCACGGGTATTCCCCACCACCCCCTCAAGATGGCGTGTCTACCAAATTCCACCACTTCGGCATTTTTGCGACTCCTATTTTCCTTCCCTTCCCTTGGGATGTCAAGCCCATATTTCTCCGAATATCTCGGGAAAGACGCTTCGTCAATTCTGCCCGGGTTTTTCGGACGGCGACTCAGCTCCAGGAGGCGGTTGATCCTTGTCCAGGGGTACCGTCTCTGTGACCTCCGTCTTCGTTTCCTCCAAAACAGTAGATGACCGTGGAGCCGAGAACATGCTGAGCAGGATGGAGGTCGTCATGAATACGACAGCAGCCACCGTAGTGATTTTCGTTAAAAAGCCCGCTGCGCCTGGGCTGCCGAAGATGGTTTGGCTGGCCCCGCCAAAGGCGGCACCCACGGAAGCCCCTTTCCCGGCTTGTAGGAGGACTATGAGAATGAGGGCCACACACACAAGGATATGGACGAGAGAAAGCCCGAAAATCATACTGAACCCCTCAAAGCGACCGTATTGTTTCAGTTTTGTATTGTATCATGTCTTCTGACACTTGACAATTCTCGAAAAGGAATCAGCCGTCAGGCTTGCTCCTCCCACGAGTGCTCCATCGATATTTGGCTGCGCCATGAGATCGCGGATATTATCCGGATTCACGCTCCCCCCGTACTGGATTCTCATCGCCTCGCTTACCTGTGGATGCGTTATACTTCCCAGTTGTTCCCGAATGAAGGCGTGAACCTCTTCGGCCTGTTGGGGGGTGGCCGTCTTGCCCGTTCCAATTGCCCATATGGGCTCATACGCGATGGTTATCTTATCCATCTCCTCCCGGGAAAATCCCTCCAGACATTGGAAGACTTGGTTTTGAACTACTTCGAAGGTTTTTCCCGTCTCCCTTTCCTCAAGGGCCTCACCCACGCATAGTATGGGATGTAACCCCACCGCCAGAGATGCCTTTATCTTCTTATGCACCCACTCATTGGTCTCGCCGAAGTATTGCCTCCGTTCAGAGTGGCCAATGATCACATATCGGCATCCAACATCTCTTAACATGGTGGGGGATATCTCCCCCGTATAGGCCCCGCTTGTTTCCCAAAAGACATCCTGAGCAGCAAGCGCAATGTTGCTCCCCTCGATTTCCCGAGATACCGCGTACAATGCGGTGAAGGTTGGTGCGACAATGATATCGATATCCCTTATATCGGCTACCAAAGCCTTCAATTGCCGCACGAGATCGGCGGCCTCGGAAACAGTCTTGTTCATCTTCCAGTTGCCGGCTATAATTGGCCTCCGCATATCCATCCCCGTTATTTTCCCTTTTGCCTCAATGCCTCAATTCCCGGAAGATCCTTCCCCTCCAAGAATTCCAAAGTGGCTCCTCCCCCCGTGGAAATATGGGATATTCCCTCGGCCGCTCCAGCCATCTTCACCGCCGCAACCGTGTCACCGCCCCCCACAATGCTGAAGGCCCTCGATTGGGCAACGACCCTTGCAATGGCAACGGTTCCTTCGGCAAAGGGCTCCATCTCGAAGACGCCCATGGGTCCATTCCACACGATGGTCTTGGCCTTTCCGATCTCCTCCGAAAATGTCCTTACCGTTTCTGGACCGATATCCATAGCCACCCACTCCGGGGGTACCGATCCGTTGGGAACGATCTTCTTCGTGGCCGTGGAGTCGAAGCGGTCCGCGACGACATGATCCACGGGAAGGAGTAGTGTTATTCCTTGCCGAGCTGCTTCCGACGCCGTCCTTCGAGCCTGATCCACTTGATCCTCTTCGACCAAAGATCTCCCCACTTCGATTCCCTCCGCCTTCAGAAACGTGTAAGCCATGCCTCCCCCAATAAGAAGGGTCGTCACATTCCTCAGTAAATGGGCGATGATCCCGATCTTGTCGGAAACCTTAGCTCCTCCCAATATCATTATGAAAGGCCGTTCCGGGTTGGCGATGGCCCTTTCGAGACAATCGATCTCCTTCTTCATCAGAAACCCAGCCCCTACCACATCCATATGCTTCACAATCCCCGCGGTAGACGCATGCGCCCGATGAGCAGCTCCGAAGGCATCGTTGATGTACACATCGGCTATGGCTGCAAGCTCTTTGGCGAAGGATGCGTCGTTGGCCTCCTCCCCGGGATGAAATCGAAGGTTCTCCAAAAGCAATACATCTCCTCCGTTCATCCCGTCGATCCTTTTGGCCACCTTTTGCCCGATACAGTCCTCCGCCATTCCAACAGGAATTCCCATAATCTCCGTCAATCGTCTCGCCACCGGAGCGAGGCTGTATCTCCCATCGATCTTTCCCTTGGGCCTCCCCAGGTGTGAGGCCAAAATGACCCTCGCCCCGTGTTGCACCGCATGTTTGATCGTTGGAACGGCATTCTCTATTCGGGTCGCATCGGTTACGGTGCCCCGTTCATCCATGGGAACGTTAAAATCCACCCGGATAAAAACCCGCCTGTCCTTCAGGGGTATTTGATCAATGGTCCTCAGGGCCATAAAAACCTTCATCCTATTTCGAGATAAAAATGATGAACTCCCCAATTCTCTTGGAAAATCCCCATTCATTGTCATACCAAGAAATTACTTTAACCATTTTCCCGCCGATTACCTTGGTGGAGAGGCCATCCACCGTTGAGGAGTGGGGGTCCCCATTAAAATCGATGGAAACGAGGGGTTCCTCGGTATAGTTCAATATTCCCTTCATCTTACCTTGGGCATATCGTTGGAATGTCGCGTTCAACTCCTCAATCGTAGTCTCCTTTTTAAGCCAGGCAACCAGATCAACTACGGAAACATTGGGTGTTGGGACTCGAATGGCCATTCCATCCATTTTTCCCCTCAGTTCGGGAATAACCAAGGACAAAGCTGTCGCCGCCCCTGTGGTGGTTGGGATCATCGACATGGCGGCAGCCCGCGCTCTCCGGAGATCCGAATGGGGGAAGTCCAGGATCACCTGGTCGTTGGTATATGCGTGGATTGTAGTCATAAGGCCGTATTCTATCCCGAACTCATCGGAGAGAATCTTGGCAATGGGTGCCAGACAATTGGTCGTACAAGAGCCCATTGAAAGGACGTGATGATTAGCGCGATCGTAAGTGCCTTCGTTTACGCCCAAAACCATGGTTACATCTGGATCCTTGGCCGGGGCTGAAATGACAACCTTTTTCGCCCCTGCCTCAATGTGCTTGGACGCGCTTGCCCTATCCCGAAATATCCCAGTACTTTCTACGACGACGTCTACCCCAAGCTCTCCCCACGGCAACTTTCCTGGATCCCGAATGGCTGTTACCCCGATTCTCTTCCCGTTGACGACGAAGTAATCCTCGCCCGCCTCAACCGGGCCACTGAGTCTGCCGTGGACGGAATCGTATTTCATGAGATGAGCAAGAGTCCTCGCATCCGTCAAATCATTGACGGCGACAAATTCCAAACCCTTGTTATCGAGGGATGCCCTTAAGACATTTCTTCCAATTCTCCCAAACCCGTTTATCCCTACCCTAATCGTCATAGTGCTTCCTCCTTCGCTGCAAATTGGCCAATGGTGTAAGAGCACCTTATATATATAATTTTTTCTCATTACCCGTCAACCCTGGTGTTGGGCCAGGTCCCCCAAAATCCACCGTCTAATTTAGGTATCCAAACCCAAATCAGCAGGTTATGGAATATTCCTGATCACCAGCACGGTATGAGATGCAAGGCGCCGAGGAGCGACGACTGAGGCGTATGGAGCAATATGCCGCAAGGAGGAGCGGTAGAAAACAACGCCGCCCTTCGGCTTTACTCAGGGCCGTGAGCCTGTCAAACGGCAGATGATGCCTTGATGGTGGATCAGAGTCGCCGGCCTTCATTGACAAACGGTAATTTGGAGATTATAATGGATTCATATGCTTTTGGATCAGAGGGATTTTCAGGCGTGAATTCTCGGACGAAAGATCTGGAAATCGTGGAAATCGTAAAGGGGTTTTTGAAATCGGCGCTCATTTTCGCCGATGTGGAGAAAACGTACCACCAGGAGAACCTGAAGTTCTCCAATGTGGAGAAATTGTTGGATACCACGAGATCTAGCCCACTCTTTGACCTGAAGGAAAGGTGCCACGCTCTTTTCCGGTATATGGAGGCTGAGCCCTGCAATGAAAGGGAGAAGCTCTTTGACCTGACCGTCAGCTCCATCTTCCATGAGGCCATGAAGCTAAAGGAAAATATCTACCAACTGGAGGTTTACGGACCGAGATATCTCGAACTCGAAAAGAGATTCGGCAATCCCCTTCCGGAAAGGGAATTCCACGGCTTTAAGAAGATCAAAATACGAGCCGAACAGGGCTTATGCGAGGGGATAGAGGATCTAAAGGAGCTCTTTGACGATGTTAAGGAACAACTGGCCGAATTGCTAAGAGAATATTCGAAGAACCAGTTGCTAACAAGATTCCTTTTGGAAAACAGGGCCTTAGTTCAAAAGGTCTATGGAAAGAGAGGCCTGGAGAAGATCTCTGCTTCGATGTTCAAAGGGGGAATAGACCAGGCTTATTGGGTTGCCGGAAATAGCTATCTCGAAAGCCAGTACTTCGATATGGCACACCGTATCTTTAGGAAAGCGCTGAGCCGGCATCCGAAAGATGAGATGCTCAAATTTATCTGCCAATTTTGCAAGGGAGCGAGTTCGTACTATGCCAGCGATTACCAAAAAGCCCTGAAGACGTTCAAAGGACTCCTCCGGTTTAGGGACGGGATAAGGGGAAAGGGAAAGTATATCAAGAGAGCCGAGGAAATCTGCCACCAAATGAAAAGGGAATATGAGGTCGAACAGGATTGGCGAAGGGCTCGAAGGGCCGATGAGATAGCCGATGAACTGAGGGAAATGCGGGCCCAAGCCTCTTTTGCGAGATAGGGAAAGACAATGCCAATATACGAATATCAGTGTGGGAAATGCGACAATCTCTTTGAAAAGCTCGTGTTCAAGGAAGACGAATCTATTGAGTGTCCCCGATGCCACAGTGGTGGTGTTAAAAAGATGATGTCGGTATGTGGGTTTTCCGTTGGGGGGAGGTTTAAATCCTCATCGGATTCCAGTTGCACGGAATGTACCGCGACGTCCTGCTCGAGCTGTAAACCCAGCTAATTCCATCATTTCATCACGCCATTTATCCCTTACGTGGGATAAAACTGCGAAACTGAGTTGAAAAGCGAGGGATTCTCTGCTAATAATGAAGGATAGAGCGGGGGATACAACGGGGGAAAAAGATGAGATTCGTAAGAAAATTACTATCGATTTGGGTTGGGATAACTCTTCTCGTATGCACCTCGGCAATGCCCCTTTCAGCGGCAGAATCGACCGAGCCAACTCCTGATGAGGTCGCAGCGGACTTGTTGTTCGTAAGACCCGTCGCCTTATGCTCCATCGTCGTCGGGTCAGTGATTTTCGTTGCCTTCCTTCCCTTCACCATCCCAACTGGGAACCTTGGTCTGACGGGAAGAAAATTGGTCGTAGATCCCGTCAAATACACCTTTAAAAAACCGTTGGGGAAATTGGATACGCCCTTTCGAGTCTCCGATTCCGATACCTAGGCTGTTTTCCCATCCGCCCATACCATAAGGCTTCCCACCCATTTCTGGGTTTACCCCGATTCATTATCCAAGGTTCTTTTGGACCTCCCTGAGCAAAGCGATATTGTCGCTATGACCCGTCATGTTGGCAGTAATCCATCCCTTAATGGGCTGATTGAATAGGTAGAAATCACCGACGATGTCGAGGATTTTATGCCGCACGAACTCATCGGGAAACCTGAGGGTGGTATTCATAACTCTCCCCTCATCCAGGAGGATTACGTTGTGTAATCTTCCTCCTTCTATCAACCCCATCTTCGTCAACGATTTGATATCCTTCAGGAAACCAAAGGTTCGGGCAGGTGCAATCTCCTCCTTGAAGGCCGCCTCATCCCTCATGGTAAAGGTATACTCCTGCCGTCCGATGGGGGGTGGATAGTTGAGCAAATACCGGACCCCGAAATAGTCCGATGGTTCGATGTAAATGTACTTGTTATCGGAATCAGTCTCCCCCACCGCATATCGACGCTCGATAATCAATTCCTCTGATTCCCCGTCCTGTTCTTCAATCCCGGCTTCCTCTATGATTTTGCAGAAATCCAATGCCGAGCCGTCCATAATGGGAATCTCCTCGTTCATCTTCACCAAGAGGTTATTGATCCCGTAAGCGTGCAGCACTGCCATGAAATGCTCTATGGTTTTCGCCGTTATCCGCCCCTTCCTCAATGAGGTTGCGTAATCCGTCTCTTCCACATACATCAGCTTTCCCGGAACCGTGTGTTCGTCATAAATGTTTCCGAAGAGAATTCCGCTGTCAGGGGGAAGGGGCAGGAGCATAAGGCCCGTCTTCAATCCAGAATGGAGGCCGGTTCCATAGAGCACCATGCTCTGTTTCAGGGTTTTTTGCCGAACCCCTCTCCCTTTGGGGAGGCTTCGGGGGCCAGCAGGACGCGGAGATTGTTCTGCGGGCATTCCTGGTGTGGAAATTTGGGCTTCCGGTTCTACTGCGCTCACTTTCGGAAACAGGGAGAGCTGTGTTTGGCGGTCTCGTACCCGGACCATCTCGCGAAGCCGCCTGTTTTCCATCAGGAGGCTCCGATGTTCCATCGCCTTCTGCAGGGAGAGGAGGATCTCATCCATGTTGAGCGGTTTCTCTATGAAATCAAAAGCCCCTGATTTCACGGCTTTCACGGCTGAGGCAATTGTCCCATGCCCGGATATCATGATAATAACTCTGTCTGGGTCCTGAGCCCTCAACCTCCTCAGGACTTCAAGGCCATCCATGTCGGGCATCCAGATGTCCAAAAAGGTGACGTCCGGAAATTCCCTGCTGGATATTTCAAGGCCTTCTATGCCGTTTCTGGCGGTAATCGCCTGATATCCTTCATCCTCCAGAATCCCGCTGAGGGATTCCAAAATGCTCACCTCATCATCTACGATAAGGATTTTCCCCTTACCCATTGAATACCTCTCACGGTCTTTGCATCGCTCAATGCCGACTATTTGCCCGATTCAAGTCTTGAACGGATTCTCGGCTATTGAGCCCTCCCCCCGGAAGACGCGGGAGTTGAAGGTTTTGGGGCCAACCCCGGTTGCCCCTTCAAATCTTGGATGACCTTATCCTTTTCCTGATCTTGGGCTTTGACATTCTCCAGGTCCTTCTGGAGGTGAACAAGTTCTTTTCTCAAATCCCGAATCACCTGGTCCCTGTTTTCTATCCGCATTTGCAACAGCTTCTTCTCCTGCTGGTCCTTCTCGGTTCTCCGGCTTAAATCAGCGATTTCCTTGTCCTTGGCCTCACCTTCTTGCGTTAGATTTTGGATGGTCTTGTGAAGCTCTTCGACCTGTTTTTTCACATTAGCCAAAACCTCGGATTTTATCTCCTCCCGGGTCGTTAATTCCTTCACCCTTCCCTCTTTCAGCGCAACTTCTTTCTTGAGCGCGGCCAATTTCTGTTGGTATGACTCGGTCTCATCTTTGAGCTTTTTGAGGTTCCCCGCCGTTTTCCTAATCCCTGCCTCCAAAGCCCTAATCTTCCCTTGAAGCTTTTCTTTCTCTTCCTCCGTTCTTTCAGCCGTAATCTTGCCCTCCCTTCTGAGCGAGTCAATGTCCGCGCTCAGCTGGGTGGCCTCCCTCTTAAGGGCCCTGATCGGCCCCCTATAGAGGTAAATGATGTGGATAAGGCTCAACACAAAGAGAAGTAAAAAAACAATGATGACATGTTCCTTTTTCATTTCAGCTTCCTCTTTGGATGATCAGGATCGTCTCCCCTCCCCTTTTTCCTTGGTGAACATCAAAAACGCCATAGACGGACGCCTTGAGGCATCTCGAACTACAAAATGGATACTATCGAATGACCACCCCGTCCCCACCCATTCGTTGACGATCCTCTCCAGCTCATCATCGGTTACACTGCTGGTTTCCACCACCTTGTATTCAATCATGTCTTCTCCCTCGCCAAGATCACCCTTTGGGGCCCAATCTCAGGAAATTCATCCCTGGTTCAGCTGGTTATTTACTGCACCCCTCCAGCGAAGGATTATCTTGATAACAAAGCCCACGATTAGAGCACCGCTGATTAGAATCATCATGGATGAACCAAAGAAGGCGATAAAAAAATTGACGGGATAGTGCATCCCATAGGCTCCTCGGAGCATCTTGATTCCCAGGATGAGGAAGCCCGTACAGGATAAAAGCACGAAAATGTGAAAAGCCCACCAAGAAATCCGCCTCATATCTCCTTGACCGCCCTATGGGCCTCACTTCAGACGTTCCCTCGGGAAGTGCTTTTCAATCAAGGCCTTTTTCTGTCTCGAGGCCACTCCGGCGAAGTGAGCGATAAAGACGTATGTTGCGAAAAGGACCAGTGCGATGAGAAATAACCTGAAGAGAAAGGACCTGAATCGAAATATGAGCAAAACGAGGATAGTAAGGGCAGCAATAACAAAAACCATTGTATGCTGCTGGTAATAATCTAAGATTGTGTTTAGCCATTCCATCTTTGAAAGCCATCTCCTTCCATTGTTGGGTTACCCTATCATGGCAGGAATATTCTGAATCATCAAGTATTATAATGGAAAGAATGAGCAATTTGCAATAATCAAATTCCCCGAGTTTCCCCCCTTACCCCATTCATACATACGTGACTCCACCCTTTCTCTTGCAGCACCCTCGGGTATATTTCGAGGACAGGCTTGGTGAATGGCATACATGATCCACATAGATTCCCCTTCGCAGGGGTTCGTCCCTCATGTTGAGGGTCACAATACCGTCAGGATTGCTCAATCTAAACCAGACTATTATTCCGGCATTGGCCAGCTTGAGGCCTCTCTGTGGATCCAGCATACACGCGTTTTATCTCACGGGGATGTAATCAAAAGGGCGTTTATTCCATGAAATGAAGGGTCGTAAACTCCTTAACACATTTCGCAAGAAAAACACATTTACACGTAATGAAAAGCTGCTAAAATATGTATGAACAAAATGAAACCTATCAAAGACCTCATTTATCGCCTATACGAAAATAGACTCCTAACGGAGGTGAGGGGCACACCTCCACCCCGCCACGTTGGACTCATTCTGGATGGAAATCGAAGATTCGCCATTAAAAAAGGATTAAAGACCGTTATCGAAGGCCACAGAATGGGGGCAGATAAACTCGATGAGGTCTTATCCTGGTGTGAGGACCTGAAAATCCGAAACATCACTGTCTGGGTATTCTCCACGGAAAATCTGTCCAGATCGCAGGAAGAAGTGGACGAATTACTGCGAGTTATCGAATGGAAGATTCAGCAACTGGCCCGAGATCCCCTCACGCATAAGAGGCGAATGAAGATCAAAGCCATTGGCAAAATGGAGCTTCTCCCTGAAACGACCCGAAGGGCGATCGAGGAAGCCGAGAAAGCCACGGGCAACTATGAGAACCTTTCGCTCAATATCGCTCTGGGCTACGGAGGACGCCAGGAGATAGCCGACGCCTTTAAGGATCTCGTTCGGAAAAAGTTTAGCGATGGGGCATCGTTGGAGGAAATCATAGGCGACGTGACCCCTGAAGAGATAGGGAGGCATTTATATACACTAGGTCTCCCGGACCCCGACCTCATCATAAGGACAAGCGGTGAGATCAGGCTAAGCGGTTTTCTCTTATGGCAGAGTGCCTATAGCGAATTCTACTTCTGTGATGTCTACTGGCCTGCCTTTCGAAAAATCGATTTCCTCAGGGCGATAAGAAGTTACCAACAGAGGGAAAGGAGGTTCGGCAAGTAGGAATTCATTCAGTGCTTTGGTTGAAAGTGCTTAAAGAGGGAAAAGGGTTATAGATCATTGCCGTTTTCCTTTTTCCGGAGTTTGCTGATTTTTGTTGGCGGGATTTCCCTAACTTTTTGATTTCACAATAGATTCTGTTCTTCTCGAGAGAACGCCGTTGTCCTTTCGCTTCAGTGCTCGTGATGTGACCCGAGATCTCCGGAAAAGTCGCTCCTCGCCGCTCAACCATATTTTTTCGCCCATTCCAGCGCTTATGCCATCTTTAACCCAGAACTGGGTTTGCACCAACTCGGGTTACCTCGGAATGGTTATCGAAAAAATATCAATTCGCGCTCAGAGTTCCTTATTCCGAATTCCCAGCTATCTGAATTTCGCTCATGAACAACGCCCTTCTCGAGAAAATTGAGGAAACTCCGGTCCCTTTTTTTTGTTTACTTCGAAGCCGTATTCAGGTATATTTCTTTCCTTCGGGTATGAACCCGTCATGACCTCAATATGCTTGTGATACCGCCATGGGAAGATGACAAGAGAGGTGAGGGGGAATGAGAAGGACCATTGTGATTCTCTGCTGCATGTTCGCAATTGGGATTGCTCTGACGTTCATCATCGGTCTGCCGGAGGCCCCGCCGAAGAGGGAAACCATACGCAAGTTTGGGGCGAGCCCTGTTGTGAGGACGAAAATGCGGGCGGTCGCCAAGGAAGAGGTGGCAGAGCCGGAGACCGAGCCCCCCGAGACGGTCTCCTATGCCGAGAAAACCGCATGGGGCAAGGTGACCTTTACCCACACGAAACACACTGAGGATTACGGCTCCGATTGCGGTGAGTGCCACCACCTGGAGATGAAAGGCGGGTACAACAAATGCTCATCCTGTCATGACGACCTGAAGGATACGTTCCATAAGAATTGTTATCAAGGGTGCCATCGAAAACTCAAGGCCGAGGGAAAGAAAACGGGCCCAACCACCTGCAGGGGATGTCATGTCAAAGGGGATTTGCCAGTTGCCCCACCGCAGAAGGAAATAGCTCGCAAGGTTGAGGCGAGCCCCGTCGCCGCGAAGGAGAAGCAGAAGATCGCCAAGGAAGAGGTGGCAGAGCCGGAGACCGAGCCCCCCGAGACAGTCTCCTATGCCGAGAAAAGCACGTGGGGCAAGGTGACCTTTACCCACACGAAACACACTGAGGATTACGGCTCCGATTGCGGTGAATGCCACCACCTGGAGATGAAAGGCGGGTACAACAAATGCTCATCCTGTCATGACGACCTGAAGGATACGTTCCATAAGAATTGTTATCAAGGGTGCCATCGAAAACTCAAGGCCGAGGGGAAGAAAACGGGCCCAACCATCTGCAGAGAATGTCATGTCAAGGGGGAATAGAGGGAGTATTACCTATTGGCATATGAAACCGAGTTGAAACGGTGACGACTTGCTCCAAACCCTGCCTCAGCTCATTCAGTCGTTTCTTAAACTCGTTGGAATTTTCGTATTTTCTCATGGCCTTCTGTTATTCAATCCATGTCCCCCATGCAGCCCTACGCTTCCGGTTTTGCCAGGAGAGGTCTTTTCGCCCCTTCCCCCGCTTTCTATTCAAAAAATCCTTGAACTCATCTTCACAACTCGTGATGTCCTCGAGCAGCGGCAGCCATGGTTAAGAAGTGTGGGCTTCTAAATCAACCTGGTTGCCAAATTGTTCCCGGAGTTTCTTTTGAAGTCCTTCAAACCGCCTCTCATCATCGAGCTCGATCACCAAATCCCGATCATCTAAGACCTTCAGCCTTCCATACTGACGCATGACTTCGATTACCCGGGAAGAATCCACGGTAATCCACCCCTTCATCCTCTTCACCAATTCTTCACCGGTGAATGCCCTTTCGATTTGGAGGTCAACTTCCCTCTCCTTGGCGTCCCACCCAATGCGAGCCGGTCTAACCAGAATTGGGCTGACCGGATCATGCATAGCGGCACACCTGAACCACACTCTAAACCGTACCATGCCTAGCTCCCTCTATTTAGAATTGCGAGAGGAATCCCCGGTTGAACCAGTGACTCCCCCTTGGGATGGAAGATATCCTGATACTATACCATAATTTAAAAAAGAGAACGTTCACCCTTGTCAACAGCGGTTTCCGACTGTCGGTCTCTGAAAAATTCTTTTCGCCCGGGCAAATACGTCCGAAGAAGAGAAGGTTGTCAACCCGCACCTAAATCTATATATTAATTTTGGGATCAAGACGCGGAGGTGGAAATATGGAGGTATTCGAGGTTATCGAGGGGAGAAAGAGCATACGGGCGTTCAAGCCTGATCCGGTTCCAAAGGAGACGATAGAAGAGATTCTCCAATTGGCCGTGAAAGCCCCCTCCGCCATTAACCTTCAGCCCTGGGAGTTCACGGTAGTTTCCGGCAGGGAAAAGGAGAGGCTCTGCAAGCGCCTTTTGAAGGCCTATGGAGAAAGGAGGGTCTCGTGTAGCCCGCAAACCACGAGGCCTCTCCCTCCGGAGGTGGATCGAAGGCGGAGAGAGCTCTTTCAGGAGATGAAGCCGTTTGTCGACCAGTTGGAGGTTCCCTTTGAGGATTTTATAAACGAGGGGAGCTTCGACTTCTACGGAGCTCCGACGGCCATCATTATCAGCATGGATCGGACTTTCCCTAAGAGTCGGTCGCTCTGTATTGGCGCAGCCCTGGGATACCTGGTTCTCGCTGCCCATGCCCATGGCCTAGGAACCTGTCCCATCGGGATTATCACGGCCTTCGAGGATGATATCAAGGACCAGCTCAATATTCCGGGGGGAAAGGAGGTAATCCTCGGGGTAGCCCTTGGGTATCCGGATTGGGAAAACCCCATCAATCGCTTTAAGTCGTCCAGGGAAAATCCCGCCAACATCACGCGATGGTATCCGTGAACCGGGGGGCTCTATCCCTCCCCATAGGGCATCTTCATGGGTATTTCCTTCAGCATTGAGAGATCCACCTCAATGTCGTAAAGCTGGTGGATCTTGTTCAACTTTAGGATGGCCGCATTGAACTCCTCATAAAAGGCATCGATTATTTCTCGCGTCTTTTGGCTCTTTCTGGGCAAGGCCTCCAACCTATCCACCAGCTCCTTCAGCATGATCAGATTTCTCTTACAGATCTGACTCTTGCCCATTAAGAGCGGAGCCATGAAGACGAGGATGAAAAGGGTTTCAAAGGCAGAGTTGGGTTCTCTGCTGAGCAGAGAAAAGGTGTGCGAGAGGTTGAGGTATTCCCTTTTCAAGGTTGGTTTGACTTTTCCCTCGATATATTCCTCGATAACCTTATCCACTCTCCTCTTTCTCATGTCACCCCGTCATTCAGCTGTTCTTTTCGGTTACTCCTTGCCCCGTGTTCGCAGCTCTTCGTGGAAGGCCGAAAAGCTTTCCTCCCCGTAGAGGCAGAAAACGACCCGGCGCAGCCCAGTCTCCCCCTTGAGGTAGTTGATGACCGCTGAAAGCATAATTCGCGCGCATCGGTCCAAAGGATATCCGAATATGCCCGTGCTGATAGCCGGAAAGCTTATGCTGTCAAGGTGATGCTGGTCGGCAATCTTGAGGCTGTTCAAGGTGGCGTCTTTCAATTTTCTGTCCTCGTCTCCCTCCCCCATGCGGGGGCCAACGGCATGAATGACGTGTTTTGCCTTTAGATTACCTCCCGTGGTAATGACCGCGCCTCCCACGTGGCTCCCGCCAATCCGGTTACACTCCTCTTGAATGGCTGGCCCGCCCTTCTTTCTTATCGCGCCGGCTACACCACCGCCCATCACCAGCTGAGCATTCGCCGCATTGACGATGGCGTCGGTCTCCATCTCTGTAATATCACCTTGGACTAATTCGAGGACAGATTGCTTAATCGTCCTTTGCATGGAATCCTCCTGGCTTGGCGATTCCCTCTCGACCAAACCTATAGCCGTCCCCCCTTAATATATGACGCCAACGGAAGTTGTCAAGAGGATGCTCTTTTATGGAGGAGCCTTCCGAACCCTCAAAGCTAGACCGTCAACCTCGGTGACTTCAATGGCATCCCCCTCCTGAATCTCCTCCTCGCTCACTGCCTTCCAAATCTCTCCATGAACAAAGACGTGTCTATTCCCAGAGATTCCCGAAAGAGCCCTCCCCTTCTCCCCGATTAAGCCCTCCCTCCCGGTAGTGGGCCTTCTTCGCAGTGCTTTGAACGCAAGCCAAGCCACGAGGACGGAAAGGACTCCAGCACATCCGATGACAATTGTGACCAAAGAAGGGCGGAGAACCTTGGGAAAGGCCTCCCTCAGCACAAAGATGACCAAGAGCTCATCCAAGAGGAAGAACACGCTGAGTCCGCCTACGATCAGAACAACCTTTGTCCAACGCCGCATGCAAAAAAATCCCCTTGACTTCAGCCCCCTTGGTTCCGGGTTTTACTATCGGCCAACCTATCCGCCAGGGAAAGGATATAGTCCCTTCCCTTTCCTTCATTCTCCAAAGGCCCAAGCCACTCTCCAGGAACCTGGGAATAACCGTAGTAAGCTCCGGCGATGGCCCCAGACATCGCCCCCAGGGTATCTGTGTCGCCCCCGCAGTTTACCGCCACGACGACGCTCTCCTTGAAGCCCTTGCTCAAGAGAAAGGAGGCTATGGCGGGGGGAACAGCACCGATAGCGCTTACATCGCAATAGAAATGCGAGCTTATGGCATCAATGGTTGTAGGAATATCCCCGCCCTCAATCTCCTTTATCTCCTCCAGTTGACGAATCATCTCCTGATCGATCTCTCCCGCATCCTCGATAATGAGATCGATAAATCCCCTGAGCTCAACGGCCTCTCCCTTCAGGCCCTTTCGAGTGGCAATTCCAACCGCTGTCGCCTGAGCTACTGCCCCGGCTATCCCTTTCGGATGCTTATGGGTAATAATGCTCGACTGAATAGCTGCCTCCCTTAGTTTCACGGGATCGTCATAGAAGAAGAAACCAATTGGGGCGATCCTCATGGCGCTGCCATTGCCCCAGCTATCCGTTCCAACCTCATTCCAGGGGATTCCCTCGCGTAGCTTATCCATAACACCATAGATCCTCCCGCCATAACCCCTGCTACGGTTGAAGTTCTGAAGGAATTTGCGCGCCGTTAAAGAGGGATCGAACCCATCGACCTCGCACAGGCCTTCCATGATCCCCATCATCATCTCAGTATCATCGGTGTAGATGCCGTCGCCCATCTCCTCAAGAATCCCGAAAGACCTCCGGATGGCATAAGCTGGCCACCCCTCAACTGCCCTGCCCAGGGCGTCACCTACAAAGGTCCCTATGGCCGATCCCCTAAATAGATCCCTCAACCCATTCAGTTCCATCCTCGTCCCACCTGCTTTTTTCCCCGTCATTAGTATGAATTCCTGGTATGTCTGGACTGTAACGGAAACTCCTCTGCAAGTCAACGCGCTTTCCGGCTTGTTGCCCAAATTACCCCTCGCTCACTGTTCGTGTTCGTGATGATTAGGACCGAAGACGGCGGACGGCAGACCACGTTAGAGGATCGTGCTCGTGCTCGCATCTTTCGTGCTCGTGTCCGTGCTCGTGGTTTGGACCGAATATTTGCCATTTGAACCTAATTCGAAATTTGGATTTTGACATTTGGCATTTCGCCTTCCTCCCTTCAACAATTGCCTTGAGGCCGGAAAATTGTTACCTTTTCCGTATGGACGTGGGAACCTTAACCAAGGTCAGAATCGATCGTTTGGCCCATCTCGGTTCTGGAGTGGGACGAGTCGATAACCGGGTCATCTTTGTCCCGTTCACTGCACCTGGAGACACCGTCATCGCCCGCATCACTCACAAGAGGAAGCGTTACCTCAAGGGGGAAATCACGGAGATCGTATCCCAATCCCCTCTCCGAAATCCCTCTCCATGTGAGGTATTCGGGATTTGCGGTGGGTGTCACTGGCAGCACATGGCTTATCGCAGCCAGCTGGAATTGAAGGAGGAGAACTTCAGGGATCTCTTGCAGCGTATTGGGAAGATTGGATCCCTGGAGCAGCTTCCCATTATTCCCTCCCCTCAGGAGTACTCCTATCGATGCCGCGTCCAGCTTCACGCGGAATATAGAGCGCCCGAATATCTCCTGGGTTTTTTCAGGGAGGCGAGCCACGAAATTGTTCAATTTCAGTACTGCCATATTTCGCACCCACTGATCAACTCAGTCCTCCAAGGGTTCAGGCAATTCCTCAACCACTGGGTTCCCAAACCAACCGTAAAACAAATCGATCTCAATGTCTCTGTGGATGATGGAAAAATAATCGCAATCCTCTGGGTGTCCCCTCACTTCATTCGGGAAGCGAGGGCTCTCTTCCGAAATCCTGAAGCCATTCATCCGCAGCTCATGGGCATTGTCCTGCTCGGTGGAAGGAGGGAGGCAAGGCCGGTTGAAATCGGGGATACAGTGGCCAAATATTCATGGAACTCCCCGAGAGGGATCAAGGTCCGCTATCGCGCTGGACCCCTCAGCTTTTTCCAGGTCAATTACCAACAAAACCATCAACTCATTAACACCGTCCTGGAATTTGGGCAGATACGAGGAGAGGAAAAGGTGCTGGATCTCTTTTGTGGGGTCGGCAATTTCACCTTCCCCCTTTCCCTTAAGGCCCAATATACTGTCGGAATTGACGAGAACCCTTGGGCAATAAAGGATGCCCGATTTATTCAAAAGCTAAATCCCATTAGAGAATTGGATTTTTTGTGTATGAACGTGAAGAAGGCATTACAAGCGAGGTCCAGAAAGATCCTCAGGCCTGACGTGATCGTCCTCGATCCCCCCAGGCCTGGCTGTGATCAAATCATTAGGGGGGTTGTACAGCTCGGGGCTTCAAGGATAATCTACATCTCATGTGATCCGGGAACCTTGGCCAGGGATTTGAGCATGTTCCGATCGGGGGGCTATCTCCCGCTAAGAACCCGACCCGTTGATATGTTCCCTCACACCTACCACATCGAGAGCGTAACCCTATTACGCAGGATATCCCAAGGAGCGTAAATGCGTGATTAAGGAGGTGTGTCTATCGGAGGGAAAGAGAATTATACCCAAGGGGGATGTCGTCTTCGATATCTCTGGGTTGGGAAAGGGGAGACAACGCACAACCCCCTTGGCTCCGAGCCGTAAGCTATTAGAGGATTGGAACGAGGATCGGATTAGCTGGAAGGAATACGTGGAGAGGTACTTCCAGCAGCTATACCACGACCAGGAGGCCCTGAGTCTCCTGGAAGAGCTCATCTCCCTTTCCGTGGAAAGGGACGTTTGGCTTGTTGGCCTCGAAGAAGATTACCCCTGCCATCGCTTCCTGTTAAAACAGGTCGTTGAAAAGGTCCTCTTCGAGAGAGGAGTTATCGCCTCCGTGGAGGACTATTCCGAGCACTATCGTACGTTCAAGAACATGACTAAGTCTCAAGTCATGGGGATGAAAAAGCCCGGCAATTCGTCCCCCGTCCCTCCTTCGCGCCTGCTGGGATAATCCTTCCCTCCCGTATCAAAGCCTTCTTGCCAGACTGGAGAGCTCGGTCAGATGAAGGACCCTTAAGAGGTGTTATTCCTCCGTGATGAACTGCAGCACGGTATTTCCGACTCGGATCTTATCCCCGTGATTCAAGATGCGAACATCGACTGATTCGCCATTGACGAAGGTTCCATTGGTACTCTTCAGATCCTCCAGAATAAACCTGCCATCCTTCCTTTCGATAGCGGCATGCTCCCGGGAAACCGATGAGTCCTCCATCAAAATATCGCTTCGGTACAGCCTGCCGATTAACAGTCTCTCCGGGCCCAGACGATACTGTCTTCCCAAATCGGCTCCGTAAATGACAACGAGCTTGCCAGTAGATCCTTTACTCGAGGGGTCTTTCGCTTTTTGCCCCGGCGTGAAGAGGGAAATGGGCCTCGTTGGGCTTCTCTCCTGTTTCATGGGAACTCCTTTTACACTTTCACGGTTTATGACCGGTTTTGCATATTCCATACCAATTTCGGCGATAAACCGATCCCTCGCCGATGGCTGATTTTCTATGCCCTAAACCCTTTCGAGGAGAAAAAGCGAAAACGTTTCCTCCCTCCGCTATGTAATTATTTCAAACCACCCCTCCGAAAATCGTACCCCTTGACGACTATGGTAGTAGGTCTTTTGAGGGGGGGGCGAATCTCCTGGGAAAAATCTTCACAAAAGCATTGCATTTGTATCCTGACTTTTGATATGAAAATATCGCAGTAACAGCGGAACAGGAGGAGGACGTGATGCCTAGGGAAAAAGGCCGGGTCGTTGGGCGGGAGAACAGAAAATTTCCTCGTCGAGTTATTGAGCTCCCAATTCTCTATACCGTCGTCGAGAACATAAGAACGCATGGAGGAGAAACGGGAAATATCAGTGAGGGTGGTCTCTTGGTATATCTCAAGGAGGCCTTATTTGAAGGGGTGAGGGTGAATATCGAGATTTTCCCTCCGGACTTCTTCGGGTTAAAACCCATAAAGGCGGTAACCCAAATCGTGTGGGCCCCGATGCGACAAGGGGAGACTTGGGAGGAGTATATTCAACATGGATTGGAATTTCTCGAGATGGATGAGGGGAACGCCCGCAGATTGAAACGACTTCTCACGTACATCGAGGGGTAGAGAACACACCTTTTGCCTCTGCAGCCAATTGGATTTTTCGCATCCTCTCCCACTGGCATTCCTTAATCGAGCCCTGGAGGAATTACCATGGGTCATATTGATTCCGATTATTGGGATGAATTCGCCCGTTTAGATCCCCAAACGGTCTGTATCAGGACATTGGCCGATTATCAGGTGAAGCAGAGGGCTTACACTCTGCCCGTTCTCAATCAGGATTATGTAATCCTTCCCCATCGGAGACGTATAGAGAGGCTCACCGAGGGCGGCGCGCTGACGGAAGAAGACCTGACCAAGGAATTTACTCTGATGGTCCTCTTCTACCTTTTACATGCCAAAAACATCTCCCTAGCCCGTAAATGGATAAGCGAAAAGGATTTGCCCGGAGGGACAACCTTTTTTCGAGGCCCTCACGCCCTCAGCGTCGATCTCGTCGAGAAGAAATACGGCCAGAGTCCAGCGGGCTTTATCGAGGCAGGGAAACTCCTCGGCGGCACTCCCGTTCGTTTCGGCGACAAATCCATCGCCCTAGACGTTTTTCCCCGGATTCCCATCATCTATATCCTGTGGATGGGGGATGAAGAGTTCCCCCCAAAGGCGGGAGTTCTTTTCGATGCTACGATCGAATCCCATTTCACCCTTGATATGATTTGGATTATGATAAACGAGGTGAGCAGGCGCTTGGCGGAGGCTACGGAATAGACCGCGCCTTAGATGGTGAGATGGGGTTCAATCCGGAATTCAGAGATCTTCCAACCGTCTTTCGCCTTGACGAGGGTATAGCGCTCCTCGGAATCCCCCCGTTCATACAGGCACCTGTACTTAAGGGTGTAGCTCCTCGCCCTATTTATCGAACGATAGCTCCATCTCATGAGGTCCCGACGTTTCACCCGTCCCAAGTTTCGTCGGATCTCCTCCATCTCCTTGAGGTATCCTTCGAGGGAGATCTTTCTCTGCAGACCGGAGGCCATATATTTTCGGAAGGCGTTGCTATAGTTTTGATGATCGATCTCGGAAAAATACGACTTCAAGCAAGAGATGGCCTCGTCCTTCTTTGATGTTGTTTTCAGAAAGAAATAGCCAGCTATTAAGGGGATGACCATGATCAGGCCCACCATTACCGCCAGCCACCGCAGAAGGTAGAGATGCCGAGGCTCTCTGCGGGGAAGCGGGCCTTGGTCGGCCCACGTCCTTGGGCCCATCTCCTCCCCAGCGGGGGGAGGCTCGATCAAATCCCCATCCGAAAGATAGACCACCTTTGAGTCTTCTTCTCCCTCAAGTCTACCCAGATCGATGCTGCCCCCGCAGTTGGGGCAGGGAAAGAGGATGACCTCGGTCTCCGATTTCGGAATCCGAATTCTCTTGTGACAGTAAGGACAGCGGAGAGCCATGCACTTATACCTGCAAGATTATGCCATCAACGAGTTGCAAGCAAATTTTAAGCCAATGGAGCAGGGGGAAAAACTAGCTGACGGGCTAGGATTCGAACCTAGATAACGGGATCTAACGTCGGAAGCACTGGCCCATCGGCCGTTCAAGGAAAGCAAGCAATGGTAACTATATCAGATAGTTAGCAAAAAGTACAGGGTTTTGTTTAAGTTGGAAAATGTTGGGTTATTTTAGGAAAAATTTTGTAGTGCGGGCACATTTAGGGACACACTTCGCATAACAGCACGTTCAACTAAATTATGAATTAGGCGAGCTCGATCTTACAGGTGTTTCTAACGAGTCCGACAAGATTTTGCTTGATTCGTGGGTTCAGCGACTAGAACGAGTGAAGATTTGCGATTCTATACATATACATCGACACCCTACGAATTTACATAGTTAGAGATCGATACTTGGAGAACTTCGTTGGTGGGGAAAGTTCGGCGCTTGTCGTCGCTTTGGCTTTACTGTTTCGCCTCTTTCAGTTTTCTCACAAAGGAATTTATCCCATCCCTGTCTTTCAGTCCTCGCGCAAAGGCTTGAGCCTCCCTACGAGAGGAAAATCGCCCCACAGCGACCCGATACCAAACTCCTTTCTCAGGGATATTTGCCTTCTCCTTAAAGATCTCGTAGCCTTTCTGTTCCAGTTCCCTCATCAATCTGTCTGCGTTACGTTTATCCCTGAAGGATGCTATGTTTACTGTATACTTACCTCCTGGTAGTTCCCCTCTGGGTGCAGCCGGAATTTTGACCTTTTCAACCATTGGGACCTGGGACTCTCCCTCTTCTTCAGGCCCATCTCCATCCTCTTTTCGGCCTAAGATAAACAGCTCCTTACCACCTATCTGTTCTCCCTCGGTTATTATCGAAGGCCCCGGGAACCCTGAGGCAATCGGTTCTTCTCCCTGCGGCAGAGTACCTTCCAATAGTTTTTCGCCCCTTGCCTCCTCTACAACAACCCGTGAAATTTTAGGCTCATCTTCCTTCCCAATCGGCTTGATGACGAGCCTTACTTGTGTGGCAAGGAACTGGGTGTTTCTTCCTTCCGGCCTCATTAAGAAGATGATCGCGAGCAGGAAAAACCCGAAAATGACACAGAAAAGGGCAGCGAGCTTAAGAAGTCGCCTTGACCCCCACTGAACTTTTGCGGAATCGCGGGTTTGGGGTGAGGGATGGGGAGATTCTTTTTCCGGTTTTTCGTTTTCCGTTCCCAATTCCGTGACATGCTTTTCCACGAATTTTCTAAAGTCTGTGAAGGTAAATTTCCCTTGAATACGTGCTTCAAGTTGATCTTGAGCATGTTCAAGAAGCTCAACGGATAGCTCCGGATTAGATTTTTCCATAAAGATCTCCCACCACCCAATCAGTCGATCCGTTACTAACCCACCTCTTAGGCATATGGTAGCAAGATGGAACACGATTCACAAGAAAAAAGGCGAGGCAATTGCTGACCCCGCCTTCCACCAGAAAAATCGATTGCTGCCTGCTATCCTTATTCAATTACCAGCCTGCTCGCTTTAACCCAAGGATAGAGACCAACCCTGACAAAGCTTTTCAGGAAAGGATACTTTGAGATAAGGTCCGCCAGCTTGGGGCTCTGTTCATAATAGAGGGAAACGAAGATTCTTCCCAAATAGTTTGCTGAAAGATATCTATCCCTCATTTTCCTCAGAACTTCTGCGTCTTTTGCCATACGGGAACCCTCGGCAGCAGTTGAGATGGGACATCTGCCCCATATCACCTTGACACAGTCTATCCCTTCAAACTCATTTCCATTCAAGAGTTTCCCCCTTATGGTCAGAACGATTTCGTCCCCTACCTCCACTTCCCCAAAAGCTTCAACGATTTCCCGATTTCTGAACTTTAAGGTTAAGTCCTCATAGCCGTCTGGTCCCAATTTGTGGCACTCGCAGAGTTTTCCTTCAAACGGGGTTGAAACGTCTTTGTATCTCCAGCGAATTGGCACAACGCCCTTTCCCTTCCCCTCTCGGCTTAGCCTGAGTGTACTAGCATCGATATCGGTTACCTCGAAATCCACGGTACCCAGTACAGCAACTGGCATATCACCCCAGCCCCTCAGCTCAAGATGATTTGGACAACAGCCAGGCCTAATATCCGCATATACCGGGACAACGGAGGGTTGAAATTGATTGAACACCGCGATTCCTACGGGAAACTTGCTGTCTGTATTAATCCTTGTCATCTCCCAGTTATTAGAAAGGTCAATCATGGTGACATATGTGCTCGGAAACCCGCTGGAACCTGGATTCCCAACCAGGGCGTGAGATCCATCGGGTGTTATCGCTAAGACATCAACCCCAAAGAACCCACCCGTTTGGCTAGCGAGTGGGACTACCCCGGCCTCGCCGAGCTCCACAACCCCCGGTTCATGAATGTGGAGCCATGAAAGTCGAGTGGTGTCCAGCACCCCCCCATAAGAGACAACGAACGCCCTTACGCGATCAGGGGAAAAGGCAATTGTCTGCCCTCTTTTTAGCGGTCCATTCACTGTTGCAGGGTTGCCGGGCACGATTTTACCAGGATCGGTTATCCGAAACACACTGACCGTGTCATCCAGATCGTTTGCGACCAGAACCGTCTCGCGATCATAAGGTGAAATGGCGACGTTAATGGGACCGAGTCCTGTTGGGAGCTCGTCTTCAGAGATTAGTCCACGGGTCGGGTCCAGCTCTCCATAGATGATCCGGACATTAGGTTCATCACAAAGGACGACCGTCCGGTTGTCAGGGGCGATGGCCACTGCCACGGCACGTGCTTCCTCGGTTTTCAGCTCGTAGATGGTGGATTGGGGAAAGTCAACCAGGTCAATGATGGCCATCTGATTCCCGCTCACCCCGTCCACTACCAGCGCGAATTGGCCGTTGGAGGCTATATCAATGTCCTGTGCTGCAAAACCGATATCCACGAAGCCCTCCAATGTGGGATTGGCAGGGTCTGAGAGGTTAATCCGGTAGACAGTATGTGAGCCAAAATTACTTACGAGGGCGTAATGGCCATCCGGCGTGACTGCAACATCCAAGAGTGGGCCGGAAGTGCCGAGATCCCCTTCCAGGAACGGACCGTAGACGGTCGGTGGGTCCGTGTCCAAGTCAATGGTGTGGATGCTGCGCTCGTCATGGTTGGCCACCACCGCCCAAGGATCGGCCCAAGCGACCCTAAAGGCAGCAGAAGCCAGAAACAACGAGAGCACAACGGTTACGGTGGCAAGCTTTTTCATCGCGCTGTATCTCCTTTCGCCAAACGTTACACTGAGACGGAATCGCATGCGGGTTAGAATCCTAAACAGAGCACCAGGAGCAATCTCCTTCGCCCCATCGCAAATACATAAGTGAATCCTGCTTTCACGGATGGTTTGACCGAAGAAGAGCCGATAGTATCACAAACAGAAGCGAAATCAAAGCCTGTTTCGCAACGATTTATCGCCAAATATGTTTATTGCTCTTTATTCCTATTTGTTTCATTTTTTTCGAATGTTCTTAGAGATTCGAAAAACTTAGTAAATCATAGATTTTCTTTGAATATCTTTTATTTTCTCGAATTTTTACAGCATCTGGCTGAGATGGGTTTGAAGGAAGGCCGGGCCATGGCACGTGTAAATTGTAAGCGGGGAAAAGCCTACTATTTTACTTTCCGCCCCATGCCCTTGAGCTTGGGTGTACCACGAAAAGCACAGACGTTCATTCCCCCGTTCCACGGATATTTGTGGGAGAGAGGCCCAAAGGAAAAGAAGTAAACCACGGGCGCGAGTGTCAGCGGTACAAATGAGCACAACACAGGCATAATCCAGGATTTTCCAAAAGAAAAAGCCAGCCGGAATTCCAGCTAGCCCTTTATTATCAATGGCTGACGGGCTAGGATTCGAACCTAGATCTCAGGATCCAAAGTCCCGCGTCCTACCATTGGACGACCCGTCAGGCTTAGTTGATTTTTAACATGCTTTCCTGGTAGTGTCAATACAATGGGTTGTATTCGTTGGGCGTCACAAGGCGTTTTCTATGTGTTGACATCTACGAATATATGGCATATAAGAGACGTGTGAAAAAAGGTGCGTCAGGTTTCATGGGGGAAGTTTACTTCGATGAAAGGGGGTGATAGGGTAGTTTGCCGAGGGAGACGGTAGTACCGTCATTATGTAACTTCATTCTGAAAGGAGGGCAACAATGAAGGGGAGAGTCTTCGTAAGAGTAACCATTTTTATCCTATCGATAGTGCTCTTGCTCGTTCCGGCGCTTCCGGTTGAAGTAAAAGCTGCGCCAGACAAGGTCGGCTGGGTCGGTCCCATTTACAAGGAGTTATCCGACAGCCTGACCAAGGGTTTCAAGGAGTACTATAAGAAGACCTATGGTAAGGACGTGGAGATCACCTTCGTGCGGCCGGGCGGATGGCCGGTCGTCGTGGATAAAATGAGGGCATGGGGCGGCAAACCGGATGCCGATGTATTCCTCGGCGCCGGCGCCCCGGCGCATGAAATCGCGAAGAAGGAGGGGCTGATCGTCCCTTACAAGCCAAAGGATTGGAATAAGGTCCCCGCCGAATGGGGCGGCATGAAGGTAAAGGATAAAGATTATTATTGGACCTGCTTCGCGCCCTGGATCGTGACCAATCTGTACAACGAGAAGGTTTTGAAAAGGCTGAAGCTGCCACCTCCAAAAACGTGGAAGGATCTGCTCAACCCCATTTACAGGGGCAATATCGTGCAAACACTGCCATACGCCTCTGGCACAATGCATGAATGCGTTGAAATTCACTTGCAGGCATTTGGGGAAAAGGAAGCCTGGGCATACAACAGATTATTGGCAGCGCAGTTAGCCCGCTTCTCCACCGGCAGCACGGATACGACCCAATTGGTGGCCCGCGGCGAAATTCCCATCGGGATCGCGCAGCCGCAAATGAACGCGATGGCTGCGCGCAAAGATGGCTATCCCGTGCGTGACTTGCTCCCGGAAAAAACCATCCTGGTTCCAGAGGCAGTGGCGCTGTTGAAAGGCGCGCCCAATGAAGCGACCGGAAAGATCTTTCTGGACTGGCTATTCAGCATGGACGGACAAAAATACGTGCTGGAGGGGAGATACTTCACAGCCAGGACGGACATTAAATTCTCCGCGTGGGAAAAAGAAGGCGTTGAAATGGCCAAGCACGCGAAGGCTGCGATCGGAGTCGATTCGTTCTGGGATCTGAAAGTCGGGTTCATTGAGTACGACCTGGATCTCGCGGCCAAAAGATGGGACGACGTCAATCGCTACTATGAGTACGAGATCTTCAGAAAGTGGGGCGAGTTGAAAAGCAGCCTGTTCCTGATAGAGGAAGTTGAGGGAGAAACTCAGGCCGCGAAAGCCCAGAAGATGGACGTGACGAAGGCTGAGGCGAAAATAAAAGAAGCCAGAAAGCTCTTCGAGGTAGATGGCGCGTATGCGGCAGCCCGCCTGGCCGCATCGAAGGCACGGTCTCTGCTTGTCGCGCCGTAACGGTAACGTAAGGTCGTAATCACGTTGCCGAATTCATTAACTGAATGTTGACAAAACCGTTCGTGCTGCGCTTGATGTACGGGCGAGCCACCGCTCGCTCGTACATCACGTAGGAGATGGTAAAGGATGTAAAATGTCTCGCGGCAATATCTTTCTTGCGACACTCCTATGGTCGGTCATTGCCTTACTCGTGCTCTATCCGATCTCGATTCTGCTGGTTGAAAGCTTCAAAATCGCTGAAACCGACAGCTGGGGCATAAACAATTACCTGGAATTCTTCCAAGAGGCGTTTTATCTTAAAACCTTTGGAAATACCCTGCTCCTGAGCGCGCTGGTGCTCCTGACGACCACCTTGTTCGGGGTGCCCCTGGCGTACATTCTGGCGAGGTATAGGCACTGGGGGAAGACAGTTTTCACAGCCCTCATTCTTTTACCGATTGTCTTGCCGGCTTTCGCCGGCGTATTCGCATTCATCATCTTTTTCGGCAAGTATGGAACTCTGAATCTGCTCCTTCTGGACTCGGGTTTGATCAAGACACCCATAAATTTCATCTACGGGCTGCACGGGCTGGTGTTCATTCAATCCCTGCACATGCTCCCTTTTATTGTCCTTGGTCTTTCGGCGGGTTTCACCAACATAGACCCCTCCTTTGAAGAAGCCGCCGAAGTCGAGGGGGCAAGCGGCTTGTGGAGATTCCTCACGGTCACGTTGCCTCTGTGCACTCCAACGTATCTGGCGGGCGCCGCCATCGTATTCCTCTGGCCCTTTACGGACTGGCTCACGCCATTGATTTTAGGGCAGGTGGACTTTCTCCCCTCGATTGCGTACATCAACATCGCCTATCACTTTACCGATGTACATCGGAAATACATGGGGATCGTGGCGGTGATGGTTTCTTCCATCGTGTGCATTACTCTCTTTCTGCTCGCCAGGTGGTGGGTCGAGAGGAAAAAGTACACGGGCCTCTCGAAAGGGACAACGGCTGAAGGGAGAGTGATCGAGCCAAACCCGTTGGTGAAATTGGGCGGGTATTTGTACATGCTCTTTATCGCCGTGCTCGTCCTGCTCATTCCGATCGTGCTGGGGTTATCCGCCTTTTCCAGGAGATGGGTCTTCGAGCCGTTTCCAACGTATTGGACCCTCGAAAATTTCAGGCTCATCCTCCTAGAAAGCCCGGGCCTGATACAAAACTCCTTCGTCTTCAGCGGGGTGGCCCTGCTTTTCGGGATTGCCTTCGGGCTTCCGGCCGCCTATCTCATCGTCCGCACCCGTGTCCCGGGGAAAGATGCGCTCGACTTTGTGATCACACTGATGCTGGCATTCCCAGGTATCGCGGTCGGGGTGAGTTATCTCCTGGCATTTTGGAAAGACATACCCTTAGCCACACATTGGATCATCATGCCGCTGGCCCTGTTTGCGCGGCGGCTCCCGTACTTCTTGCGGATGGCTCATTCCTCTTACTTGCAATTGGATATTTCGCTCGAAGAGGCCTCCGAAGTATCGGGCGCGGGTAAACTCAGAACGTTTATGAACATCTCTTTACCCTTGCTGGTCAAAGGGGTGCTCGTTGGCGTGGTGATGTTTTTCATCATGGCGTTCCAGGAGATCACTACAGCAATATTCCTCTATCGGGGAGGATGGGAAACCCTGCCCATAGGAATCTTCTTGAACTGGCACCGCGGAATGGAGTTCGGAATCGCCGCCGCCATGGCGTTTCTCATGATTGTGATCACCTTTATCCTTCTGCTAATCATATCGAGAATTGCGGGGGGCATCCTCAAAGCAGCCTGGGGTCCCGGTGGAGGCACGTAAAAAGTCACGGCATGTGCTGCGAGGGACCTCGAAGGTGGGCCGCACATTGTTCGATCAGTAAAGGAGACTAGATTCAATGGCGTTCATAGAGATCCAAAATCTGTTCAAGCGCTTTAAAAACGTGGTGGCAGTTAATCACATACAGCTTGATGTGATCGAGGGAGAGATCTTGACGCTTCTCGGGCCCAGCGGATGCGGCAAGACGACCACCTTGCGTTGCATCGCCGGATTGGAGAAACCAGAGGAGGGGAATATCGTCATTGACGGCAAGCCGATGCTTTCGGACGGATTCGTCCCGCCGTCAAAGAGGGGAATCGGCATGGTTTTCCAAAACTATGCCGTATGGCCGCATATGAAGGTATTCAGTAATATCGCTTACGGCTTGAAACTTCAGGGGATACCCAGGCGGAGTATTCAAGAGCGGGCGCAACAGGTATTGGAATTAGTGGGGTTGAATGGCTTGGAAGAGAGATACCCAGCTCAATTGAGCGGCGGGCAGCAGCAAAGGGTGGCCCTTGCGCGGGCTCTGGTGAGAAATCCCAAAGTGCTACTGTTGGACGAACCGCTGAGCAACCTGGATGCCAAGCTCAGGGAGAAAATGAGATTTGAAATCAAGAGCCTGGTAAGACGTATGGGGATCACCTCGGTCTACGTCACCCACGACCAGGCGGAGGCGATGGTCATCTCCGATCGAATCGCCATCATGGACTCGGGGAACGTGGTGCAAATCGGCACTCCTCATGAGATATACGAAAAGCCCGCCAATAGATTTGTCGCGGATTTCATCGGCACCATGAACTTCATGCCAGGGGAGGTCGTCCGGGTCCTCCAGGACACGGACACAGTTTACGTGCGCACCGAATTCAGCGAGAAGTTGCAGTCTAAGACGCCCGACGTCACGGCAACAACACCAGGAAAAAAAGTGCATGCATCCATACGTCCTGAGGATGTGGAAGTATTTACGGAACCCCCTCAAGCCAGGGAGAACCTGTTCAAGGGTACCATTGTCCATAAGGCGTACTTGGGTAACTTTCTGTACTTTTTCGTAGACGTGGGCGGCACTATGATCAGGGTGCAGGTTCCGTATCACCTACCACAAGAAGAAGGACAAGAACTCTACCTGTTTCTCGATCCGCAAAAATGTATGATCTTGTTCTGAACGAAGCTCCCCCGCGAATACGCGAATACAAGGGGACGTAGTTAAATTGTTGAATTACGTGCGTAGTAATAACTTGACAATTTAACTACGTCCCCTTCTCCTTTTTCGGAGTATGGTTTCAACGATTTGGGCGAAGCCCTCCCCTCCTTCTCGGGATGCCACAAAGGACGGCAAGTACTCCATACGGTCGGCGAAGCGGAGGACGTTTTTTACCCCCGCTGTGACCTGGAAGTACTGAAACATGGGCTCGTCGTTGGGGGAATCGCCGCAGAAGAGAAAGCGGTCCGTATTCGTCTCCGCTTGCAGCCCCCACCGCTCCCGGACAAAGGCCTTCGTCATCGCCAACTTGTCGTAATCGCCGAACCATCCGTTCACGTGGATAGAGGAGACCTTGCACCGGGCACCGTGCTTTTTGAAAATCCCGCAAATTCGGTCGACGGCCTTGCGACCGAGGGGTTTCACGTCCTCGCAATAGTCGATGGCGAGATCGGTCTCGCGGTAAAGTTGGTCGCTGGCAACCGCTGAGCCCGGAACCGAGTCCAGGATCTCCTCCTTTATACGGGCCAGGCGCTTCCGCTTCTCGGCCCGCACATCTTCAGAATCGAGGAACCGCTTCTTCACCTTCCGTTCCTTCTCATCGAACCAAAAATAGAGGGCCCCGTTTTCCCCGACAACCCCGTCCACAGGCCACATACGGGCAATGTGGTCACACCACCCGGCGGGCCGTCCGGTAATCGGGACTGCCCACAGGCCGGACTCCTTCAATGCCCACAGGGACCGGTATGCACTGACATGAATCTTCCCTCGGGTCGAAAAGGTGTCGTCAATATCGAAAAAGACGCCCAAGAGATTCCGCGCGACCGCGGCAGATAGTTTCTTGATTGAAGGTATCATGTCGGGATCCTCGGTTGAGATCTCGGGAAAACGGGCTCATTACGCCTCGTACGCATCCCGGAGGACCTGGATGGGGTGCACGACCTTCATGCCTGTTAGATGCCTTATCTGTAATCGACACCCCTCACAGTCCGTTACAACGGCATCGGGTCCCAACTTCAACAAGCGCTCGGCCAGATCCCTTCCTATCTCCATGGAGATCTCATACGTCTCCTTCTTGAAGCCGTACAGTCCCCCCAATCCGCAACATCCCTCATCGACGAGATCGATTTGAAGCCCCGGAATCAGCCTCAAGAGCTCCAGGGCTGGCAGCCCAACCCCCATGGCCCTTACATGGCAGGGGCTGAAGTAGACTAGCCTCCTCCGGATCTCGGAGGGAGGTTTCAACAGCTTCTTCTCTTGGAGACCCATGAGGTATTCGCAAACGTCATAGGTTTTCTTCGATACCTCCACCGCTCCTTGAAGCCCAAACAAGCTTGCGTATTCATGGCGAATCATATAACCACAGGTGCTGGAGCTATAGACGATATCCATGCCCGAATCGATGGCGGCTTTCAGAGAGAGGAGGTTCTTCTGGGCAAACGATCGAGCGGACTCCAGATCCCCACCTCCCAGCATGGGAATGCCGCAGCAATCTTGCTCGGGGACGGTCACCTGGATCCCGTTTCCCTCCAAAACCCCGATCACCGCCTTTCCCACATCCACTTCACCGACATTGGTAAAACACCCGTAGAAATACCCAACCTTTCCGTTGGCTGACGGTTCAAGGGATATCGGGCTGCTACCGGCTCGCCTCCCGAACCACTGCCTGAAGGTGGGGGTTTGGAAATCCGGCAGGGGTCTCCTTTTATCAATTCCAAACAGCCGATCCAAAATCCCTCTCATAAGGGTGATTCGAGACATCCTGTTCATTAACGGGGTGATCCACGGCATTCGGTTCATCCAGCGGTTGAAATTGGCGAGAATTCGGTCCCTTACTGGGATTCCGTGTTCATCGTAGTATTTAGCCTTCGCCATCAAATTGAGCCGATAGATGTCCACCCCGGAGGTACATACCAACTCACACATGCTGCATCCAATGCAGAGATCGACGCACCGATCCACAGGGGGAACCCCTGGACCTCTAAACCGTTGCCCCCCGGGTCCCGCCTGTTTCGGCCCCGGAAATCGATCCGTAACCTTGAGAACCGGGCAGAACTCCATGCAGGTGGCACACCGGATGCAGAGATCCGTTTTGTCCTCAATTCTGACGCTTTCTTTCTTCAATGGAAATCCCCTTTCCCGGCCTTGTACCCCGTGGAAAGGACTATCCCACCCCCGGATTTTTCCCGCAGAGGATCGGCGCCGGAGAGAATTGAACCGGCCACATGAAGGTTGCTCACCACTGCCCTTCCCTCCTCATCGATGGGATTGAGCCGTTCATCGGCCATGATCCCAACATGGGCAATGGGATGTGGATCATCAGAGAAAAATCGATCTCCAAACCACGCATCCCTCGAAGCTGGCTGATGCACTGGAAGGCCGAATATGGGCTCCACGCCCCTCTCCCCCTTCACCTCCAATCCCCCCCCGAAGAAGCTTCCCGTCGCCAAGATGAACATTTCCGCAGAGTAGGTCCTCTGAACGGGTGGACAGGTAACAGTCACCCCCGAACACGTGCCGTTCCGAAGGAAAGCTTCGGTTACGGCAAACCCCATGACCACAGTTACCCCATTCCGCTGCAAATGCCGTTTAAAGGCCTGAAAGAGCCGATATCCCGGGACCGAAGGAGGGAGGGTGGGCATCTCAAATACCGTTGTCCCCAGCTTCTCCTCCAGCTCCCTCTTCACCTCCTGGGATCTCTCCACGCCCAGTACTGCCGGGAATGCCACCCGTTCCTCCCCCCTAAGCTCAGCGCGGACCGCCTCGGCGATTCTATCCCGAAACCCCTCCTCTTCGAAGAAACGCGCCAAGACCAGGGCTGGGGCCGTTTTCCGAGCGGAAAATTCCGACAGCGGGAGGGATATCGGCCTCGCTGTGAAGGGAAGGTGTCCCCCTTTCCCGAGGGAATTGAGGTTATGGGCGATGTAGGCGCTATAAAAATCCTTGAGGCCATCGAAACCCACGATCAAAACGTCCCTTTCATCCTCAATGCCTCCCCAGACCATGGTCGATGGGAGAAGGTATGTCGCCCGTGTGCACCCCGCGGGGGTGAGGGTGATGGTGTTCTTCCCCTCTCGACAGAGATAGTGATAGTCTCCTTCGTCGAAAAGGCCGAGGAATGAGGTGAGGGCCTCCCGAATATCCGGTGCTCCAGCCCGAGCGTAGGGATGATTGGGCCTCTCCTCGATTAACCGCCCGATAAATTCAAAGGGATTTTCCACTGGAACGGATGAACGGGGTGGGTAATACCCCAATAAATCGACACACCCCGTATGGGTGTGGGCCCTTCCCACACCCTTCCCCAAGAGGAGGACTCTCTTTCCCCCTTCCGCAGCAGTCTTGGCCGCCATCAACCCGGCTAGCCCCATGCCAATCACGATGACATCGTAGTGCATCATTTGGCCTTGTCCAGATTGAGGATTCCTAGGTAGATCTCCTCAATGAACTGATGTTCGCGCAGCTGGTCCCCCCAGAGAACCGGCCGGATGCCCTTCCACCTCTCCTCCAAGAATTCCTTGAGCTGGGCATTGGAGTCCATATGCCCCTCCTTCCCCATGCCATGGAGCATTCCCAAGAGGCGATAACTGCAAAAGGCCCCCTGGCAGGTCCCCTTGCCCAATCGAGTGCGGTGGAGGATTTCTCTGAGGCCCTTTAGGGAGAGGCCCGCCACTACCTCCTCCAATTCCCCGCGGGTAACGAGTTCACAATCGCAAATAACCTCGGCATCTCGCCTATCGGCCTCTCGGCCGAGACCCTTCAGGTGCTCACCCCTCCCCCTCCCGCTTCCTTTGAGCTTCTCCAACGGGGTTATATGAGTCTTACAGGGGATCTCTCGTCCCATCTTTCCGCAAAGGAGATCGACGGTTCTTTCCGCCATAAGCCGATACGTTATCAATTTTCCCCCTGTAATGGTGATGAAGTTCTTCACCCCATCGCGAAGCTCATGATCCAGCAAGACGAATCCCCTGCTGAGTTCTCGCGAATCCCCCTCCGAGTCGGATTTGAATAGCGGCCGAACCCCTGCATAGGCCCTAATATATCGGGCCCCTTTCAATGGCGGGAGCATTTTGGATGCCTCGTCGATGAGAAAGGACACCTCCCCTGGCTCAACGGAAAGCCTTTCCAGTTCACTTGTGTCGATAGAGGT